>Ga0307423_1000188_pt1 | contig 41708 bp, 26 predicted proteins | sample SalMarWE160310MG_FD_202154 | JGI IMG/M metagenome (GOLD analysis project Ga0307423, IMG submission 202154) | Salt marsh sediment microbial communities from the Plum Island Ecosystem LTER, Massachusetts, United States - WE1603-10 | ecosystem: Environmental > Aquatic > Marine > Intertidal zone >... | reverse complement strand
CCGGTCCACACCCGGGGCTCCGCACTGCGTTTCGCCCAGTCCGGTCCGAAATGCCGTTCGTAGAGGGTCCGCATCTGCGGCGCCAGCCAGGATGGTACGTGCACGCCGTTGGTGATGTGACCGATGGGGACCGGGCGGCCGGGCCAGAGATCGTGCCACATCGAACGCGACACCCGGCCATGCAGTGCGGACACGCCGTTCGTGCGGCGTGACATCTTCAGCGCCAGCACGGTCATGCAGAAGGTTTCCCCGGGATTGTCCGGATCGACCCGGCCGAGGCCCATGAACGCGTTGTAGTCGAGACCCAGCGCGTCACGCACGGGGCCGAGGTGTTCCTCCACCAGGTCGGTATGGAAGCGGTCATGGCCGGCCGGCACCGGGGTGTGCGTGGTGAAGACATTGCGGCGTGATACGCGCAGCATGGCCTCCCAGAAGTCGATGCCCTCCAGCTGGATGCGGGTACGCGCGATCTCCAGGGCGGCAAAGGCACTGTGCCCCTCGTTCATGTGCAGTACGCCCGGGGTGATGCCCAGGGCGTCCAGGGCGCGCACACCACCAACGCCCAGCAGCAGCTCGTGGCGGATGCGCGTGCGCGCATCGCCGCCGTAGAGCCGTGCGGTCAGGGCGCGGTCCTCCTCGTTGTTCTCGGGGACGTCCGAGTCCAGCAGCAGCAGGGTGCAGCGGCCCACGGCCAGTTTCCAGACGCGCGCGGACAGCGACCCGGCGCGGGTGTCGATCCGGATCATCAGGGGCTGTCCGTCAGCGCCGGTGGCCGGCTCGATGGGCAATTGCCAGTCGTCGACGTCGATGTAATTCTCGTGCTGCCAGCCGTCATGATCCAGCTGCTGGTGAAAATAGCCCTGCCTGTAATAGAGCCCGACGCCGATCAGCGGCACGCCGAGATCGGAGGCGCTCTTGACGTGGTCGCCGGCCAGGATGCCCAGACCGCCGGAATAGATGGGCACGGATTCGTGCAGGCCGAACTCGGCGGAAAAGTAGGCCACCGGCCGGGCACCCAGCACGCCGCCGCGGGTGTCGCCCCACGTGTCCTGGTTGCGCAGATACTCCTGCAGGCGCCGGCAGGTCTGGTTGATCCCGCCGCTCAGCACGTGGCGGTCGATGCGTTCCTCCAGCTCGAGCAGGGGGATCTCGGCAATCAGGGCCACGGGGTTGTGGTCCAGCTCCTGCCAGCGCAGCGGGTTGAGCGCATGGAACAGGCCCCCGGCCACCATGTCCCAGCACCACCACAGGTTGCGGGCCAGGCCGCACAGACGCTCGAAGTCCGGTGCGATCAACTGTTCGATCCTGCGCACCTCGCTGACGATGGGCCCGAGGGGCGCGGCCGTCTCCATCAGCTGCCGGATTTCGTCCGGCGGGAAGGTGCGCGGCTCGGTCGTCTGTACCACCAGCACCCCCTGCAGCAGCCCGCGGTCCAGCAGCGGGAGGCCGAGGAAGGAATGGTAGGGCTCCTCGCCGGCTTCCGGGAAATACTTGAAACGTGAGTGCCGGACGGCGTCTTCCACCATGATGGGCCGGGATTCCTGGGCGACCAGGCCGGCCAGGCCTTCATGCAGGCTCATGCGTACCTTGCGCACACTCTCGGGCCGCAGGCCGTGGGTGGCGGCCAGCACCAGATGGGTGCGGTCCGGCTCGAGCAGGTAGACCGAGCAGACGTTGGACTGGAAGTGTGACTGGACCAGCCGTATCACGGTATCGAGGGTCTCGGCAGGATCGCCGCGTTCGGCGACCATCAGGCGCAGGGTCTCCACACTCAGATGCTGTCCGGCAGCCGGCGGCAGTGGCTGGATCGGCGCAGTCTCGTCGGTATCGTTCAATGCCATGGACGGTAAGCGCGAATAATCCATGTCCTAGACGGCGCCGCCGTGTGTACGGCCGGACAGCGCCTGCAGTTCGAGCAGTTCCTCCTCGACCCCGGCGGCATGAGTCAGCTCGGCAACATTTTCCCTGCTGAAGAAGCCCTGAAAATCGCCGAACCGCTGCACGTACTCGATGATCAGCGAGGAATGCTCCGAGGCGCTGGAGAAGATCTGTTTCAGTCCCTGTTCCCGCGAGCCAATGACATCCAGCAGGAAATCGCGCCCCTGGGCGGCGATCTGCCTGACGACGTGTTCTATGTTTTCACTGCCATCGGTCTCGCCGTCACGCACGGCCAGGGCAATGTGGTGCAGCCGCGGGCCGTAGTTGCGCACGAAGGTCTCGGTGGGTGAGGGCAGCTTTTCCAGGTGGTTGACAAAGTAGGGTGTGTTGTTGGCGGTGAATACCTTGGCCGGACTGTGTATCTCGCTGCTGTGGTGCACGCTCTTGGTGACATTGGTCGAGGAGTTCTGGTCCTTGATGTCGTAGGAACCCCAGTAGTAGTAGCTGGACAGCGACAGCCATTCCAGGATCGCCACCTCCCGGTTCTGGCTGTAGATACGCGTGGCGAGATGGTCGATGGGCTGGATCAGCTTGTCGATGTGCAGTTGCTTCTGCAGTTCCTTGGCGGCCAGGTAGACCTCCTGCACCTCGGGATTGATGCTGCTGATGCCGAGGGCGTAGGTCCGGATCTGCTCCAGCGGGCGCTCGATATAGCCGACGATGTTGTGCGTGTAGGGTGACGGCTTGACGATGGCGAGGTTGCCGGGCAGTTCCAGCCTGCGGACATCGTCCTGCGAAAAGAAGCGGAATTCCCGCTCCTGCTGGCACTGGACCACGCCATGCAGGTCGTTGACACGCATGATTTCTCCCATGTAACGGCTGTTGGGCTTGCGCGCCCCGATGGGGTAGACCTCGTTGAGGCTGCGAAAGATGCCGCGGGTACGCCGGTCCTTGACTTCGCGGACCAGGAAATCCGGCGAGTTCATGTCGATGCGCAGGATGTGCGTCCAGTGGCTCTTGCTCTCGAGCGTCACCAGGTAGTGGTAGGGCGTCATCAACGCCAGTTCGCCGATATAGCGAATGGAGTTGCCGGGATCCACGGTGATCATGATCGCCTCGATCTGGTCGATCATGTCGGTCACGCCGCTGCGGTCGCGCTCAGCCAGCAGGCGCTGCAGGTAATCCTCGAAAAAAGGTGAGTTCTGCTTGTCCCCGTGGCGGGGAAATGTGGTCGAACCGGTCATGTCTGTGGCACCGTCGGAAATGAAAAAAACTGTCCCGGCTATTGCAAGTTCCACGCCAGCTCACCGCGCTGCCCCGCAGTGGTCCTGCCTGCTGTAAATCCGCTCCTTACCGGCGTCGGGCCGGGCCCGGGCGCGCGGACAGACAGAAATCATGCACATGTTCGGGGCACGGCGGCCCCGGTTTGCACCATTATCGGACTGCGGTATCGGTGCGGGGGTGCTGGCCCATGGGCAGGGTGAGCCGGTGGCGGTTACCGGTGTTGGTAAAATGAACGACTGTATTTCATTATCGCGCTGTGACACGCACGCATTGGCCTTGACGGCCAGCGCAGCGAGAGGTGTGGCTTACGGCAACCGGACGCCCGCGCCGGTTGCCGCGCTGGTGCTAGACCACGACGACGGAGTTGTCTGAGTTGCCGAACGGGCTCGGCACGTACTTGTCGGCTTCCCAGTCGTTTTCCCAGGTGCTGTCGTCGATCAGGTAGCGGAACTGGTATTCATGGTTCGGTTCCAGTTCGACGGTGACCTTGAAGGTGCCGTCCCTGAGCTTCTGCAGGGGTATGGCGTAGATATTCCAGTCGTTGAATTCGCCGACGATGTGGACGTTGCTGGCCTCTTTGGCCGCTTCGGCCGGCAGCCGGAATGTTACCTTGCAGACGGGTTTTGATTTCAGGTATTGCTTTGTCAAGCTCATTGCTCCTCCTCTTTGACGCTGTGGTAATGGCGACCGCGTATTACAGAACAAAGCCCGCCTACATTTAATTGACCGGGCCGCGCAAGGCAAGCTGTTTTTTGCGGTTACCAAGCGTTCATCTGGCGTATTCGGCGATCGACTGACCTGCGTCAAGTTGCCGGCTCGCCGGTGGGTGCCTGTGCAGAGGCAAAGCCGGCGGCGCAGGACGGGCGCACGACGTCGCCCGTGCGGCCAACCAGGCGTTGTCAGTCCGGGGATGCCGGCGGGACGGGTTTGTCCGGCGCCGTGTGTGCCGCATCCCAGAGCCGAAACCCGCCGCCAAACGCATTGGCGTTGTCGCCGCGGTAGACCTGTTCCGGCAATTCGGCATCCGTGAACTTCCAGGCATTGCCGCCGCCCAGTACCACGTAGTCCGGGTTCAGCGCGTACCTGAACAATTCGATGGCTTCCAGCACCTGTGCCTTCCAGCTTTCCAGTCCCGCACGGTCGAGACCCGGCTTGCCCAGCGCCTGTTCGAAGGTATTGCCGTCCCGGTAGGGCAGGTGGGCCATTTCCATGGCCACGATGTGGCCATCATGAATCAGCGCGGTGCCCAGCCCCGTCCCGAGTCCCAGGAACAGCATGTTGCCGCCCCGGTAACTGCCCAGTGCCTGCATGGCGGCATCGTTGATAAGCTGCACCGGACAGCCGAAGGCGGCTGCGTAATCGAAGTCCACCCACCCGACGCCCAGGTTAACCGGCTCGCGCAAGGGGCGGTTGTTCCTGATCGGGCCGGGGAAGCCGATCGAGACCCGGTCCCAGGCCCAGTCAGCGGCGATTTCCTCAATGGCCTGCATCATTTGTCCCGGTGTCATCTGCGCCGGGGTGGGAAAACTGCGTGCTTGTGTACTGCCCGTCACCAGCAGTTTGACGCTGAGCCCCCCGATGTCCACCACGAGTATCTTCATGTGCTGCCCCCTGTGCCCGGCAACCGGATCGCGGATCTGTCCCGCGGCTGCGCGTCCCGGCCCGCAGCGGTTACAATCCCGAAAATTGCTGCAGGTTATCATGTCAGGGTCAGGTGGCAACGCCCAGCGCGTTGCCTGGCCGGCGCGTGATGCGTTGCCGTAGCTGCTCGAAAATTGATTTGCGTCAATAGCCTGTGTAACGTGCAGTACTAGATTGTACGCCCGGGCAGGCGGCGAGAGGGGCCGGCGTGCAGTCCGGTAAACCAGAAAAGCGATCATCAAGGTTAAGTTGCTCATTACCCATGCGGGTCTGCATGAGTCCGGTGTATCCTGTGCGCCTCCCGTCGAGGCCGGGTTGGAGGCATGCCGGTAGCGGTGCGCTGTTGGCATTCCGTTTGCCAGGGAATTGACAGATTATGAATGCTACAACGTCCAGCGCGTCGCTGAACCACCTGCCGGTGATCGCCAGGCTGTGGCAGCATCATGCCGATACCGGCGGGCAGCACATGCGTGCGATGTTTGCCGCCGACCCGGACCGTGCCGGGCGTTATACGCTGGAAGTCGGCGGTTTGCTGCTGGATTACTCCAAGAACCGCATCAACGATGACACCCTGGGGCTGCTGTTTGAGCTGGCCGGTGATGTCGGCCTGGACAAGATGCGTGAGCAGATGTTCTGCGGCGAGCGCATCAACCTCACCGAGGGGAGGGCGGTGCTGCATACGGCACTGCGCAATCTCAGCGAACGGCCCGTGTATGTCGACGGCGACGATGTCATGCCGGCGGTGCGTGCGGAACTCGCCCACATGGCGGACTTCTGCCGGCAGGTGCGCGGCGGCAACTGGCTGGGCTACAGCGGCAAGCCCGTGACCGATATCGTCAACATCGGCATCGGCGGGTCCGACCTGGGTCCGCGCATGGTCTGCGCGGCCTTGCGCCCGCACTGGCACGAACGCCTGAACATGCACTTCATCTCCAATGTCGACGGCATGCACCTCGAACAGTGCCTGGCCGGGCTGCAACCCGATACCACACTGTTCATCGTCGCCTCCAAGACCTTCACCACGCAGGAAACACTGACCAATGCCGGGGCGGCCCGGGAATGGTTCCTGCAGGCGGCCGGGGACACGGCGCATATCGCGCGCCATTTCGTCGCGGTTTCCACCAATCGCGAGGCCGTCGAGCGCTTCGGCATCGACCCCGTCAACATGTTCGTGTTCTGGAACTGGGTGGGCGGCCGCTACTCGCTGTGGTCGGCCATCGGTCTGTCGATCATGCTGGCCATCGGCGAGGAGGCATTCAACGAGTTGCTGGCCGGTGCCCACGAAATGGACGAGCATTTCCGCACGGCGCCGTTCGCGGCGAACATGCCGGTCATTCTCGCCCTGCTGGGCTTCTGGTACCGGCATTATTTCGGTGCCGCCACGCAGGTCGTGCTGCCCTACGACCACCTGCTGCGGTTGTTGCCGCTCTACCTGCAGCAGGCGCACATGGAAAGCAACGGCAAGAGCGTTGACCGGAACGGCAAACGCGTGGACTACCCGACCGCGCCGGTGCTGTGGGGGGAGAGCGGTATCAACGGCCAGCACTCCTTCTACCAGTTGCTGCACCAGGGCACCCAGCTGGTCCCGGCGGATTTCATCGCCAGCATCCAGACAGCGGCAGCCGGCAGGCGGCAGCATGACATCATGATTTCCAACGTGATTGCACAGAGCGAGGCACTGATGATCGGAAGGGACAGAGCCGAGACCGCGCGGGTGCTGGCCGACAGCGGCGCCGATGCGGCCACGACCGCGCTGCGGCTGCCGCACATGGTGTTCGAGGGCAACCGGCCGAGCAACACCATTTTTATCGATCGTATCACGCCGCGCCGGCTGGGTGCGCTGATTGCACTGTACGAACACAAGATCTTCGTCCAGGGCGTGCTATGGAATATCAACTCGTTTGACCAGTGGGGTGTGGAACTGGGCAAGCAACTGGCGAAAAAGGTGCTGGGGCAGCTGCATTCGCCGGAGGACGTGCGCGACCATGATCAATCGACCAACCGGCTGATCAATCATTACAGGCAGCATAGCCGGCATCAAAGAGAGGGCTGAGATGAGTAATGTCACACCGGAAGAGCAGGCCAGGAAATACCAGTACTACATCGAGCCCAAGCAGGTCAATGAGCTGACCCGGGGTACGCTGGTGCTGATTCTGGCCGGTGGCGCGGGCTCGCGTCTGTATGATCTGACCCACTGGCGCGCCAAGCCGGCGGTACCCTTTGGCGGCAAGTTCCGCATTATCGATTTCGCGCTGTCCAACTGCATCAATTCAGGCCTGCGGCGCATCGGCGTGCTTACCCAGTACCGGGCGCACTCGCTGATCCGCCACCTCCAGCGCGCCTGGAGTTTTCTGCGCAACGAGATCGGCGAGTTTGTCGAGATCCTGCCAGCCCAGCAACGCACCTCCGAGAAGCAATGGTACAAGGGTACGGCCGATGCACTGTTCCAGAACATCGACATCATTCGCCGCCACCAGCCCGACTACGTCATGGTGCTGGGTGGTGATCACATCTACACCATGGATTATTCGCTGATGCTGATGCACCACCTCGAATACAATGCCGATGTCAGCGTCGGCTGTATCGAGTCACCGCTCGAACAGGCCAGCGCGTTCGGTGTCATGACCGTCGACGAAAATCTGCGCGTCACGCGCTTCATGGAGAAACCCGGAAATCCCGAACCCATGCCGGGGAATCCGGATGCCGCGCTGGTGTCCATGGGTATCTACATTTTTTCAACCCGCGTGCTCTACGACATCCTGCGCAATGACGCCAGCGATCTGGCATCCTCGCATGATTTCGGCAGGGATATCCTGCCGGCCCGCATACATGACCTGAACGTGGTCGCCTATCCGTTCCGGGACGAAGACGGCCAGCCGGCGTACTGGCGCGATGTTGGTACCGTGGATTCCTACTGGTCTGCCAACATCGAGCTGTGTGACGTGGAGCCCGAGCTCAATCTCTACAACCGCTACTGGCCGATCTGGACCTACCAGACCCAGCACCCGCCGGCCAAGTTCGTGTTCGACGACGAGGACCGGCGCGGTCTTGCCATCGACTCGCTGATCTCGGGGGGGTGTATCATTTCCGGCGCACAGGTCAGGCGCTCGGTGATTTTCTTCGCCACCACGGTCGGCAGCTACAGCGTCGTGCAGAACAGCGTCGTGCTGCCCAAGGTCACCATCGGCGACAACTGCCGGATCACCAACACCATCATCGACAAGGGCTGCGTGATACCCGATGGCACGGTGATCGGCGAGAACCTGGAAGAGGACGCGAAGCGGTTTCACGTCACACCGACGGGTATTCGCCTGGTCACGCCGGCCATGCTGGGCCAGAACCTTTATGATATCGTCGACCCGCGGAACGACTGACGCGGATTTCCGCGAGGAACCTCTATGAAATTCGTGCTTTGCTGGCACATGCATCAACCCTATTACCGTGACGAGCTGCACGGTGAATACCATCTGCCCTGGGTCTATCTGCATGCCATGAAGGACTACTCCGACATGGCGTGGCACCTGGAGCAGCACCCGGGTATGCGCCTGGTGGTGAATTTTGCGCCCGTGCTGCTGGAGCAGCTGCTGGATTACGCCGGCCAGATAGGGGAATTCCTCGACAGCGGCAAACCGATGAGCGACCCCATGCTGAACCTGCTGGCGGGCGTCACGCCGGTTCCGCCGGATAACAGGGCGCGCTACCGGATTATCGTGAACTGCCAGCGCTGCAATGCACCGACCATGATCGATCCCTGGCCCGCCTACAAGGCGCTGATCGATTACCCGCGGCGCATGCTGGGCCCCGACGCCGCACTGCTGCCGGACCCTGCCGCGCTGGGCTACCTGAACGAGCAGTATTTTCTTGACCTGCTGACCTGGTATCACCTGACCTGGCTGGGCTACGCCATCAAGCAGCAGCACAGTGTGCGTGCCCTGCTCGACAAGGGCACGGGCTACACCATGGATGACCGCCTCGCACTGCTGAGCATCATTCATGCATGCATCGCCGATATCATTCCCCGCTACCGGCGCCTGGCCGGACGCGGCCAGATCGAACTGTCCATGACACCGTGGGGCCACCCGATCGTACCGCTGCTGAACGACTTCAGGAATGCCAATTGCGCGCTGCCGGAGTCACCCAGTCCCAGTGCCATCGCCTACCCCGGCGGGCGCCAGCGCAGCCGCTGGCACATGCGGCATGGCATCGAGCTGTTCGAAAGCTGTTTCGGCCGCAAGCCGCACGGCGTGTGGTTGTCGGAAGGCAGTATCAGCAAGGATGCCGTGGAGCTGCTGGATGAATTCGGCATCCAGTGGACCGCCTCGGGAGAGAATGTCTGGCGCAACAGCGCGCGGCTGTCGAAGCTGGCAGAGCCGGATATCACCAGCAAGCGCGGGCTGTTCAGGGCGTACCGTTCCCCGGGCGGAAAGTGCAAGGTCTTTTTCCGTGATGACGGGCTGTCCGACCTGATCGGTTTCGAGTACCGCAACTGGGATGCCGGCGACGCCGTCGCGAACCTGATTATGCACATCAGGAACATCAGCAAGTTCCTCGGCGACGAGTCCGATGACTGCTGTATCAGCATCATCCTGGACGGCGAGAACGCCTGGGAATACTACCCCGACAACGGCGTGCATTTCATCGATCGTATGTACCGGGCCCTGATCGAGGAGCGCGGCATCGAGCCGATCACCTTCTCCGAGGCCGTCACGCTGCCGGCCACGGTAATGCCGGCCATCTGCCCGGGCAGCTGGGTGTACGGTTCCTTTTCCACCTGGATCGGCGACGCCGAGAAGAACCGCGCATGGGACCTGCTGGTCGAGGCCAAGCGCGATTATGACCGCTTCATGGACATGACGACACTGGATGACCAGCAGCGTGCGCGCATCACGCGCCAGCTCGCAATCTGCGAGGGCTCGGACTGGTTCTGGTGGTTCGGTGATTACAACCCCAGCGATTCCGTGCAGGATTTCGACCAGCTCTACCGCTGCCAGCTGCGCATGCTGTACCAGCTGATGGGCGTGCCTGCGCCGCCGGCGCTGGAAATACCCATTTCGCATGGCAAGAGCCAGACCCGCGGCGGTTCCGGCACCATGCGCCGCAATGTCTGAGCGGCCCCGCTTCCGGCCCGGGGCACGCGGCGCGGGGCCGGGGCAAACCGCAGTGCTGCGTACTTGATACGACAGGTGCGCACCGGCCCGTAAACGGCCGTGCTGCGGATCTGCGTGGCACCACGCCATAACCCGGTCCGTTAATACTGACAACGACGAGCAGCCAAGACATGACTACCCATCCAATGTCTCGCAGACGCAGCGGCATCCTGCTGCACCCCACCAGCCTGCCGTCGCGACGGCTTGACGACGATGCCCTGCGCTGGCTGGATTTTCTCGCCGCGGCCGGGCAGGGTGTCTGGCAGGTATTGCCGCTCGGCATGCCCTGTCGCGACTACTCCCCTTACCAGTGCCTGTCGGCGTTTGCCGCCAACCCGGCCCTGCTGCCGCTGGACTGCAAGCTGACGCCGCAGCCGGACGACCCTGGCTACCGCGCGTGGCTGGGACAACAGGCGTTCTGGCTGGAGGATTTCGCCAGCTTCCTGCTGATCAAGCAGATGCACGATGGCAAACCCTGGTACGAGTGGCCGGATGTCTACCGCCATCACCATCCAGGTATGCTGCGAAGGCTGCGGGAAAAGCACGCTCACCGCCTCGAACTGATACGCTGGCAGCAGTACCGGATTTATCATACCTGGCACAAGATGCGTGCCGCGGCCGCAGATCGCGACATCCAGCTGTTCGGCGACATGCCGATCTTCGTCGCGCATGACAGTGCCGACGTGTGGGCCGCCCCGGAACGCTTCCTGCTCGACGAAAACGGACAGCTGGCCTCGGTCACCGGTGTGCCGCCGGACTATTTCTCGGCCACCGGCCAGCGCTGGGGCAACCCGCACTACAACTGGCAGGTGCTCGCGGACGAGGGTTTCGAGTGGTGGCTGAAACGCCTGCAGACGCATTTTCAGTGGTTCGACCTGCTCCGTATCGACCACTTCCGGGGGCTGGAGGCGGTGTGGATGATCGACCGCGACTGTCCGACCGCCGAGAAGGGAGAATGGGTGAAGACGCCGGGTGACGCGCTGCTGTTGAAGCTGCAGCAGCAGATGGGTAATCTACCGCTGGTCGCAGAGGATCTGGGCATCATCACGCCGGCTGTTACCGAACTGCGCAAGCGCTTCGGGCTGCCGGGCATGGCAGTACTGCAATTCGCCTTTGATGCCTTTGAAGACAACCCGCACAAGCCACGCAATATCACGCCGGACACCGTGGTCTACACCGGTACGCATGACAACGACACGACGCTGGGCTGGTTTCAGTCGCAGTTGCCGCATGAACAGCAGCACGTGCTGAACACCCTCGGCATCAGTGACCCGGCCGGCGTGGTCGATGCCATGATGAATGCCGCCCTGCAGAGCAGGGCGCAGTTGTGCATCCTGCCGCTACAGGATGTGCTCGGTCTGGATTCCGGCGCACGCATGAACAAACCCGGTGATGACGGCGGACACTGGCGCTGGCGCTTCGAGTGGTCGCAGATCACACCCGAAATCACCATGCACCTGAAGGAGATGAGCAGCAATGCCCAGCGCAGTTGACACAGACAGCGGCAAGCCGCGTGCCCTGAACGCGGCCCGGCAACGCATCCAGGACGGTACCTCGCACGATCCGTTCGAGGTGCTCGGCCTGCACGTGCGGGAGGACGGGGAGCGCGAGGTTAACGTGTTTCTGCCTGCCGCTGAATCCGTTGCAATCGACGGCTTGGGCGAGATGCGGCGTATTCCGGACAGTGATTTCTTCGTGCGTCAACTCGGCCCGGCGGACAGCGTGGCGCAGCATTACAGCCTCACCTGGACGGAAAAGCTCACCGGCCAGGTGCACCGCCAGGTCTCGCCGTACAGCTTCCCGCCGCAGATCAGCGATTTCGACCTGCACCTGTTCCAGCAGGGCCGTCACCAGCACGCCTGGACGTTTCTCGGTGCGCGGACCGCCAGCATCGATGACGTGCACGGCTGTCAGTTCGCGGTGTGGGCGCCTGGCGTGACGCGCGTAAGCGTGGTGGGCGATTTCAACGGCTGGGACGGGCGCCGGCACCCGATGTGCTGCCGCGGTTCCTCCGGTATCTGGGAATTGTTCATCCCGGGCCTGCAGGCCGGGGATGCCTACAAGTACGAGATCATGTCGAGGCACGGTCAGGCTTTCACCAAGACCGACCCGTATGCACGCCGCATGGCACTGCGACCGGAAACCACCTCGATCGTGCCGCGGGACAGTGCGTGGACGTGGGGGGACGACGCATGGCTCGCGGCGCGCGCGCATTTCGACTGGCAGCACCGGCCGGTGGCTATCTACGAGGTGCATGCCGGTTCCTGGCGCAAGGGGCCTGACGGCCGCTTTCTCAACTGGCGCGAACTGGCCGAGCAGCTGATCCCGTGGGTGACCGAAATGGGCTACACACACATCGAGCTGATGCCGGTGAGCGAACACCCGCTGGACAAGTCCTGGGGCTACCAGGTGACCGGTTACTTCGCACCTACCGCCCGCCATGGCAACCCTGACGACCTGAGATATTTCATCGATCAATGCCATGTCCATGACATCGGCGTGATACTCGACTGGGTGCCCGCGCATTTTCCGCGTGATTTCTACGCCCTGGCGCGCTTTACCGGCGAGCCGACCTATGAACATGCCGACCCGCGCCGTGGCGAACACCATGAGTGGGGCACGCTGGTGTTCGATTATGGCCGCCGGGAAGTGCACAACTTCCTGCTGACCAACGCGGTGTACTGGCTGGAGGAGTTTCACATCGACGGCCTGCGCGTGGATGCCGTGGCCTCCATGCTGTACCTGGACTACTCGCGCCGTGCGGGCGAGTGGTCGCCCAACCAGTACGGCGGCCGGGAAAATATCGAGGCGCTCGAATTCCTGCGCGAGATGAACCGGGTGGTGCATGGACTGTTCCCGGGCGTGCTTACCATCGCCGAGGAATCCACGTCCTGGCCGATGGTGTCGCGTCCCGTCGAAATCGGCGGCCTGGGCTTCAGCATGAAATGGAACATGGGCTGGATGAACGACAGCCTGTCCTACATCGAGGAGGACCCGGTCCATCGCAAGTACCACCATGACAAGCTGACCTTCAGCCAGCTGTATGCCTGGACCGAGAATTTCGTGCTGCCGCTGTCGCACGACGAGATCGTGCACGGCAAGCGCAGCATGCTCAGCAAGATGCCGGGAGATCACTGGCAGAAAATGGCCAACCTGCGCCTGTTCTATGCCTGGCAATACGCCCACCCCGGCAAGAAGCTGCTGTTCATGGGCGGCGAATTCGGACAGTGGCTGGAGTGGGATGAGCGCACGCAGATCGACTGGCCGCTGATGGAGGTTGCCGCCCACCGCGGCATCCATCTGCTGGTTTGCGATCTCAACCGCCTGTACCGCGAACAGCCCGCGCTGTACCGCTATGACCACGACCCGGCCGGCTTCCGCTGGATCGACTGCCACGACAGCGACCAGTCGGTGCTAAGTATGCTGCGCATGTCGGATGACCCGGCAGACAGCATCGTTTGCGTGCTCAACTTCACGCCCGTGCCGCGTCACGACTATCGCATCGGTGTGCCGGCGGCAAGCTACTACCATGAAATACTCAATACCGATTCGGAGTATTACGGCGGAACGAATCTGGGCAACGGTGCGCAGGCCGTGGAACCCGTACCGTGGATGGATTTCGCGCAATCCGTTTGCCTCACGCTGCCGCCGCTGGGAGCCATCTTCCTCAAAGGGCAGCAGTGAAGGTTCTGCACGTCATCAGCGAGCTGTACCCGCTGATCAAGACCGGTGGTCTCGGCGATTTCGCCTACAGCCTGCCGCATGCCCAGCAGCAGCTGGGTATCGACGTGCGCCTGCTGCTGCCGGCCTATGGCGATGCACTGCGAACGCTGAAAAAAAAACCGCGTGTGCTCGCCGCCATCGACATCCCGGCGGGCGGCACGGCGCGGAAGTTTCGCGTGCTGGAAGTGCTGCCGAAGGGTTTTCGGGTGCCGGTCTGGCTGGCCGATTGTCCGGCACTGTTCGACCGTCCCGGGAACCCGTATGTCGACGGGAGCGGTGCCGACTGGCCCGATAATGCCGAACGCTACGCCTGTTTCGCACAGCTGGCGGCGCAGCTCGCAGGCGGGGGCGCGCACACGGGGTGGCAGGCCGACGTGGTGCATTGCCATGACTGGCAGACCGGCCTGGTGCCGGCCTTTCTGCGCCAGCAGCCGGCTCCGCCGCGCAGTGTCTTTACCGTCCACAACCTGGCCTTTGGCGGGCATTTCCCGCGTACGGAATACCAGCGCCTGCAGCTGCCGGAGACCTGGTGGCATCCGGAAGGCGTGGAGTTCTATGGCGGCTTTTCCATGCTCAAGGCCGGCCTGGTGTACGCGGATGTCATTACCACGGTCAGCAAGACCTATGCGAGCGAGATCCTTACCCCGGCATTCGGTCACGGCATGGATGGCGTCCTCAGGCATTATTCCCACAAGTTGCGGGGCATCCTGAACGGCCTGGACCACGACATCTGGGACCCGGCCACCGACCCGCTGCTGGCCGCGAATTACACCATCGAGAACCGACAGGCCGGGCGCGCGGCCAACCGCGCGGCCCTGCTCAGCCTGCTGGACTGGCAGCCGGACGATGAAATCAGGCAGCAACCCCTGTTCGGGTCGGTGGGACGCCTGACGTCGCAGAAGGGCTGCGACCTGCTGACCGCCGCCGCACAGCGCCTGTTGACGCAGCTCAAGGCGGGTTTCGTTATCATTGGCGACGGCCAGCAGGGCTATATCGATCAGCTGCAGCAGTTGCAGGCGCGGTTTCCGGGCCGGGTGCGGCTGTACATCGGTTACTCGGAACGGCTTGCACACCTGGTCGAGGCGGCGGCCGATTTCTTCGTCATGCCGTCGCGTTACGAACCGTGCGGGCTGAACCAGCTTTACAGCCTGTGTTACGGTACCCCACCGGTGGTGCATCATACCGGCGGGCTGGCGGACACCGTGGTAGACGCCACGGAGGAAAACCTGCGCAACGGGACAGCGACCGGCGTGGTGTTCCACCAGCCGGCCGCCGATGCGCTGCACGCGGCGCTGTTGCGCGCGGTGGCGCTGTTTCATCATCCGCGCTACTGGCCAGGCGTGCAAAAGACGGCCATGCAGCAGGATTTCAGCTGGCGCGAAAGCGCGCAGCAATACCTGGCGGTGTATAAAGAACCCCTTACCTGACAGCAAGTGACCATGAACGAAATCAACCCGAAGCATAAAGAACTCTGCCTGCTGCCCATCATGGAGCCGCTGCCGGACGATGCCGACGCCATCCGCAAGGCGTTCGATTTCTACCTCACTCACCATCGCGGCCACTTCCTCGGCTGCACCGAGGTGGACGTCTACCAGGCGCTGGCGGTGACCGTGCGCGACCGGCTGATGGGCGACTGGCGCAATACCTGGCGCGCCTTCACCCGGCCCGGCACGCGCCGTGCCTGCTACCTGTCGCTGGAGTTCCTGATGGGGCGGGCGCTGGGCAACCATCTGCTCAACATGCAGCTGCGTGATGCGGCCAGCGGTGCGATGCAGCAGCATGCCCTGACCCTCGAGGAGATCGAGAGCGAGGAGGTGGACGCCGGTCTCGGCAACGGCGGTCTCGGCCGGCTCGCCGCCTGCTTCATGGACAGCTGCGCCACCCTGCAATTGCCCGTGATCGGTTACGGCATCCGTTACCAGTACGGCATGTTTCACCAGCATATCAGGGACGGTTACCAGGTCGAGGATCCCGATCACTGGCTGCGCGATGACTTTCCCTGGGAAATCGAGCGCCCGGAGTTCACCCGGGTCATTCACTTCGGGGGCCATGTCGAACATTACCGCGACGAACAGGACCGTCCACGCGTACGCCTGGTCGATACCGATGACGTGCTGGCCATTCCCTACGATGTGCCGATTACCGGTTTTGCCAACAACACCGTGAATACACTGCGCCTGTGGAGCTCGGCAGCCACCGACGAGTTCAACCTGCACGAGTTCAATGCCGGCAGTTACACCGAGGCGGTCGCCGCCAAGAACGATGCCGAGCATATCAGCATGGTCCTGTACCCGAACGACAGCTCCGAGAACGGCAAGGAGCTGCGCCTGCGCCAGCAGTATTTCCTTGCCTCGGCGAGCATCAAGGACATGCTGGCGATCTGGGAGCTGAGTGAAGGCGAGAACTGGGACCGATTCACCGAGCTGAACGTGTTCCAGATGAACGACACGCACCCGACCATCGCCGTGGCGGAACTGATGCGTATCCTGCTGGACGAGAAGGGACTGGAATGGGACAGGGCCTGGGACATCACGCGCCGGTGCATGGCCTACACCAACCACACCCTGCTGCCGGAGGCACTGGAGAAGTGGCCGGTATGGCTGTTCGACCGGCTGCTGCCGCGCCTGCTGGAGATCATTTACGAGATCAACGCGCATTTCCTCGAGGAGGTCGCACGGCGCTGGCCAGGCGATGCCGGCATCCTGCACCGGCTCTCCATCATCGAGGAGGGACCGGTCAAGCAGGTGCGCATGGCCCACCTGGCCATCGTCGGCAGTTTTTCGGTCAATGGCGTCGCCGAGCTGCATTCGCAACTGTTGTGTGAAAAGCTGTTCCGCGATTTCAACCGGATCTGGCCGGAGAAATTCAACAACAAGACCAACGGGGTCACGCCGCGGCGCTGGATTGCCCACGCCAACCCGGGCCTGACGGCACTGCTGCGCGAGCACATCGGTGACGGCTGGATGTATGACCTGGACGAGATCGGGCTGCTGGAACGCCATGCAGACGAGGCGGACAGCGAATTCTTCTCGCACTGGGAGGCCGTCAAGCTGGAAAACAAGCGGCGCCTGGCCGCGGTCGTGCTGGACAAGACCGGCGTGCAGTTCGATATCGAATCCCTGCTCTCCGTGCAGGTCAAGCGTATCCACGAATACAAGCGCCAGCTGCTCAACGTGCTGCACGTGATCCATCTCTACCGGCGCATTCGCGACGGCGACACGGCCGGCCTGGTCAACCGCTGCGTACTGATCGGCGGCAAGGCGGCGCCGGGCTACTGGATGGCCAAGCAGACCATCAAGCTGATCAACAATGTCGCGGCCGTCATCAATGCCGACCCGCAGGTGGGCGACCGGCTCAAGCTGGCTTTCATTCCCAACTACCGGGTCTCCATGATGGAACTGATTGCGCCGGCCGCCGACCTGTCCGAGCAGATCTCCACGGCCGGCAAGGAGGCGTCGGGCACCGGCAACATGAAGTTCATGATGAACGGTGCACTGACCATCGGCACCTACGACGGTGCCAACATCGAGATCATGGATGCCGTCGGCGAGGAAAACTTCTTCCTGTTCGGACTGCATGCAGAAGAGGTCGCGGCACTGCGCAACAACTACGATCCACGCTCGCTGGTCGATGCGGACGCGGACCTGGACAAGGTCATGAAGCTGCTGTCCTCGGGCTATTTCAACCTGCAGGAGCCCGGTATCTTCGATGGCATCATCCAGGCCCTGCTGGCGCCGGACGACCCCTGGGTCACGCTGGCGGATTTCCGCGCCTACGTCGATGCCCAGGAACGCGCCGCGGTCGCCTGGCAGGACCGTCGACACTGGACGCAGATGAGCATCCGTAACGTGGCATCCAGCGGCTTCTTCTCGACCGACCGGACCATCAGCGACTACAACCGTGATATCTGGAAGCTCGATCCACTGAACCTCGATACCGTGCACCCTTACAGCCCGGCGCCGGGACAGGCGGCAGCGCGGTTTGGGCAGGATTAAGGCACGACCCTGACCGGTGCGCAGAACGCACCCTGCGGTTTTGCGGTGGTCTGACGGGGCAGGGTGCACCTCGTGCACCATTCCCGGTGCGTATAACTCACCCTGAATCTACATAGGGTGCGTAATATGCACCCAACGGTTTTGAGGTCTGTCTGATGGGTAGGGTGCACTTCGTGCACCATATCCTGCAACAGCGGCGTGTTGTGCTTGATTATGCTGCCCCGGGATGCAAGCATTGCCGTACATTCATCCAGTCAATCGGGACAGGCCCATGAGCGGTACTTACGCAACACCCCAGGACGCGGAAGACGCGTTTTACGACGCGCTGGAAGAGGGTGACCTGGACGGCCTCATGGCGGTCTGGTCGGAAGACGATGACATCAGCTGCCTGTTGCCCATGTATCCGCTGATCCGGGGCCGCAAGGATGTCGAGGACGTATTCAAGCACCTCTTCTCGCATGGCCAGGGTGTCGCCCTGAGCGTCTCGCACCTTGACTGGATCGAAAGCGGCGATATCGCCATCCATCATGTCGAGGAAACACTCCAGCAGGTGCCGCCCGGCAAGCCGCCGCCACCCCCGTTTTACGGCACGAATATCTACAGGAAACAGCACGCTGGCTGGCGTTTGCTCGCGCACCTCAATGCGCCTACACCACAGCCGCAGGGACAGGGCGGCTGAAAGACCGGTCAGGTAGCCGGAATTTCAAGCCATATTTCCCGGTGGCAGGAAACACCAGGTTTCGACCAGCCTGGTCGTTCAGCCGCTTCGAATATAAACGACAGCTCAAGGTCTGAGAATGATTGTTGAAAAACCCTGTTTCTGGCGGTAATGAATAATTCCTGGCGGCTATGACGAGTATTGTTCTTCCGGATATGAGGGGGGCATAAGAAATACCAGAGCTCTCGGCAGAGATCCCCAAATCGTCTCATGCACAATATTTGAATCGTATTCTTTGAAAGAATGATGTTTGGCCGAAATTCAGCCACACTTGATTTTCGAGTATTTCAACAGAATCTACTGTAAGCGGACATCACAAGCAGGTCCCACAATTAAGTGGTATTCCACAATACGTGAAGACCTGTGATGTTGTTACTGTCAGGCACGATTGAATTAATTAGTACTGATAAAGGGGCGATAGCCAGTATTCGTAAATGGTTAGAGTTATATGAGGTGAAGCCATGAATATGATGGAAGTCGATGGTTACAAGGTAAAAATTGAGTACGATCCTGAGCTTGATCAATTTCGAGGGGAGATTCTCGGGTTGAACGGGAGCGCGGATTTTTATGGTAAAAGTCCTGCAAGCCTTCGAAAGGAATTCAAAAACTCGTTAAAGGTGTATCTGGAGGTTTGCGAAGAGAAGGGCATAGCCCCAACAAAAGAATATTCGGGTAAGTTTAATCTCAGGATTCCGCCCAGGTTGCATAGTGAAATTGCGGCATGAGCAGTAGCTGCTGGTAAAAGCATCAATCAGTGGGTATCCGAAATACTCAAGCGCTCAACACATGATTAAAGCGACATATAACAAGTTATATGGACTCCTTTTCTTCGATGATTTCATGTAGACACACTTCAATCTGGCACATTGCGATGCAGAGTAGAAGGGAAGGAGTCCATACCATTAGAATCAAGTCGTTCGCTTCGCTCACTGCGGCGCAGCTACGCGGCGCGCCTTATTGTTCACGGTAGTCATTTATCAGTACCGAATAATAAATGAACTTTCCTCAAGACATCGAGATATTGAAAGTCAAAGATGCCGAAGCGCTAGTACCTGTATGCTCGGCTGTTGATAATGGTACAAAGGCCGAGAAGAATTACCTATTTACAGCACAAAGCAGCGATGCGGGCAGGAAATTGCTACCTTGTTACCTGTTTTATTTCTTGTTTGTAGATCTGTTGGTGTTTAAAAATCATGGTCGGTTGGAATGTTATACCGGTATTTCTGAGGCCGCCGCATGAATCACTGGATAGCGTTAATCAGTTTATCGGGATTATTGGAGTTGCGGGAAAGATATCTATCTATCAATGAATGCCTGTGCGGCTGTTATTGGGTAAGAAGATGCTCTTGCTAAAAATGATGAGATACCTCTTTTTTATATCGATATTTCTGCAAAGCCAGCCTTTGTATGCTGGCTTGAGAATGCTATTCAAGTATCCGGATGGTTCAACAAACTGGCAGCATGTCGCCAACTGGTCCGGCTCTATACTGATCCTGTTATTATCGATAGCAGTCATAAATCTTTTCTTCACGTGGCGAAAAGTCCGTAAATCCAATCTGGAACTAAAAGAGATTCGTAATGGACTTGAGTTGCGTGTGCAGGAACGCACGGCCACGCTGGATGAGTCAAATCGTTTACTGAAAGAAACCAATAAACTGTTGGAAAATGAGATAGTCAAGCACGTGAGTACTGCATCCAGACTGCGTGCTTCAGAGTCTTATATAAAGAATATCCTGAGATCCATGCCGCTGATGTTGGTTGGCGTTAATAAGGATGGGCAGATCACCCAATGGAACAAGCGGGCTGAAGATATAACCGGCATAAAAGCGAAAGATGTATTGGACAAAAATCTGTGGGATGCCTACCCGATAATTACTGTGTCGCCTGGTCAGGTTAGCGAAGCCATGGAAAAGAATGAAACGATCACCATCAAACACAGTCAGCGCGGTCAATACTATTTTGATATCACCATCTATCCACTTCAGGACCAGGTTGAAAGCGGTGTAGTGATCATGATTGATGACGTGACCAAGAAAATACTCGCCGAAAATATGCTGATTCAAAATGACAAAATTTCATCCATGGGTGAACTGGCATCATCAATGGCCCATGATATCAACATGCCCCTCCAATCAATTTTACTGGATTTAAGAAGCTTTCAGCATTTACTTACTGATAGCAGCCAATATTTGAATGAAATCAAGAGCAATGGTATACCTGAAAAACTGAGTAGTTTGTTATCACACGCCAATGAGAAAGGCGAAAAAGTGGCATCAATTGTCCAAAATTTGCAGGAATTCGCCCGCGGGCGAAGTGACAGAAAACAACTTTCCAATATCGTCGACGTTATGGAGCATACCCTGGAATTGGCCGGTGATGTGTTATCGGCTCCGTCGAGACTCAAGTTCATAGACATACAGATCGAAAGAAACTATGAAAAAGATTTGCCATTGATACCCTGTTATGTGACCGAGTTGCAGCAGGCTTTTCTCAGTTTGTTTCGTCATGCCTATGATGCCCTGGGCCGGGTGCATGACCCCGGTCATAAGCCAATCATCAAGATTCAAATGAATGTAAGTTATGACAGTTTCTGGATAAGAATCCAGCATAATGGTGTTGGTTTAACTGATGAAGAGCTATTGTATTTATTCGAACCGTTCGTCAGAAAAGATACTCCTGAGGTTGGTTACGATGCAGGCAAGCGGCTGTCATTTGCGTACTTTATTATTACCGAGCAGCATCAGGGACATATGGCGGTGACCTCCAATATCAATGTGGGCACTACATTTCATATACAATTGCTACTAAAGTAGGCTGATCGGATGAGAGGATTTAAGGGGTCTGGCCGGATTTAAGGGGGCAGAGCCACCAAACATAAAAGGGGCCGGATACATTTTCCGGTCGTGGCATTCCCGCGTGAACACATACGAACATGTATCCGGCACCTTGCTGGACTCAGGGCTGTCTTCGTTTTACTGAACATAAACACTTGCCGGAGGCTGGATGTTTATCCTGCCGGGCAAATACTGTAGGCTTTCGCCGATTTTTCGGTATCCATGGCAGGGCGCGTTCAGTGTCTGGCCTCAAATCTTGAGAATGTGAATTGGAATGAAAAAGACCAGCGGACTTTCTATTTTTTGTATGATGGCAGCGGCACTGACATCGGCAGCCGCTATGGCTGCTGATGCTGACCGGGTTGCCGATGAGGATGCCTGGGCGCTGGTTCAGGAAGCGGCGGATGGCTACCGCGCCGGTTCTTTCCTGGTGCAACCCGAACTGGCCGTGTCCGGTGTCTATGACAGCAATATCTTTGCGACCCGGAAGGATGAAGTGGAAGACGGCGTCATGGTGTTTTCACCCGATCTGAACGTCAAGTCTGAATGGGAGCGGCACAAGCTGGATCTCGACCTGGGCGGGGCCTTTGGCCGCTATCTCAGCCAGCATGACGAGGACTATGACGATTACTGGGCCAATCTGGACGGGCGCTATGATTATACCGATAACAGCAATGTTTTCGGTGGCCTGGGATACTCCCACGAACATGAAGATCGCGGTTCCCCGGAGGACAGCCAGTCCGGCAATGAACCCACCACCTTTGATTCCAGTCGTGTACACGCGGGGATAAGCCATGGCCTGGGCAAGGCAACCCTGCGGATGGGCGGTACCTACGAGCAGCTGGAATTTGCCGATGCCGGTCTGCTCACCAACACGGACCGCAGCCGTGATCTGATCGGTGCCGGGCTGCGCCTGAGTTATGCCCTGCATCCCCAGTATACGGTGTTCGGGCAGGGTGTATGGGACAAGCGTGAGTACGATGAACGCGCCGATGATAACGGTTTCCAGCGGGATTCCGATGGCTATCGGGCCGATGCCGGTGTGCAGGCGACACTCAGCAACCGACTGAAGGGTGAGGCGTACCTGGGTTATTTAAGGCAGGATTACGAGGATACGCGCTTTTCCAGTGTCAGCGCCGTTGATTTGGGTGGCAGCCTGAACTGGCGTGCCACGCCGCGCACAACCCTGTCGCTCGAACTGGATCGCAGTCTGGAGGAAACCACGCTGGCGGGTTCTTCAGGCTATCTGTATACCTCGCTCGCCGGCACGGTGCAGCATAAATTCGCGCCACGCATGAATATCAATGCCGGTATCTCCGTTGCCGAAGCGGACTACCAGACGCTGGATCGCAATGACGCGTATTACACGGCCCAGGTCGGGATGCGTTATTACATCGCGCCCGGCTATTACCTGGGTGCTGAATACCGGATACTGACACGTAACTCCGACACCCGAATGGATGTCAACAATCCGGCCAGCCCGCAGGAACTGGATGACTACGCGCGCAACCAGTTTTTCCTCACCCTCGGGACCATGCTCTACCCGGTGAAGCCAGGCGCCTACTGGGACATGCCCTCGCGTGAAACACTGCTCCCCGCTGCGATACAGTGGCCGGGCTTGTATACCGGTCTCCAGCTGGGTCATGACACCCTCAATCTGCACACGCGCGGTGGTCGCGATATGGGCGTCGATGTGAGTGAATTCAGTCATTCCGATGCCAGTGCCGGTCTGTTCGCCGGCTATGGCGTCACCCTTGATCGCTGGTATGCGGCCCTGGAGGGCGAGTACGAGGACAGTCGCGCCACCATCTACCACAATAAGTCCAAGCTCAGCAGCCGCACCCTGGATCTGGCCAAAGACCGCTCCTATGGCATTGCATTGCGTGCCGGTTACCGGTTGGCTACCGGGCCGTTGTTGTACGGGCGCCTTGGCGTCGTTCGCACGGACTTCGACGCCTACACCACGGTCAATGAGAGAACGGCATTCGCCTTTGATGATAAACGTACCGAGACCGGGGTACGGCTGGGCCTGGGGTCGGATATCCCTGTCAGCCACCACCTGTTCGTGCGTCTGGACTACAGCGTTACAGATTATGACGATTTCGACGGCAGCCTCATCGACAGTAACGACCTGCTGCAAACGGAAAATTTCGCTCCCCGGGAAGACCTGTTTCGCGTCGGGCTGGGCTGGCAAATGGGCGATCTTGGCGATGCCAGCCGAAACCGGCAAGTCGAATATACCGGATTGTACGCCGGCACGCATATCGCTCACGGCGCCGTGCAGTCGGAGGCGAGCGGCAGTCACAACGACGGCAACAGCCCGCCCACCGATCCGGGCCCCTATTCATTTGTCGGTGATTTCGGTGATGACTCCGCGGCGACCGCTGGCGTGTTCCTTGGCTACGGGGGCAGCCGCAATCATTTCTATGCCGGGCTGGAAGGCGAAATCGAGGATTCCAACGCGGGGTGGAATCATCAACGCAGCCCGACCGGTCGTGATTTCTCGGTAGAGAAAATGGGTACCCTCGGTATCTCTCTGCGAGGGGGCTATATTCTGGACAACGGCTCCCTGCTCTATGCGCGGGTAGGGACTGCGCGCACCCGCTTCAATACCACCTGGGCCAAGGGAAACAATACTCTCAACAATGTCGATCGCGACGACGCGGTATCCGGTGTCCGGCTGGGAATGGGAGCAGAACTGCCGATCAGTCGCAGCGCCTTTACCCGCCTGGATTATAGTTATACCGACTATGACAGCTACAGTTTCGTCACCAGTCACGCCGAGGCGGACAGCATGACATTCGATAACAGCGAGACGCTGTTCCGGCTGGGGCTGGGGATGCGTTTTTAGGTCGCGGGGTCAGACAATGACGATAGGGAAGTGTTTGCCAGGAAAAGCATTAAACATGGCTTTTGATGGCATCTATTGAGATATATCAATGAGGTGATTGATTAAATCAGATAAGCTTATTAATATAATGTGAATTAATTATATTCCGTAATCAGCACTGTTTAGCAGTTTTAACCAGCCATAGCAAAGGATGAACCTAATAATGGAAACCTACTCATTTACACTGAAAAAGACCGTCATCGCCGGCGCTGCCGCATTGAGCTTGCTTACTGCACCGCTATTTACGACCAGCACCTTCACCTCGGGTGTCGCCCACGCCGGGCTCATCTCTGAAGCCAATGCCGCGCCAGATAGCGGCCAGGGCCGTCAGGGTGCAGGTGCCGGTGGTGGCCAGGGGCAGCAGGGCGCTGGTGGCCAGGGCGGCAAGAAGGGCATGGACAAGGTGCTCGAAGCGGACGAGGACTCCGACCGTCCACCGTGGGCCGGCGGCAACACGGACCAGAACCCCCATTCCGGTAGTGGTGGCGGCAAACCTGCCGGTGCCGGTACCAAGAAGGGCGACGAGTTCGGTGACCTGATCGTGCTGAAACGTGACCCGATCACCGGCGAGCCGCTAACCGATGCCAACGGCGAATTGCTGATCTGTCTCGATGTGGCCTGCACCAGCACCGTCCCTACCGTCGATGGCGAGATACCCGCCGGTGTGACCGCGATCGAGGTCGACTTCGGTCGTGCCGCCGTGGCCCGTTCACCGGACAAGGTGACCGACAAGGCCCTGACCGATGCGCTTGCCAAGCTGACGGCGGACGGTGCGGTCCTGTCTGTGGATCCGGCAGGGCGTCTTGTCATCACGGTAGATGGCGTGTCCAGCACCATCGACTCCCCGCTGGAGAACCTGGCGCTGTATGTCGACCTGGTGGAAGGTCTCGCCTCCGCCAGCACGTCGCCGACCGAGGCCGCACTGGGCAGCCTGGCCACCCTGGATACGGCGGCGTCCCTGCTGGCGGGCGTGGCCGACAAGACGGGTGACATCTCCGTTGACTACGTGGTGTACAACAATGTCATCTCCGATGTCGTGGCTTCGGGTGACTACTACGACTACGGCAGCTTCACCTACACCCGGACTTACCCCATGGACTATAGCTATTACTATACGCCGGATGGTGGTGTCACCGTGTTGTCTGCAACCCTGGACATCAATGCCTACCTGACTGCAGTCAACGGGGTTCTGCCAACTGCTGGCGGCGTTACCCTGTTCTCGGCAGCGGCGGACGATGCCCTCGAGGTGATCGAGCTGGTTCACACCCAGATCCATGACGCGATCCTGCCGGGTACGGTAACACCATAAACGGTCATCCTGATGGCAGTTGGCACAGGAGCCAGAAACCAGTGCGGGCGCCGGAAGGCGCCCGCACTGTTTGCAGCATGAGGACTTCATGATGAACATATATACAAGGTCCAGGGCAGGGTCACGTATTTTGCCCTCGTTGGTGATTGCCCTGGTATTGGGCACGGCAGGACTGGGCAGGTCGGATGAGGCGGGTTTCAGCTGGTGGCCATCAGCCCGCGCACAGGATTCAGGCCACAGCGGCGGCCACTCGGGCGGTGGCCACTCGGGCGGTGGCGGTCATGACAGCGGACATGACGACGAGGGAGACGACCACGGTGGCGGCCATACGCCTGGCCCGAAGGGCTATGGCAGCCACGGTACCCACCGTGGCGGCCACGGCCATGACGTTGCACGGGGCGGTGGCAAGGCGGTTGAATACCGGGTACTGAGTGGCCGGCGCCCGGTGTGGGCGCAGGAAGGGATACCCGAAGTGGAACTGGGTCGTCTGAACGTATCCCGCGCACCCGGCCGCGTGCTGGCGCGTGCGGAAGGCGAGGCACTGGCAACCTACAGCGAAGCAATGGCCGAACTGTACAGCCTGGATGCCGATCAGGCCGCCGCATTGCTGAGCACCCGTTTCTACGATGTGAGCCGTTACGATTCACCCTTGCAGAATCTCGCTTTGTACAAGGACGTTATGACCTTTGGCGATACCCGGCTCAAGGCAATCGATCCCAACGTGGCGCCGGCCAGCCAGCTTGACCTTGCCGCGATCTTTCTGGGTTCGGCCTCTGACAAGACCATCCCCATCAGCGAGGATACGGTCATTGCCCTGAACCGTATTCTTGGGCTTGTGGAACTGGGTTCGGATGACCGCAGCACGCTGGCCACCAAGGCAGAGACCGTCCGCGCGGCCATCCTGGCAGGTCACGGACCGACTGAAGATCACTGAGGCTGTACAGACGCCTGGCATATCGGGGTATCTCGCTGTCCGCATTTCTGGCGAGTCGTGCGCGTGCTGCGAGATAGATGATACTGCTGCTTCCGCAGTGCCTGCCGCCGAATGGACGACCGGTTCCAGTCCTTCAAATTGCACCATCACAGGGGCCCACTGCTTCATGCATCACCCTGCAACTGCCTTTGGCTGACGCAGGTATTGCTATTCCCTGTCCGGAATCAGCCTGACGTCGATCCGGTTGTTGGCGGCGGCGACGCGGTTCCATTCAAACGCTGTGACGGTATCGCTCTGCGGGGGGTAGGGGATGCGCGGCCGGCTGAACAGGAACGATTCGATGTCGAGACGGATGTCGCCGCTGTTGATCAGTGGCGAGGTGGCGAGAAAATTGGCGAACGCAATCGACTGTCGCTCGCCGAGTGCGGGCTGTTGCTGCAGGGGATGGCCGACCAGGTCGCAGGCCGTGACCGGCAGGTCGGCCGCTGCCTCGGCATAGCCATCGACCTCATTGCCGCTCAGGCAGAACTCACCGAGGTGTGATTCCAGCTGCACCGTGCCGTGGAAGCCCAGCGACTTCAGGCGGGAGACCAGTTCCTGGACGATCGCCAGGCGCCGGTCGCTGAACGCCTCTTCGTGCACATCGTACGGGCCACCCTGGTTGATTGCCCAGGTGATGCTGTCGTAGATCATTCGTTCCTGCCTGCGGGCGCGGTCATCACGCTGACTGAGCTGTTGCCGCAGCGAGGCGCTCTCGTTTTGTTCGTTGCTGGCCAGGTGTTGCTGGGCAGCCTCCAGTTCGTTGATACGATGGTTGGCGCTGTTGAGCTCGGCACGGGTTGCGTTGCTGTCGGTGTAGATCCACAGCAGCGGAACCAGCATCAGCAGCATGACCAGCGGTACCAGCAGGAGAGACAGGCGGTTTGACTTGTGCACGGCCTGTATCTCGATCGCGTGCTTCAGTTCCTGCATCTTTTCCACCATTTCGTGGTGGTAATCCTCGAGCAGCTCGCCCAGGTGTCCATGTTTGCCGGGTGCGCCACTGACCGACTGGGCCGCCTGCTCGGCGATCTCATGGATCTCCTCGCGCGCGGCGGACAGGGCGAGTTCCGGGGCGTTATCCATCATGACGAAGCGGTTGTCCTCGGCGGTCCGCCGCCGGCGTTCGCTGACCAGTCCGAGCTTGTTGAGCACCTCGAACAGTTCCGCCGGTTCGACCTGCTTGGGCAGGATGCCGATGGCGCCGAGTGCGCGCGCCTGGCTGACGTACAGGTCGCCTTCCTTGGAGGTGTACATCATGATCGGAATGGTGGCGGTATCCGGGTTGCCCTTGATCGCCTCCACGGCCTGGAAGCCGTCCATGCCCGGCATCATGTGGTCCATGAAGATGACGTCCGGGGTGTGGTCCTTCAGGTAATCCAGTGCCTGCTGTGCCGATTCCAGCGTGTCGACGGCGAGGTTATGCTTGTCGAGCATGCGCTTGAGCGTCTCGCGCGCCGTCCTGGAATCATCTACTACCAGTGCGAGCCGTTTTTCCATGGAATGACAAATCCTGCCGGGTGTTTTTGCTGCCGGCTACTATAACCCAATCACCCCGGTCGGTGTGAGACACAGACCGCGATAATCAGCCGGTATTGCGCATGCCGCTGGCGATGGCATTGATCGAGCGTAGCAGCGGGTGCTGCCAGCGTTCGCGCTGCTGTTCGTCCAGGCTGCTGTCGCGACAGCGCGCCAGCAGCGTGACCTGGATGTTGTTGAGCGGGTCGAGGTAGGGATTGCGCCGGTACAACGACAGGCCCAGCGCCGGGTTTTCCTCGAGCAGGTGGTGTGCACCGGTTACGTGCAGTACCTGGATAATGGTCTTGCGGTACTCGTCGCTGATCTTTGTGTAGATGCGCTGCGCCATGACCTGGTCGCCGGCGAGCCGGGTATATTCGTGCGCGATGTTCATCTCGCCCTTGAACAGGGCCATCTGGATATTGCTGAGCAGGGCGCGGAAGAACGGCCAGTCCTGGTACATGCCCTGCAGGCGTGCCAGCCGGGCAGGGTCGTCGTTGCGCCATGTCTCGAGTGCGCTGCCCAGGCCGTACCAGGCGGGCAGGGTATGGCGCGACTGCGCCCAGCCGAATACCCAGGGTATGGCGCGGATGGAGCTCTTGGAACGGTCCTGTTGCTTGCGGTGCGAGGGACGTGAGCCGATATTCAGCAACCCGATTTCGGTCACCGGGGTCACTTCGTAGAAGTAGTCAAACAGCCCCTCGGTATGGTCGATCAGGTCGCGATAGGTGTCTTCGCCGATGCGGGTGAGTTCATCCATGATGCCCATGTAGTCGCGCCGGTCCACTGCTGCGGGCTCGATCAGCACGCGGCTGGCCTTGAGCAGGCCGGTAATGCCCATGGACAGCTCGTACACGGCGGTTTCCTCGTTACTGTACTTGTAACGCAAGACCTCGCCCTGTTCGGTGAACTTGATCTGGCCATGCACCGTGCCGGGCGGCTGGGACAGGATCGCCTCGTGGGTCGGGCCGCCGCCACGGCCGATGGTGCCGCCGCGGCCGTGGAACAGCCGTACCTGCAGGTCGTAGCGGTCGCAGATGGCAATGATCTTCTTCTGTGCCTCGTACAGGCTCCAGTTGGAAGCGAGGATGCCGCCGTCCTTGCAGGAATCGGAATAGCCGAGCATGATTTCCTGGCAATGGTCGGCCGCGTTGAGCAGGGCACGGTAGGTCTCGTTGCCGAGCAGTTCGGACAACACCTGCTCGATGTGCTCCAGATCGTCGATGGTTTCGAACAACGGGCTGATGCGGATATCCGCGAACCATTCATCGTCGCGGCGCCCCGCCAGTCCGGTCAGCCAGGCGAGATACATGACTTCCAGCACGTGACTGGCCGTGTGAGTCATCGAAATGACGTAGTTCCCGAATGCCCTGGGGCTGATTTCCGCCTGCATGCACCGCATGACGTCGAAAACCTCGAGCGTCTCGCGCGTGCGTTCGGACAGGTTGGCCCGGTCGAGCGCGGGTGGCGTGGTGGCAACTGCACGGACAAGCAGCTGCTGCCGGTCTGCCTCCCCGAGCGCGTGGTAGTCCGGCTCGTCCTGCAAGGCCTTGAGCAGCTCCCCGACGGCCTCGCTGTGGCGACCGGATTCCTGCCGGACATCGAGGTGCATGAGGTAGAAGCCGAAGGTCTCGATCAGCCGCAGCAGGTCTTTCAGTTCGGCGTCGGCCACGCTGGCGTCGCCGTTGGCGATCAGCGAGTCACGTATCAGCAGCAGGTCGTCGATGAAATCCTGTTCATGCGCATAGGCGGCGGGGCTGGCCGCGATGTCCGCGTCCGGCTGCGCGAGGCGTGCATCGATGTCCGCCAGGTTGAGCCGCAGGCGGGCGCTCATGATGCAGAGCTTGCGACGGTACAGTTCGTGAAGATAGCCCTCGGGAAACTCACGGCAGACCTCGCCGAAACGGGTTTCGTCCTGTTGCAGCCGCTCCAGGAACGCAGCGGAAAAATTGCACAGGTGCATTGAATGGGTGAGCAGATAACCGAGTTCCACGACGTGTTCGATATAGGTTGACACGACCTCGCGCATTTGCAGGCGCAACGCCAGGGCCGTGGTGTCCGGCGTTACAAACGGATTGCCGTCGCGGTCGCCGCCGATCCAGGATCCGAAGCGGATCAGGCCGCCGGGGATCGACAGTTTCCTGCCGGTCGGGTTGCTGCCGTAGATATGGTGCGCTGCCTTTTCCAGGTAGCGGTAGGTCTTCGGGATGGCGGCGAACAGGCTCTCGCGGAAAAAGTACAGGCCGTTGCGGATTTCATCCTCCACGCTCGGCTTGTGCAGGCGTACCTCGTCCGTCTTCCACAGCACCTGTATCTGCTGTTTCAGCAGCTGTTGCACGGCCTCGCGCTCCTCGCGGCCCAGGCGCAGGTCATCGAGCTTCTCGCTGGTGACGAACAGGCGGCGCAGGGAGGCCATGACGGTGCGGCGGATTGCCTCGGTCGGGTGCGCGGTGAATACCGGCAGGTAGAGTGACTGGTCCAGCAGTCGCTGCAACTGGTCCGGCCCGACGCCGCTGTCGCGGAAATCCTGCAGCGTGCGCTGGAAGGACCCGACCCATAGCAGGCCGTAGCGTCGCGCCTGCTTGCGCCGCTGGCGGTGCTGGAAGGCCTCTTCGGCGATATTCACCAGGCTGAAGTACAGGTTGAAGGCACGGATGACATCGGTAAGGGCGTCCGGATCGAGGTGGGTGATATCGCGGGTCAGCCGTGCGCGCAGTCGTGGATTTTCCTCGCGGCGCAGTCGGATATAACCCTTGCGCAGCGATTCCACCGCGTCAAGGATGTCCTGCCCCGCGTGCTCCTTCAGCACCTCCCCGAGCAGGTTGCCGAACAGGCGTACCCGGCTGCGCAGATCCTTGTCACCGGCTTGTTCGAAGTCAGACGTGGGTTTTTTTGTCATGGCCATAAAAAAGCCACGACGGTGCGCGGCCCTGAGGTCTGGGACATCGATTATACCGGTTGGCGGATTTTCCGCCACAGCATGTCGGCGGGGGCGGTCCGGCCATGCCCGCTTCGGCGCGCATGGCACGTCGTGGCCACAATGCGCAGTTGCAGGTTGTATTTTGGTGCAAAGGGTCTAACCTTTGTTTGAAGGAATGCATGCCGCACAGGGGGTGAGGCGGTAACCAGGCAACATACATCGGGGGAATGTATGGAGCGTACAGACGATGCGGGGGCGCGGTTCGGCCAGGCCAGTCTGCACCACGATTTCGTCGATGGCCTGGCGTGTTTTCACCGCGATGATCTCGAAGGCGCGCTGGTGTTTTTTCGCACCGCCGATACGGGCGCGGCAGCCGGTGACGTTTACCAGAACCGCTACACGTCCTTTCATGGCCTGTGCCGGGTTTGCCTGGGCGACCGCAGCGGCATCACGCTGTGCCGCAAGGCGGCGGTTGGCGAGACCCACGATGCCGAGGTGTTCTATAACCTCGCCCTGGCGGAACACCGGCTCGGGCGGCGGGAGAGCGCCTGGACGGGCTTGCGGCGCGGGCTGATGATCGATCCGGCACACAGCGGCCTGCAGCGCCTCGGTGACGAGTTCGGCCTGCGCAGGAAGACCAGCCTGATCCCCGGTTTGCAGCGTAACAACCCCCTCAACCGGCTGCTGGGCAGGCTGTTCCGCGGTGCGCGCAAGCCCAGGCCGAAGTGATCACGGCGGGCCGGCACGCAACAGCCGTGTCCCGGGCGTGCGATTGCCCTATACTGCAGGCAGGAGTCGGCCAGACAGTCGCTCTGCGCAAGCAGGGAGGAAAGTCCGGGCTCCACAGGGCAAGGTGCCAGGTAACGCCTGGAGGGCGTGAGCCCATGGAAAGTGCCACAGAAAATATACCGCCGGCCCCGCTTGTAACAGGCGGCGCCGGTAAGGGTGAAATGGTGCGGTAAGAGCGCACCGCGCGACTGGCAACAGGCGTGGCAGGGTAAACCCCACCTGGAGCAAGACCAAATAGGGGAGCGAACATGCGGCCCGCATGGCTCCCGGGTAGGTTGCTTGAGACCTGCGGTGACGCAGTGTCCAGATGAATGACTGTCCTCGACAGAACCCGGCTTACAGGCCGACTCCCTCCACCTGGATCACCCCTCCCGTGCGGCCCGGCTTTCACTGCCCGGATCAGGCCGGGCTTCCGGTCGTGGCGCGGTCCCGCGCCGGCGGGTCGTGTTTATAATTACGTGAATTTCTTTGCTTTCACGGCGGCTTTGCGGTTATTTTACAGCCAATGACCCGATCTTCGCGCCGGCGCGGCATGTAAATAAACATTAAATACATAAAGTTGAATACTATTTTTAAAGTAAAATGACAGGCAAGCTCTACATCAAGACGCACGGTTGCCAGATGAACGAGTACGACTCCGCCAGGATGTCGGATGTACTGTCGGCCTCGCATCGCCTGGAAGTCACTCAGGACCCGCAACAGGCGGACGTGTTGCTGCTGAACACCTGTTCCATCCGCGAGAAGGCGCAGGAAAAGGTATTTTCCGAGCTGGGGCGCTGGAAGGAACTCAAGGATGCGCGGCCTCAGCTGGTGATCGGCGTGGGCGGTTGCGTGGCGAGCCAGGAGGGTGCGGCGATCCGCGCCCGCGCTCCCTATGTCGACATCATCTTCGGTCCGCAGACCCTGCACCGCCTGCCCGAGCTGCTGGATGCGGTGCGGCATGCCCGGCAGCCGGTCATCGACATCAGCTTTCCCGAGATCGAGAAATTCGATTGCCTGCCGGCGCCGAAGGCCAGCGGGCCGACGGCCTTTGTCTCCATCATGGAGGGCTGCAGCAAGTACTGCAGTTTCTGCGTGGTGCCCTACACGCGCGGCGAGGAGGTCAGCCGTCCCTTCGATGATCTGATTGCCGAAGTGGCGAGTCTGGCCGCGCAGGGTGTGCGCGAGGTGACCCTGCTCGGGCAGAACGTCAATGCCTACCGCGGCGTAATGCACGATGGCGAGAGCGCCGACCTGGCATTGCTGATTACCTGGATTGCCGCCATCGACGGCATCGACCGCATTCGCTACACCACTTCGCACCCCCTGGAAATGAGTGACAGCCTGATCGATGTCTATGCCGAGGTGCCGGAACTGGTCGGACACCTGCACCTGCCGGTGCAGTCCGGATCGGACCGCGTGCTGGCACTGATGAAACGCAATCACACCGCACTCGAATACCGCTCCATTATCCGGCGCCTGCGCGCAGCACGACCCGGTATCAGCATCTCATCCGATTTCATCGTCGGTTTCCCGGGCGAGACCGGGGCGGACTTCGAGCAGACCATGGCGCTGATCGAGGCGGTCGGTTTCGACCATTCATTCAGTTTTATCTACAGCCGGCGCCCGGGCACGCCGGCGGCCGACCTGCCCGACGACGTGCCGCTCGAGGACAAGAAGCGGCGGCTCGCGCGCCTGCAGCAGCGCATTATCGAGATGGCCGCGGCAATCAGTGCAGACATGGTCGGCACGGTGCAGCGCGTGCTGGTCGAGGGGCCGTCACGCAAGCGCGAAAACCAGCTCTGCGGGCGTACCGAAAACAACCGCGTGGTGAACTTCGATGCGCCGCCCGGCCTGATCGGCCGCATTGTCGATATCCGGGTCACGGAGGCCTTGCCCAACTCGCTGCGTGGAGAATTCATCGGCCTGGCCGATGAACCGGATAATACCGTGCCGCACCTGAGGGTCTCTTGAACGCAGACATCCATTCCAGCGACATCAGCCTGGAACCCGCCGATAACGAACGCCTGGCCGCGCTGTGCGGCCAGTTCGACAGCCACCTGCGCCAGATCGAACAGCGCCTCGGGGTCGAGATCAACAACCGCGGCAGCCGCTTCCGGATCATCGGCGACAACGCTGCCGTGCAGCGGGCAGGGCGTATCCTGGAAAGCCTGTATGAGGAAACCGCAAGCGCGGCCCTGACGCCGGGCAAGATTCATCTCTACCTGCAGGAAAGCACGGATGCCGGGCCCGATGCAGCGGATGACGGGGACACGGACACGATTGCGATCAAGACGCCGGGCGGGGTGATCATGCCGCGTGGCCGCAACCAGAGGCACTACCTGCACAACATTCTCGCGAACGATCTCAATTTCGGTATCGGCCCGGCCGGCACCGGCAAGACCTACCTGGCAGTCGCCTGCGCCGTTCATGCGCTGGAACAGGAGAGGGTCAGCCGGCTGGTACTGGTGCGCCCGGCGGTGGAGGCCGGTGAACGGCTCGGTTTCCTGCCGGGCGACATGACACAGAAGGTCGATCCCTACCTGCGTCCGTTGTACGATGCGCTTTATGAAATGTTCGGCATCGACAAGGTCGCCAGGCTGATCGAGCGCAATGTGATCGAGGTCGCGCCGCTGGCCTTTATGCGCGGACGCAGTCTCAATGATGCCTTCATCATTCTCGATGAAGGGCAGAACACGACAGTGGAGCAGATGAAGATGTTCCTTACACGCATTGGCTTCGGTTCCACCGCGGTGGTCACCGGCGATATCACCCAGGTCGATTTGCCCAAGCACACCGAGTCCGGCCTGCGCCAGGTGATCGACGTGCTGAAGGACAGCAAGGGTATCAGCTTCAGTTTCTTCTCTTCGCAGGATGTGGTCCGCCATCCGCTCGTGCAGCGTGTCATCTCTGCCTACGAGGATTACGAGCGGTTGTCAGAACGGCCCTGAACGCGCATGCCTGACATGAACGAACACGATATCACCGTGCAGTACGCGATGACCGCGTCCGGTATACCGTCCGAGGGTGATATCAAGCACTGGGCAGGTCTGGCGCTGCAGGAACACCCGCGTCATGCCGGGCTGGTGGTACGTATTGTCGATGAGGCCGAGATCACGGCGCTCAACCGCCAGTACCGTGGCAAGGACGGACCCACCAACGTACTGTCGTTTCCGTACCAGGGCTTCGCCGGCGTGCCGAGCGACCTGCTGGGCGACGTGGTGATCTGCGCGCCGGTGGTCGCTGCCGAGGCTGCCGTGCAGGGCAAGCCGCTGGACGCGCACTGGGCGCACCTGGTGATCCATGGCGTACTGCATCTGCTCGGCTACGATCACCACCACGAAGCCGACGCGGCGCGCATGGAGCGCCGTGAAAGCGTGTTGCTCACCGGGCTGGACTACCCGGATCCGTGGTGAGGTGCCAGATGCTGCAAAGCACAATTTGCCTGTCCGGAGGCTGGCGTTGACAAGGGCAATACCGATATAGTGGCACCCCGATCATCGTGACAATCAGAATTGCCTGACGAGCTGATCAAAAATCCCTATAACTTTCTGAATTAAATGAATAAAGACCGACCTCCAAACGGTCCCGCGAAGCATGCCTGGGCTGCGAGCCTGAAGCAGCTGCTGTTGCGGGAACCTGCCGACATCGAGCAACTGGTGGACATGCTGCGCGACGCGCAGCGACGCAATCTGATCGACACGGATGCACTCGCCATGCTGGAAGGTGTGCTGCAGGTCGACGAGATGCAGGTGCGTGACATCATGATCCCGCGTTCACAGGTGGTGTTTCTGGAACGTGACGCCAGCCTGGACAGGCTGGTGCACACCATCGTCGAATGCGGCCATTCACGTTTTCCGGTCATCGGTGACAGCCGCGATGAGGTGGTCGGCGTGCTGCTCGCCAAGGACATGCTGCCCTACACCAGCGGGCGCAGCGAGGGGCGCCTGAACGTACGCGAGATCCTGCGTCCCGCTGTCTTCGTACCGGAAAGCAAGCGCCTCAACGTGCTGCTGAAAGAGTTTCGTTCCAGCCGCAACCACATGGCGATCGTGGTGGACGAGTACGGCGGCGTGGCCGGCATGGTCACCATCGAGGACGTCCTGGAACAGATTGTCGGCGACATCGAGGACGAACACGATGTCGAGGAAGACTACACCATCCGCCGGCACAGCGATGTGCATTACACCATCAAGGCACTGACCCTGATCGAGGACTTCAATGAATATTTCAACACACACTTCTCCGACGAGGAGTTCGATACCATCGGCGGGCTGGTAGTGCATCACTTCGGGCATCTGCCCAGGCGTGGCGAGCGTACGGTAATCGATAAACTGCTGTTCAAGGTGCTGCGTGCCGACAACCGGCGTGTGCATATGCTGCAGCTGACGGTGCTGCCCAGGCCGGTCGAAGACAGGCAGAATGTACAAGGCAGTTCGTAGTGATCACCGCGCAGCGCGCCTGCCGCGTTGAAGCAGTTTTACACAGCGCACGATCAAGCGGAAAAAAGAGCGGGGTCAATTACGACCGGTGAAGTGTCCGCTGTCATTATCCGGTCCCGCAGATTGACTCTGCCCCCTTTTTTTCTCACATGCATGACCGCGGCATGCCGTGGCGAGTGTCAATAACCACGTAACAGCATGCAGGCACATGTGACAGCAAGCGCAACCCTCACCGGCTTCCGGCGGGCACTCCTGCCGCTCGTCAGCGGTGCGGCAGGCGTACTCGCATTTGCCCCGCTTGGCTGGTACCCGGTTGTCATAGCGGTGCTTGCCGTGCTGTTTCACGGCTGGTTGTCGGTCACGCCACGCCGCGCGTTCGTGCAGGGCGGGCTGTTCGGCATCGGTTTTTTCGGCGCCGGCATTTCCTGGGTCTACGTCAGTGTGCATACCTACGGCCATGTGGCAGCCCCCGTTTCCGCGCTGGTGGCGGCCCTGTTCATCCTTATCATGTCGATCTTTCCGGCGCTGCTCGGCTACCTGCTGCGGCGTTACCTGCCGTCAACGGGGTGGGGTGTGCTTGCGGGCACGCTGCCGGCCGGCTGGGTGATCACGGAGTGGCTGCGCGGCTGGCTATTCACCGGTTTTCCGTGGCTGAATATCGGCGCCAGCCAGGTCGACGGCCCGCTGGCGGCCTGGCTGCCGGTGCTGGGCGAGTACGGTGTCGGCTGGCTGGCAGCATTGTCGGCGGGCCTGTTGCTGGCGCTGCTGCACGGCCGCCGGCGTATCACCTCCCTGGCGCTGCTGGTCGCGATCTGGGCGGGCGGGTACCTGCTCGGCCGGGTGGACTGGGTGCAGCCGCGCGGTGAGCCCCTCACCGTCAGCCTGGTGCAGGGCAATGTCGCACAGGAACAGAAGTGGTTGCCGGAGAATATGGAGGGCACCCTGGCCCTGTATGCCGAGCTGACTTTTGCCGGACCGGCCGTCGATCTGGTGGTGTGGCCGGAGACCGCGATTCCGGCGTTCTATCACGAGGTCGACGAGGGTTACCTGCCCGTCATCGAGGCGCGGCTGGCGCAGCGGCACACCTCGCTGCTGACCGGCATCCCCGTGCTGGACCGCGAGAACTGGGACTATTACAACGCGGTCCTCGCGCTGAATGGAGAACAGACGTTCTATTTCAAGCAGCACCTGGTGGCGTTCGGCGAATACCTGCCGTTGCGCTGGCTGATCGGCGATGCGCTCGATGCGCTGGCGGTACCGAATGCGGACTTTACACCCGGCAAGCCAGGGCAGCCGCTGCTGCACGCGGCGGGTTACCCGGTCGGCACCTCGATCTGTTTCGAGGTGGCCTTCGGCAGATTGATTGCGGCGGCGTTGCCCGAGGCGGCATTGCTGGTGAACGTCAGTAATGACGGCTGGTTCGGCAACTCGCTGGCGCCGCATCAGCACCTGGAGATCGCGCGCGTACGGGCGCTGGAAACCGGCCGTCCGCTGTTGCGCGCCACCAATACCGGTATCTCCGCCATAATCGATCACCGCGGCGGGATTACGGTGCGCAGTCCGCAGTTCAGCCAGGCCGTCGTGACCGGCAGCGTCCTGCCCATGCAGGGCTCGACGCCGTTCGTGCGCTTCGGCAACTGGCCGGTGCTGGGGATTGCGTGGATGTGTTTGCTGCTACCGGTCATTGCGAGGAACGCAGTGACGAAGCAATCTCCCGATGCCTAGCGGAAAAGGGGAGAAAAAGGGGTCGGAGTCAATTACGGCTGGTGATTGCGGTCATCCTGCTGCTCGATCCCGTAATTGACTCCGACCCCTTTTTCTGACCCTTTTTCTTTCTCGGATACACACAGCCGTCCGTGTGTGCGGTCATTCCCCTGTTGCATGCGTCGGCGGCGGACGGTGATAGATCGTGTGTCCGCAATTCGGGCAGGCCGGGATTTCACTGGTTGCATTGAAGCGGGTCGAGGCCCCGCAGGCGTCACAGGCAAGTGTGCCGGGACCGGTGATCTCACCGGCATGCCAGGCCAGGCCTTCGTCGACATCCTGTTCGAACTGCAGCATTTCGAGGCGCGTCCGGTCGGCAACCATAGACAGCATCTCCAGCAGGCGGTCCTCGACCTGGTGCACATCAAAGCGCAGCCAGTCGCCCAGCTCATGGCCGGTCTCGGCCAGGTGCCTGCCGGCATCCTGCATGTCGCGCTGCAGGTAATAGGCCACCTTTTCGGCCTCGTCCCGGGTCAGTTCCTCGAGTTCGACCGCCGTATCCTTCGCCTTGTGGATAAAATCGGTCACGACCGGAAGGGTGCTTTCCTCGGCTTCCTCGATGGCCGTTTTAACCCGCGCCATCATGTCATCATAGGCCGCGAGCCATTTTTCGCGCATGGATTTCTCGTCGTTCATGGTAATTTCCCGTGTTGTCCCGTCTGCCTCAAGTGTGTACCAAAGCGCCCGCAAGTTGAAGGAAAAAACTGTCCGTCGTGTTGTGGGGGGTATCGCGGCTACGGTATTCTTCGGCCTTCGATTTTCAACCGATTCCAGCCCCATGGAAGAAATCTACCAACCCGAGCAGATCGAGGCCGCAGCCCGCCGCTACTGGGAAGCGCACGGCAGCTTCCGTGCGATCGAGGACCCGGACCGGGAAAAGTACTTCTGCCTGTCCATGTTCCCGTATCCCAGCGGGCGCCTGCACATGGGGCATGTGCGCAACTACACCATCGGCGACGTGATCAGCCGCTACCAGCGCATGCTGGGCAGGAATGTGCTGCAGCCGATGGGCTGGGATGCGTTCGGCCTGCCGGCTGAAAATGCCGCCATCAAGAACCAGGTGCCGCCGGCCAGCTGGACGTACGAAAATATCGAGTACATGCGCAACCAGCTCAAGCTGCTCGGATTCGGCTATGACTGGACGCGGGAGCTCGCGACCTGCGACCCGGATTACTACCGCTGGGAACAATGGTTTTTCACGCGCCTGCTCGGGAAAGGCCTGGTCTACAAGAAAACCGCGCTGGTGAACTGGGATCCGGTCGACCAGACCGTGCTTGCCAACGAGCAGGTTATCGACGGGCGCGGCTGGCGTTCCGGCGCACGGGTGGAACGGCGCGAGATACCGCAGTGGTTCATGAAGATCACGGATTACGCCGACGAGTTGCTTGCCGACCTCGACCAGCTGACCGGCTGGCCGGAGCAGGTGGTCACCATGCAGCGCAACTGGATCGGTCGCTCGGAGGGCGTGGAGATGCAGTTCGGCATCGCGGGCCGCGACGACACCCTGTCGATCTACACCACGCGTCCGGACACGCTCATGGGCGTGACCTATGTGGCGGTGGCGCCGGAACACCCGCTGGCGGCGGAGGCGGCGGCCGGCAACCCGGCGCTGCAGGCCTTTATCGATGAATGCCGCAACACGCGCGTGGCCGAGGCCGACATGGCGACGCTGGAGAAGAAAGGCGTCGCTACCGGCTTGCAGGCCATACACCCGGTGACCGGTGATGCCGTGCCGATCTGGGCCGCCAATTTCGTGCTGATGGAATACGGCCACGGTGCGGTCATGGCGGTACCGGGGCATGATCAGCGTGACTACGAGTTTGCCACCCTGAACGGCCTGCCCATTCGACAGGTCATTTACCCGGCCGGCAACGCGATTCCGGTCGACCTCGGCCAGGCCGCGTTTACCGAGAAGGGGATCCTGCAGAATTCCGGCCGTTTCAGCGGGCTGAGTTCCGCGCAGGCCTTTGAGGCGATCGCCAACTGGCTGGTCGCGTCCGGCAAGGGCGCGCGCCAGGTGAATTACCGCCTGCGCGACTGGGGGGTCTCCCGCCAGCGTTACTGGGGTTGCCCGATCCCGATTATCAACTGCGCGAAGTGCGGTGCCCAACCGGTGCCCGAGGCCGACCTGCCGGTCTTGCTGCCGACCGATGTTACCGTCGATGCCAGCGGTTCGCCGCTGAAAAAGATGCACGACTTCATCAATACCACCTGTCCTGCCTGTGGCGGACCGGCTGAACGGGAAACGGATACCTTCGACACCTTTTTCGAATCGTCCTGGTACTACGCGCGCTATGCCTGTGCCGACCAGGACAAGGCGATGCTGGATGAGCGCGCCGACTACTGGCTGCCGGTGGATCAGTACATCGGCGGTATCGAGCATGCCGTGCTGCACCTGTTGTATGCGCGCTTCTTCAACAAGCTGATGCGCGACGAGGGGCTGCTGAAACCGGACGAGCCGTTTACCTGCCTGCTGACCCAGGGCATGGTACTGAAGGACGGTTCGAAGATGTCCAAGTCCAAGGGCAACACGGTCGACCCCCAGGGGCTGATCGATCGCTACGGCGCCGATACCGTGCGCCTGTTCACCATGTTCGCGGCGCCGCCCGACCAGTCACTGGAATGGGCGGACTCCGGCGTGGAAGGCGCGTCGCGTTTTCTCAAGCGGCTGTGGAAGCAGGTCTTCAAGCATGTATCGGCCGGCACGGCAGTGTCAGTGGATAAAAACAGGCTGGATACAAAACAGCGTCAGTTGCGCAACCGCGTACACAGTACGCTTGCCAAGGTCGGCGATGACATGGGCCGGCGACATACCTTCAATACCGCGATTGCCGCCAACATGGAGCTGATGAACGAACTGGCGCGCTTCGAGGACCACAGTGCGCAGGGCAGGGCGGTGCAGCAGGAGGCGCTGGAGTGCGTGGTGTTGATGCTGTCACCGATCGTGCCGCATATTACCCACGCGCTGTGGCATGCCCTGGGACACGAGTCGGCCGTACTCGACAGTCGCTGGCCGTCAATCGATGAACAGGCCCTGGTGCAGGATACGCTCACGCTGGCGGTGCAGGTCAACGGCAAGCTGCGCGGTACGATCGAGGTGGCCGCGGATGCCGACCGCAAGACCGCCGAAGAGGCCGCCCTGGCGGAGGAAAATGCCGCCCGGCACATCGGCGGCCAGCCGGTGAAGAAAATCATCGTGGTGCCGGGCAAGCTGGTGAATATCGTGGTCTGAAGAGGTATGTTGGACGGTATAAAAATGGCCACGGAAGCACACGGAAATACACGGAATTGAACAGGCGTATGATGTCATTGCTCGATTCGCTTTCTGAACGCGTCGCAAGCAATGACGGAAAACCAGCCAGCATTCTGCTTTTCCGTGGATTCCGTGGCCATTTAAAAAATTTCAAAAAATTGCCACGGAAGAACACGGAAGAACACGAAAATATACTAACCCCCGAAATTACCTGATAACCTAAATCAACCGTGAGACATCCTTCCGATCATTTGAAATTGCTGGCGCTGCTGCTGGCAGCCGCGCTGCTGGCCGGTTGCGGCTTTCACCTGCGCGGCAGCGCGGACCTGCCGTCCGCCATGTCGGTGACATACATCAAGGGGGTTCGACCCTTCGGGACACTGGCCGATGATTTCACCGCCGCCCTGCGCCTGCGCGGCATCACGGTGACCGACAGGGAGCACCTGGCAACGGCGGTCCTGCACATCACGCAGAATACGACCGAGAAGCTGGTGCAGTCGGTGGACACCGACGGTAACGTCCTTGAATACGAGATTCGCCAGGGCATCCGCTTCCTGGTTGCGACACCCGATGGCCTGCCGGTGGTCGAGGAGCAGTCCGTTTCGCTCAGTCGTGACTACATCTTCAGCAGCACGGATGTGCTCGGCAAGC
>Ga0307423_1000187_pt1 | contig 41757 bp, 34 predicted proteins | sample SalMarWE160310MG_FD_202154 | JGI IMG/M metagenome (GOLD analysis project Ga0307423, IMG submission 202154) | Salt marsh sediment microbial communities from the Plum Island Ecosystem LTER, Massachusetts, United States - WE1603-10 | ecosystem: Environmental > Aquatic > Marine > Intertidal zone >... | reverse complement strand
GGCGAGGTGCCGTGCCCAGTGGGGGTTTCGACCCGAGGGGTGCGGAGCGCGTACTTGCGGTACGTCGAGCACCCCGAGGCGAGAAAACACCGCAGGGTGCGGTGCATCGGCGGCCGCAGCAGGAAGTTGGTGAGATATGCGGGTTAAGACACCACCGCCCTCCCGGGTCAGGGGAGGGCGTGTGGGAATTCTGAGTTCCTCATTCCTAATTCAAAATCAGTCCGTCGCCTCTTCCACCGGCGCGGTGGCGGGCATCGTGTCCTGATCCCGATTCTTCTTGAAGCCGGTGAACTGGAGCCACTTGACGTCCTTCCAATAGTCGTGGACCGAGTCCGATGCCTCGGTGTCGGTGATCTCGACATTCTTGGCCTCGAGGAAGGTCCCGGTGGAAGCGAAGTAGGTGGCGATCGCCTTGCGGTATTCGACCCTCGCCTGGATCTCGGCGAACTGGGCGCTGGCCAGCTTGTCCTGGATCTCCGAAACCTGGAAGTTGGTGGAAAGTCCGTTGTTGAACTTGGTCTGCTCGGCCTCGAGGTTGCGGGCCGCGAGTCGGCTCGAGGCGACAGCGGCGTCGATGGCGGCCGCGCCGTCCTCGAGCGCGCGGACCGCGAATCGTACCTGACGCGTGATCTGCTGCTTCAGAGCGGCGAGCTGGGTGCCCGACCGGTCGCGCTGGTAGCGGGTCGCGGCGAGCTGCTCCTTGGCGCGGTGATTGCCGATCGGGACCGAGTAGTTCAGACCGACGGTCCACTTCGGGAAGTTGAATTCGAAGACCTGCTTGGCGGCATCGCCCCAGTTCTCACGGATGGTGATCGGTTCTCCGGTGTCGGGATCTTCGATCGTCGAGGTGCCGCTGACGCCCCCCCAGCCGTAGGAACCGGTGAGGTCAAGGCGGGACAGGGCGGCGTTCCGGGCCACTTTGACGTTGGTGTTGAGTCGCTCCAACTCGAGTTCCTGTTGGATGATGGCCGGCCGCTTGTGGAGGGCCGTCTCGATCGATTCCTCGAGGTCGGGGAGGAACGGGTCGATGTTGTAGGAGTCGGTCGTCTCGATCCGAACCTGCCACTCGTGGGGCAGGTCGAAACCGAGCAGGCCCTTGAGGTTGTCCTCGGCATTGGCGGCAGCGTTGTAGGCGTAGATCAGCTCCTGCTTCCGCGTCGCGACCGTGGCCTCGGACTGGACCATGTCGATCGGCGCAGAGGTCCCGACCTCGACCCGTTGACGTGTCTCCTCGAGGAGGCGCTCGGCGAGCTCGAGCGACTGTTCGGTGACCGCAATCGCCTGCCGGGTGGCGACCAGCTCCCAGTAGGCGAGCTCGACGTCGGCCAGGAGCTGGATGATCTGGACCTCGAAGCCGACCGCAGTCTGGTCGCGGAGGTTTTCCGCGATGATGATCTGAGCGCGGGTTGCGGTGGTCCCGAAGCCGTTGAGCAGCGGTTGGGTCAGCGTGAGGTTGAGTCCGGCGTCCCAGCGCGGGTTGAGGAAGAAGAACTCGGAGTTGGTCTTGCCGCGAAGCGACGACCACGACGCCCCGAGCTGCGTGCCGCTGGGCAACAGCTGTTCGACGCCGAGGCCGAAACGCATGTTCTCGCTGACGGCGACGTTGGCACCCTCGAGGAGGGTTGAGGTCGGCGATTTGGACGAATCGAAGTTGAGATTTGTCCACAGGGTGGGATCGAAGATCCCGCCCGAACCGCGCACGTTGGCGTTGGCGATGGCGATATCGTAACGGCCCACGTGGAGGTTGAGGTTGCGGGCGAGGGCCAACTGGTAGGCGCCCATGAGGTCGAGCTTGAGGACGTCGCCCTCGGTCACCGGCAGGCTCTCGACCTGAGCCGGCAACGCAGAGATTTCGAGTTCGGCGCCATTGCCGATGCCGGCCGACGCGGCAAGCAGAGTCATGGCGAGCAGTGCGGTGGTTCTCGTATTCACGTTGTGGCCTCCTTCGCTCTCGGTACGCTCATATTCTACGCAGATGAGTTTGAAAGGTTCGCCGAACGAGCTCCCTATTCAACACCAAAACGAGCTTCTGCAGCCTTCCTTACAATTCCTTACAATATTCCCTACAGCGTTCTGATCTTGCTCTTCATGATGTATACCTGGAACGCGATGCCGGCTTTCGCCGTCAATCGGCGGAGATCGGCCATCGGCAGTCCACCGACGCCATCTTCGACGTTGTCACAGTAGAGGAAGCACACGGTCTTCTCTCGCACCATGACCGGCAGAATGAAACAGTCCTTGGGCGCGGTGCCGCCGAGGCCGGCGACGAGCTCCATGTTTCGCGGCATCTCGGGAATCGGACCGAGCCAGAGCTCCGTGCCCTGGGTGAGGCCAATGAAGACCGACGGATCGGCGAGGGGAATCGATATTGCCCGCACCTTCTCCTGGTCGACCCCATCGCCCTCACCGCGCCAGCCCATCACGGTGCCTTTGCGAACCACCAGCATCAGGCGGCGGCGGAAGAGCGGCGCACAGAAACCGAGCACGGCGTCGGCTATATCGTCCCGCATCTCGGCGCGTTGCAGGGCTTCGGCGGTCGCCGCAAGCCGCTCCTCCGGTTCGAGGTCTGCGGCCGGCGGTTCGGCCTTGTGCAGCGTCGGAGGGCTCGGCATCTCGCCGGTTTCTTCGCCCTCACCTCTACGGAGCGAGGGGAAGAGACTGAGGTCCTCGTCGCTGACCTCGAGCTCCTGGTCGTGGATCACCGGTCGTCTGGTGCGCTCTTTCGGACGCCAGGTCCGCTCGAGTGCCGACTCCTGTTCCGATTTCGACATCCTGATCCGCGGCAGAGGGGTGGCCGCGCTGCGCGCCGCGCCGCCCTCACCGTCGAATCGGGTGATCAGGGAAGCGTATTGGGCCGAGAGCGGGATGCCGTAGAGACGGTTGAGGGCCTCGTAGAGGCGCATCTCGAGGGTCACGTAGCTCGCCACCATGCAGCCGGTGATGAGGGAGAGCTCATCCTCGATCAGGAGATCACCGGGATCGAGAGTAGCTACCGACAGGGTCTTGCCCTCGACTCGGAAGGGGACCACCTGCATCCGCAGGGCGACCCGTGGTGAGACCATTCTCGCCGCCGCTTCGGCGGCGGAAAACTCGGGCCTCGACACGGTTCGTGTCTTGTGAAAACGACCGAGCGCGTCGAGGAGAGTTGATTCGTCCATCAGGCCGAGGTCGAGGATCACGGTGTCGAGACGGCTCTGGGTGTCTCTAAATATCGCCATCGCCCGCCGCAGCCCTTCGGGTCGCAGCAGCTTTTCCTTGGCCAGCCATTCACCGAACGCCCTGTCGTTCATGCTCCATCCGTCGTTGTGGTCGAGAAAAGAATAACAGAAGGCCCTGAGGCCGTTCGGCTATACGGCCGTACGGCTTCAATACCGTCGGAGCGCTCCTGCCTTGCGCCGTAGAGCCGTTCACCCGAATAGTTGTTGGGCGGGAGGGTGGTTGGCTACAGCGTCGACGTCGGATCGACGTCGATGACCCGCCGAACGTTTCTCGGAACCGTCAATCCCTCGATCTTCTCCAAGAGCTCGCGCAGGAGCTCGCGGTTGGCTGCGGTCAGCAGGAGCTGCCAACGCCAATGGTTGCGGATACGTTCCAGCGGCGCCGGGGCCGGGCCGCGCAGACGAACCCGTTCGGGGACCGGAGACACCGACTGTGCCGCGGCCTCGGCCGCTTCTCTGCACAGCCGTTCGGCGGCGGCCTCGAAGCGCACCAGCGCGAGCCTAGTGACCGGCGGATAGCCGAAACCGCGACGGAAGACGAGCTCCTCTGCAAGGAATGTGGTGACGTCATGGTGGCATGCGAGACGTACGGCAGGATGGTCCGGGTAGTAGGTTTGGATGACAACCCGGCCGGGACGGTTCCCACGACCCGACCGTCCGGCGACCTGGGTCAGGAGCTGGAACGTGCGCTCCCCGGCGCGGAAGTCGGGCAGCCCGAGCATGGCGTCCGCCGAGATCACACCGGTCAATGTGACGTTCGGGAAGTGGTGGCCCTTGGCTACCATCTGGGTGCCTATGAGCACCTTCACAGTGCCCGCGGCGAAGGCACCGAGCGTGTCCTGGAGCCCGGAGCGCCTGCGAACAGTGTCGCGATCGAGGATCGCGCTCGTGACCCCCGGAAAGATACGCTCGAGGTGGTGGGCCACCTTTTCGGTGCCGGCTCCGACTGCATCGAGGAGGTCTCCGGCGCAGGAGGGGCAGCTCGTTGGGGTGCTTGCGCGGTGGTCGCAGTAGTGGCAGCGGAGATCGCCTGATCGGTGGTGGACCACCAGCGACACCGAGCACGACGGGCACTGAATGCGGTGGCCGCAGTCGCGGCAGAGGAGGATTGGCGCCCACCCGCGGCGCTGCATGAGGAGAATCACCTGTTCGCCGCGATCGATGGTTTCGCCGAGCAGCTCGCGAAGTCGGCGAGAGAATAGAGTACGGCCCTGCTCCCCCGGTTCGGGCGGCTCGCCACGGAGATCGACCAACTCCACCTCGGGAAGACTGCCGCCGGCAACCCGGCGGGTCAGTCGCAGATGTCCAGCCAGACCGCGCTCGACCAGTGCCGAGGCTTCCACGGATGGAGTTGCCGTGGAGAGAATCACCGGCACGCGGAGATGTTGCGCGGTCACCAGCGCGAGGTCGCGGGCGTAATAACGGGGCGCCTCCTGTTGCTTGTAGGCGGCGTCGTGCTCCTCATCGACCACGATCATACCGAGGTTTTCGAACGGCGCGAAGAGGGCGGAGCGCGGGCCGACAACGATCTTCGCCCGACCCTCACGAATCCGACGCCACTCTCGCCAACGATCACTCTCGGACAGGGCGGAGTGGAGAACGGCGGTCTGCGACCCGAATCGCCGCTCGACCGCGCCCGAGGCGGCGGGCGTGAGACCGATCTCCGGCACCAGCACGAGACCACCCCGGCCGCGCGCCACGACCTCTTCGAGGCACCGAAGATAGACCTCGGTCTTGCCCGACCCGGTGACGCCCTCGAGGAGGAAGGGCGCGTATTTCTGCTCGGCGAGGGCCGCCCCGACCGCGTCGACCACCTCCTTTTGTTCGTCGGTCAAGACGTGCCGGTCGCCTTCAGGCTTGAGGACCCAGCGCGGGCGGCGCGGCGCCGGCTGTTTGAAACTCTGCAACAAGCCCGCGGCGTCCATCGCACGCAGCGTCGAAAGCGAGCAGCCGACCTCCGCACAGACCTCGGCGGCGAGAGCGGGGCGACCCTGCTCGGCCAGCCACTCGAGGACCTCGCGGCGCCGTGGAGCTCGTTTGCATTGCTCCAGGAGCCGCTCGACCGGAACGTCCGGCAGCTGCACGGCGGCCACTTCGGCGTCAGGAGACCGATCCCTGCGGCTCCTGCTGATGGTGGCGAGACCGGCCTCCACCAGCGCGTCGAGTGGTCCGCGGCCGGCGGCACCGGCGCGTGCGAGCAGGGTCGGGACGCGGAGCGTGGTCGCAGCCTGAAGTGCCGAGAGGACCGCACGCCTCGCGCCGGGGAGCGATTCGGAATCTGTGGCGGCGCCCGCAGGGGTCAGGCGCGCAACCTCACCGTCGGCCCGCAGCAATCCGGCCGGGAGAATGGTGGCGAGGGTGTCACCCAATGGGCAACGGTAATAGGAGGCCACGAAGTCCGCGAGGTAGAACAGGTGCGGCGGCAGCAGGGGCTCAGGGTCGATGACCTCGATCAACGACCGGATGGTTTCGGGATCGAGTTCAGTGGTGTCACCGATCTCGACTACGACTCCAGTCACCGTTTTCTTCCGCAACGGCACCCGTACCCTGACGCCGGGAACGGTGAATCTTTCCAGCTCAGCGGGTACCGAGTAGGTGAGAGCGTTCGGAGCGCTCTTCGGGATGGCGACTTTGGCGTACACGGGGACATGGTAACGCGGAGAAGTCGGCGGGGTGGCTGAAGAGTTGAGTTTTGAGTTTTACCGAGACTTCCTTTTGTTGGGGCGTCAGCAGCTCAAAACTCAAAACTGAAAACTAGAAACTTGGGTGGTAGGCTGGGGAGGATGGGTGCGAAACGAGTCCACGGCGACATCGAAGGCAAACGCCTCAACGCGCAGCAGCAGGTCATCGATCTGGTCCGTCGGATTCCCCGTGGCCGCGTCATGACCTACGGCCAGATCTCCGAGGTGATGGCCGGTCGGCTGTCACCGCGCGCGGTTGGTTGGATGATGCACCGCTGCCCGGAGAGCACACCGTGGCAGCGAGTGGTCAACGCCTCCGGCGGTTGCTCCACCGACCGGTTGCCAGATTTCCCCAAGGGTCTCCAGCGATCACTTCTCGAGGAGGAGGGGGTGGAGTTCCGTGCCAATGGCACCCTGGACCTCGAGGTCTACCGTTGGTGGCCGGAGCGGAGGGCAGGTGGCTGACGCGAAACCCAGCCTGTCGGCGCCAGTGGTCGGCCGCGTCGTCGGTCCGCTCGTGTTTCTGATCCTGATGTTGACCTCCGGCGGCGACCTCTCGATCTCGGGCAAGCGCGTGGTCGCGGTGGTGCTGTGGATGGCGGTGTGGTGGGTGACCGAGGCCGCACCGCTGGCGGTGACGGCGATGCTGCCGTTGGTGATGTTTCCCCTGCTCGGCGTTCGCGGGGTCCGTGAGGTGGCGCCTAACTACTCCGACCAGATGATCTTCCTCTTCCTGGGCGGCTTCATTCTCGCCCTGGCGGTCGAGCGTTCGGGACTTCACCGCAGATTTGCCCTCGCGATCCTCGACACCGTCGGCGCCTCGCCGCGGCGGCTGGTATGGGGCTTCTTGATCGCCACCGCCTTGCTCTCGATGTGGCTCTCGAACACCGCCACCACGCTGATGATGCTGCCCATCGCTGCCGGTGTGGCGTCGCGGCTGGAAAGCACGAAGGCGCCGATCCGGCTGATGCTGGCGGTGGCCTACGGTGCCTCGATCGGCGGTATCGGAACCCTTGTCGGCACGCCTCCGAACCTGGTGCTGGCTGGGATGGCGCCGAGCCTTGTTCCCGGCCTTCAGCCTTTGACCTTTGGCGGCTGGATGCTCTTCGGTGTGCCGTTTGTCTTCCTCTTTGTGCCGGTGGTCGGCCTGCAGCTCGGGCGCGGCCTTTCTGGGGGAGGCGGACACGACCCCGCGCTTGCGGCCGAGCGCGCCGAGCTCGGGTCGATGTCCCCGTTCGAGAAACGGGTCGCGTTGCTCTTCGGTGTCACCGCCTTTGCGTGGGTGACGCGCGCGGGCCTCGATTTCGGATTCGTTTCGATCCCCGGCTGGAGCACGGTGCTCGAGGGCTGGGGCGTAATTCCGGACGCGAAACTCATCACCGACGCGGTGCCGGCGATTGCGGCGGCGGTGCTCGCAACCCTGCTGCCGTCGGGGGCGGGCAAAGGCCGTCGCATGTTGGCCTGGGAAGAAATACGGCGGGGCGTGCCGTGGGGTGTGCTGCTGCTCTTCGGTGGTGGTTTCGCCATTGCCGACAGCGTCCGTGCAGCGGGGGTCGACCAGTGGCTCGCAACAAGATTGCAGGACCTCTCGGTGTTGCCGCTGCCGCTGGTGGTGTTGAGCATCTGCGCGATCACCACCAGCGCCACCGAGCTCACCTCCAACACCGCCACCGCGACCCTGTTGATGCCGGTCATGGCGGCGCTGGCGAGCGTGCTCGGCGTCCATCCCTACCTCTTGATGGTGCCGGCCACGGTGTCGGCCTCCTGCGCCTTCATGTTGCCGGTGGCGACGCCCCCCAACGCCATCGTCATCGGCTCGGGAATGGTGTCCGCACGTGACTTCTTCCGAGAGGGCATCTGGCTCAACCTCGTTGGCGCAATACTCTCGACGCTGGTGGTGCTCACCCTTGGCCGATTGGTCCTGCCGCTGTAGGACAAACGTGTAAAGAGTTAAGAGTAAAGAGTTAAGGGTGAAGCCGTTCCAATTCCCTGTGGGGGTGGGTGGGCTTAACCCTTGACTCTTGACCCTTGACTCGCAAAGAGTGTTGCGTGGAACGACCTGGGCGTTTCTGGTGCCAATTCGTTTGATCACGATTTGTCGTACAGCTTCATTGGGCGCAGCCGCTCGATGAGGCCGAGCTCGCGACACCGCTGCCAGAAGAGCTCGATCGCCGCCAACTCGCGCGATCCGATGTCGTAGCGCAGGATGTCGCCCAGATACTCAGCCGCGAGCTTTTCTGGCCAGCCCGAGGCCTCGGCGTGGGTTCCCGCGATTTCGGCAACGCGGTTGTGGTTGAGTTCGCGGTAGCGACTCAGAATGTCGGGTAGATTGCCGAGATTGCTTTCGGCTCGTGCCATCCAACACGCAAAAACGAATGGCAGACCGGTCATCCCGCGCCACGCCTCTCCGAGATCGAGCTGATAGGGATAGAGCGCCGGGTCCGGCTGGTTGCGGACCACCTTGTCGCCGATCAGGAGCACGGTTTCAGGAGGGGCTTCCGAGCCGTTGACATTTGTGGACTCGAGAGTCTTGACCTCCGGCATTCGTCCATAGAGCTCGTCAAAGATAACCGCCAGCAGTGCCACCGAGGTGTGGCTGTCGCCATCAGTATGGACATGCGTCACCTCGGCCATCGGCATTCGGCTGAAGATTCTGACGGTGAGTGTGCAGCCGTCACAACCGATGGCGCCGACGGGCACGATGACGAGCTTGATTGGTGACAGCTGGAAATCAATCACCGGGCACAATGCGACCGCCGCGCGGTCCTCGGTCAATGTCTCCAGAAGCCGGCTCGGCACGTCGGTGATCAGATGGACTCCAGGCTCTGCTTCGATCTCCTCGATGAGAGGCCTCGCGTTGAGGAAGCTGACCGCGGCGACCGTGAACTCGGACGGCAACTGGGTTCCTTCAGCTCAGGGGATCGTGGGGCATCGTCCCGCGACGGCTCCGGAGGTAGGCGAAAGGTGTGGCGTAGAGGAAGTTCGACACTCGCGAGGTGTAGACATCGGCTGAGCCTTCGATCTGACGGGCGAGGTGGCTTTTGTCGTTGCCGGCGCGCAGCAACGCGCCCCAGCTCGGGTTTTCGAGCTCGGCGGCCTCGCGCGCCAGCGGCGTAATGCGCTCGTCGAGATCCAGGGTCTGGGATCGCAAACGGCCGATCTCCGCCTCGAGCTCATCGACCGAAGCATCCGGTTGCTCACCGTAGCCCCGGTTGAGCCGCTGCAATGCCAGCCGGATGCGGCTGTGGGCGGTCTCGAGCTTGACCTTCTCCGCCATCATGGCGACGAGCTGCTTTTCGGTGTCCCGGAATCCCTCAACCGCGGCCAGCTCCTCTTCAAGCTCGCGCAGAATCAGTGCGGTGCGCCAGCGGAGTCTCGACTTGGACATCTTGACATCGGCGAAGATGTGGTCGCCGACATAGAGAATTGCCGCCCCGGAAAGTCCCAGATACTCCTCCACCTTGGTCGCATCGCCGCCGAGGTAGGCGCCGGGTCCCGGGATCGGCCCGGCCACCGGCTGCAAGAGCCCGGATTCTTCGTCTGCGATCGAAAAAATGGGCAGGTTGTAGCTGAAGAATCCCGGTTTACGGGCGCCGACGATGACTAGCTCGAAGAGGTCGCGCCAAGTGCGGCCCGGGGGCAGGTACCGGTCGTAGGCGTAGGACATGATTCTCTGGGCGTAGGTCCACTCCGAGTTCGAGATCACCATCAGACGCTTGCCCGCCTGGAGCTGGTCCAGAAGCGCCTGCGGCGCCTGCGGGTCGAGGACAATATACGGCTCCGGATCGGCCATGATGTCGGCCTTGATCGAGCCCTCGATATGGGTCATGTCCAGCCGCGTGCTGACCCGCCGGAAGAGATCCTGGTAACCGTGAACCTCGGAGAGAAGGTGTTCGTCGAAAAGGTCGACGAGTTGGGCATAGAAACAGCTTGCGGAGAGTGAAAAAAGCGTGTTGAGAAAGACGAAACGAGGCTCCGAAAGGTCGACCGGAGTGTGGCGATACACGTCTCGCTGATCCTCGAAGCTCATCAGCCGGGTGCCATGCGCGGCGCGCATCACGTAGCCGAATCGGTTGGCCTTGACGATGTTGCCGAGATCGGTGTCGATCACCAACCCGCGGATCACCAGGCTCGCATCGAACTCGAGGTCCTCGATCGGCCAACCGTCGGCGACGAAGAGTTCCTTGAGCCGGTCGTAGACCCGTTGTTCCCAGACATCGGCCCGGTAGTGGACCAGGGTGTAGTCCATGTCGTAGCCAATCGCCCGGATCGTCCGCAGATTGAGGGTGCGGTTCGAGTAGATCTGCCGCCCGGGCGGCACCTGTTCGAGACCCAGTGTCGATTCCATCATCGCGGAGAGTGTAGCAGCCATTTATTTGGCCCGCGGGCTCATACCCGCGGGCCAAATAAAAAAGCAAGCCCGCGAGCGGGCTTGGGAAGGAGGAGATTGTCCGGTGCGTCCAATATCAATGTAAATCCGGGGCGCTCACTGCGCCGTGAGCGCCGTCACATATTCCCGTTCCTGGCCCGAATCTCCTTTGGGTCGTCAAGCCCCAAGCCCCAAGCCCCAAGCCGCAAGCCCTGGGTGGGCGGGCGTAATTCCGAAATCCGAATTCCGAATTCCGAATTGGGTGGGTGGGCGGCCCTACTCCTCCGGATTCACCACCCCGATATACGGCAGGGTCCGATACTTCTCTGCCCAGTCGAGACCGCAGCCGACAACCCAGGCGTCGGGGATCTCGAAACCGAGGTAGTCGATCTGAGCATAGACCTTTCGCCGATCGGGCTTGTGGACCAGCACGCAGGTCTTGAGCGATGCCGGCTGCCGCGCTGCCAGGGTGCGGATCAGGTAGGCGAGGGTGTAGCCGGTATCGACAATGTCCTCGACGATCAGGACGTGTTGGCCGGAGATGTTGCGGCGAAGATCCATGATCATCCGCACTGCGCCGTCGGTGTCGGTGGCGTCACCGTAGGTCGAGAGGGCCATGAAATCGACGCTGCGCGGGATCGTCAGGTGGCGAGCGAGGTCGGCCAGGAAGATGAACGAGCCCTTGAGGACCCCGACCAGGATCAGGTCATCAACATCGAGGTAGTCGGCCGATATCCGACGTGCGAGCTCCTCCACCTTGGCGTGGATCTGTTCCTCACTGATCAGCACCTCGGGCGTCTGTTCGGACATGACCCCTCCTTCAGAAGACCCTAGCAGCCTATCGCGGGCAAGCGCTCCGGTCCACAAAAGTCCAGATGCCAGATACCGGGTACCGGATACCGGATCACGGTGAACACCGAGATGGCGCACCTGCCATCCGGAATCTGGGATCTGGTATCCGGTTGGGTGGGTGGCCGGAAACATGAGAGGATAAACAGCGGTTACAGGAGCGTGGTGTTGAACGAGGCAAACGAAGAAAACCAGGACGCAACGGGACGGCCGGTGCTTCGGTTGCTCCGAGACTATGCGTGGCGGTACCGGTGGAGCTATCTTGCCGGCGCCGTCTTCCTGTGGATCACCAACTACCTTGCGGTCAGCATCCCGGGCCAGATCGGCCACGCCATTGACGCCCTGCGTGCGGACCAGCCGTTGGGCCGCTACGTCGCCGCCATAGCCGCCATGGGGTTGACGGTCATCGTCGTCCGCACGCTGTCTCGGATCCTGATCTTCAACCCCGCGCGGGACCTCGAGTACCACCTGCGGAAGGAACTGTTCGCACATTTGTTGCGGCTGCAGCCGTCCTTCTACGTCACCCGCAAACGGGGAGATATCGTCAGTCGCGCCGCCAACGACATCACCTGGGTGCGGACCCTGGTGGGATTCGGCGGCTTGCAGATCGTCAATGTGACGTTGGCGGTGGTGCTCACCGGCTGGAAGATGCTGTCGCTGTCCCCTCGATTGACGATGATGGTCCTGCTCCCGATCCTGATTGGTGTGGGCCTCGTGCAGTCGGGAATTCGACGCCTCTTTGTGCTCGCCCGGCGCAGCCAGGAGCAGCTCGGTGAGATCTCGGAGCACGTCCTCGGCAGCCTGCAGGGGATGGCGGCGATCCAGGGGTTCGTGGCCGAAGATGCGTTCATCGAGCGTTTCGAAACACGCAACCTCGAATGGCTGCGAACCGGCATGCGGCTCGCGTTGATTCGCTCGATCGCATTGCCGCTGCTGGTGCTCGCCGGCGGAGTCGCCATGTTCGCCCTGATCGCGATCGGCGGACCCATGGTCCTCGGCGGCACGCTGACCGTCGGCGAGCTGGCGGCGTTTACCGCCCTCTTGACGGTCTTCCTGCCGCCGCTTCGGTCCATGGGCTGGATGATGTCCGTGATTCAACGCGGTCGTGCCGCCCTCGAGCGCATCTTCGAGCTCATGGACGCTCCCATCGAGCGGCCGGAGGGGACTGTTGGCAAGGTGCCTCGGGCCGGGCGCGGGCCGGCCATCGAAATGCGTGATCTTCGGTTCGCGTACCCCGACGAACCGCAGCGTCTCGTGCTGGACGGTTTGACCGCGACCATCGCCGCCGGCTCGGTGGTGGGTCTGTTCGGGCGCACCGGCAGCGGCAAGAGCACCTTGCTGCGACTGCTGGCGCGGCTCTACAACCCACCCAGCCGATCGATATTCGTTGACGGTGACGACCTCATTTCGCTGGATCTCGAAAGCTGGCGGCAGCGCCTTGCAGTGGTCCCGCAGCGACCGTTTCTGTTCTCCGACGCCGTCGAGGCAAATGTGGCGTTGGCGGCTGACCCGGAACGAGATCGAGTGCTGCGAGCGACGGAGATGGCGGCGTTGGGTTCGGATCTGGAAGCGCTTCCGGACGGGTTGGAGACCGTGGTCGGCGAGCGCGGCATCATGCTCTCCGGCGGCCAGCGTCAGCGCGTGGCGCTCGCGCGCGGCCTTTACCGTGGTGGCGATCTTCTGATCCTCGACGACGTCCTGTCCGCGGTCGACCACCACACCGAGGCACAGCTCGTCGAGACCGTCGCCGGTCTCACGCGCCGAACCGAGGCGCCGACCGTGCTGATCGCCAGCCATCGCCTGTCGGCTTTGCGCCACTGCGACACCGTGCTCGTGCTCGACGGCGGGCGCCTGGTCGACAGCGGCCCGCATAAAGAACTCCTCCAGCGGCCCGGGATCTACCGCGACACCTGGCTCGTGCAGAGCCAGCGCGCGGCGGCCGAAGACGAGGTGGCGTCGTGACGGAACGTTCGCTGCTTCGCCGACTGTGGCCCTATGTTCGGCCCGACGCGTGGGCCTTCGCGTTGGCCCTGGTGCTGACCCCGGTCACCGTGGGCCTCAGCCTCGTCCAGCCCTGGATTCTGAAGAAGGTCATCGACGAGCATCTGGTGCCGGGTATGGCTGACGGTCTGATGCAGCTCGCCCTCCTGTACCTGGCTTCGGTGATCGTGGGCTACGTTCTCGAGGGCGGCTACGTGATGTCGCTCGCGTGGGGCGGCCAGCGCTCGATCGTCCGTCTGCGCTCCGGTATCTATCGCAAGATTCTCGGACTCAGCCAGCGCTACCTCGACCGGCAGCCGGCGGGGAAGCTGTTGACACGCGCCACTTCGGATGTGGATGCCCTCGGAGAGGCGCTTTCGTCCGGCCTCATCAACATCAACCTCGACCTTTTGATGATCGCCGGCACCCTGATCGCCATGTTCCTGCTCGACGCCAGCCTGACCCTGGTGTTGCTGCTGCTGGCACCGCCCATTCTCGCGGTTCTCGAGTTCATCCGCCGCCGACTGCGGGCGCTGTACCTCGAGGTGCGCGAGGCGCTGGCATCGGTCAACGCATTTCTCGCGGAGCGCATCGATGGCGTTGAGGTCGTTCAGCTCTTCGGCAACGAGGCCCATTCCGAGGAGCTCTTCAACCTCCGCAACGAGCGCTTCCGGCGCGCCACGACGCGTTCGAACGTCTATGACTCGTTCATGTATGCCCTGGTGGACGGCACCGCCTCCATCTGTGTCGCGGTCATGCTCTGGTACGGCTCGGGGCTGGCGTCGCGGATGGGCCTCCTGCCGGTGGCGCTGTCGGAGCCGGTGAGTGCGGGACTGCTGGTCGCGTTCATCGAGTATCTTGACCGGCTGTTCCGGCCCCTGCGTGAGCTTTCATCACTGGTTGCGGTGCTCCAGCGCGGGGCCGCCGCGGTCGAAAAGATTCTGTCCCTTCTTGACGTTGAAGAAACGGTGTCGACCGACGGGGAGCGTATCGCCGAAGTCAAGGGCGAGCTCGTCATGCGGAACGTCTGCTTCCGCTATCGGCCCGACGCCCATGACGCGTTGTGCGGAATCGACCTCGAGGTGCATCCGGGCGAGGTGGTGGCGGTGGTGGGTGCGACGGGCTCCGGCAAGACCACTTTGACGAGGCTCCTCGACACCTCCTACACCGGCTACCGCGGCAGCATTACTCTCGACGGCACCGAGCTCTCCGACCTGCGATCAGAAGATGTGCGGCGTCACATCGCCGGAGTACGCCAGGACCCGCAGCTCTTTTCGGAGGCAGTCCGCTTCAATATCGATCTCGGCAATCCTGACATCAGCAAAGAGGAATGTGAGGCGGCGGCCTTATTGGTCCACGCCGACAGGGTGGTTGATCGTGTGGGCTGGGACCACGTTTTGCGGGAGAGGGGCGCCGACCTCTCGGTGGGGGAGGGCCAGCTCCTGACCTTTGCTCGGGCGATGGCACATCACCTATCAGTGGTTGTCCTGGACGAGGCCACGGCCTCGATCGACTCCCTCACCGAACAGCTCATCCAGGACGCTCTCGGGAAGATCTTCGAACGCAAGACAGTGATCGTGATCGCTCACCGGCTGTCGACAGTCGAGCGGGCGGATCGCATCGTGGTCATGGATGGTGGGCGGATCATCGAGCAGGGCACCCACAACGAGCTCCTCGCCGCCGACGGCGCCTATGCCCGCCTGGTCCGCGCCGGAGAAGAACTCCTCGTCGCCTGATTCCACCCGCCCTCCCAGGCAATTCGGCTATACGTTTTCACCCCCTACCCGACCACGGCTGTACGGCACAGGCTGGTGACAATGCCGAGGCTGGGCGCAGCCGTTTTGCCGTAAGGCCGGACAGCCGCGAGCGGAGGGGTGGGGATTCCCGTGTAGCCCCGGGCGGGCAGTTGGGTTACCATAAGTTCCCACTTCATACGAGGTGACAGATGTGACGTCTCAAGAAAGTCGAGATTCAGCGCGGGTCCCGGGAACGGGATCGGTGCGTCCAGTATGGAAGGAGGATTCGATGCGTAGTTTTCTTCGTACAGCGGGCCTGATCGTTGTCCTTTGCGCTGTGGCCGGTGTTGCGGCTGCCAACGAGTACTTCCCACAATCAGTGGCCTCGGGTGATCCTACCGCGAACAGCGTCGTGCTGTGGACACGGGCTGTGACGCCTGACGGCGGCATCCCGACGAGCGTGGATCTCGCAGTTGCCACGGACCAGGCGATGACCAATGTGGTGCTGAGCCGCGCGATCGACGTCGACGCGGAGTACGACGGCGCGGTCAAGGTCAAGGTCGACGGCTTGCTGCCGTACCATGACTACTACTACCAGTTCAGCTTTGGTGGCAATTCCTCACCGACCGGTCGCACCCGCACCGCGCCCGAGCCGGGATCTGACCAGCCGGTCCGATTCGCGGTCGTCTATTGCCAGGATTACATCGGTCGCTACTACAACGCTTACATGAAGATGCTGCTCGACCACGACGAGGACATCGACTTCGTGGTTCACCTCGGCGACTACGTCTACGAGACCACGGGTGACCCGTCGTTCCAGGACCCGGACAGCGAGCGCGGGATCGAGTTCGAGGACACCGAGGGGGCGATCCAGCTCGGCAGCGGCGAGAATACCTACTACGCGGCGGCCAGCCTTTCCAACTACCGCGACCTCTACCGCACCTACCGCTCAGACCCCATGTTGCAGCAGGTGCACGAGCGTTGGCCGATGCTCGTTATCTGGGACGACCACGAATATGCCAACGATGCCTGGGGCGCCACCGCCACCTACACCAACGGACGTCAGGATGAGTACAACGTCGAACGCAAGCAGAACTCCGAGCGGGCGTTCTACGAGTGGGTTCCCATCGATGCCGGGCTCAACCAGGACGGTGAGCTCGAAATCTCAGCCGCCGACCTCTACCCGAACGCGATGATCTACCGCGATCTGATCTACGGCTCGAACCTGCACCTGGTGCTGACCGATCTCCGCAGCTTCCGCCCCGACCACCTGATCCCTGAGGACGCCTTCCCCGGTGTGATCGCGGTCGATGAGCCGACTCTCGCGGCGATGGTCGGTGAGGCGTGGCCGGCGGTGCGGGGGAGCTTCGACCCCTACGTCGATATGGGTCTCCTCGGCAAGAGCCTGCCGATCTTCAAACAGACCGCCAGCCTCATCGCTGCCAACCTCTACATGATGGAGAACCCCGCCCTCGACTTCTTCACCGCGGTCCGTCTCGGCGAGGAGGCAATGTCGGGCAATGTCAGCGCCACCTTCGTCAACCTCCTTTACACCGGAGGGGGTCTGGCACCGCCGTTCTCGCCGGAAATGCTCGCGGTACTTCCGCGCGGCATTTCTTACCTGATCATGGGCAAGTCCGCGGTCTACTCGTCTTCCGGCTCGCGGACCCAGGTCATCAAGGACACATTCGACCTCTATGCCGCCGCCGGCTACCTGGCGTCCGCAGGAGCGACCCAGGAGGTCTACGGGCCCCAGCAGAATGCGTGGCTCCAGGGCACCCTGCTCGCCAGCCCGGCGACCTGGAAGGTGCTCGGCCACTCTTTCATGATGACCCCGATGGTGATCGACTTCACCAACCCATTGATTGCGGCCTTGCTTCCACCAGAGTTCCCGGACTTTCTGCGCACCAAGTTGATCGTCAACGCGGAGGACTTCAACGGCCTGCCTCAGAAGCGGATGGAGGTGCTGGGCCTGCTCGGCCTGGTGGACAATGCGGTCGTGATCTCGGGTGATATCCACGCCACTTTCGTCACCGATCACCAGAACGGCATCTACGAGCTCACCCCGCCCGCGATCTCCTCGTCGACCAACGGCGAGCTTGTCATGCGGGCGGTCGCATCGGACCCGATACTCGGTCAGATCCCGGGTATCGAAGAGATCCTCGAAAACTATGCGCTCCTGCTCCAGGTATCGGCGAGCAACCCCGCAGTCTCGCCCTCCAATATCCTTTACGCCAACACCTTTTCGCACGGATACGGCATCATCGACGTCACCGCCGACGCGCTCACCATCCTCATCCAGGAGATTTCCAGCGACGAAATCGGCACCAGCTACTACGACGATCCGGAGGCCCTCAACGACCTCTTCACTCCGATCATGTTTACTATCCGGGATGGGGTGCTGGCGCCTGGACCCTGAGCGCGTGCGGAGCACAACGCCTCCCTCGGAGGTGCCTGACTCCCACATTGTTGATGTCTTCATCGACAATGTGGCGTACCTGGCATCCTCTCGGGGAGCGCACTGTTTGAAAGCTCAGCAGTGATCGACCGCCCCATTGCCGTCCGACCCGGGGAGACCCTCGATGTCGCCCGGCTCGGGCCGCTCCTTCAAAACGCTCTCGGCCTCGAGGGCGAGATTGAGGTCCTCCAATACCCGTCAGGGTTCTCGAACCTCACCTACATGCTGCGCGTTGGCGATACCGAGATCGTGCTCCGTCGCCCGCCCTTCGGCAGCAAACCCAAGAGCGGCCACGACATGAAGCGGGAGCACGATGTCCTGGCCGCCCTCCACGGTTCCTTTCCCTACTGCCCGAAGCCGACGCTCTACTGTGACGACGAATCGATCATCGGCAGCCCCTTTTACGTCATGGAGCGGATCGAGGGCATCATCGTCAGACGCGACTTCCCGCCCGCACTGTCGCTCTCCCCCGACGGTGTCGGGGCCCTCTTCGACCGTCTGGTCGATGTCCACGTCGAGCTTCACTCGGTGGACTATCGGGCGGTCGGGCTCGAGGACTTCGGCAAGCCGGAGGGCTATGTCGAGCGCCAGGTTTCCGGGTGGTCCGATCGCTACCGGAGGGCGAGGACCCCCGACGTTCCCGCCTGCGAAGACATCATGGCGTGGCTCGAGAAGAACCGGCCCCCCGAAAGCGGCCCCGGTTGTATCGTCCACAACGACTTCCGCCTCGACAACGTTGTCCTCGATCCCGCGGACCCCTTGCGCATCGTCGGGGTCCTCGATTGGGAGATGGCCACCCTCGGAGACCCGCTGATGGACCTCGGGGCATCGCTCGCCTATTGGGTGGAGCGGGGCGATCCAACCGGCTTCCAGGCGATGCGGATGATGCCGACCAACGCCGATGGCGCACCTACGCGGGCTGAGGTGGTCGCCCGTTACGCGTCGAAGAGCGGTCTCGAGGTCGATGATTTCAGCTTCTATTACTGCTACGGCCTCTTCCGTCTCGCCGGGATCGTGCAGCAGATCTACTACCGCTTCTTCCACGGCCAGACCGAGGACCCGCGCTTCCGCAACCTCAGTCTCTGGGTCGGCGGCCTCGCCGCTGCGGCGCAGGCGGCGGCAGGGGGTGCCCGATGAATGACAACAACGGTTTTTCGTCGCTCTTTTCGATCCGCGGCAAGATCGCGCTCGTGACCGGCGGCTCGCGCGGAATCGGGCTGATGATTGCCCGCGGCTACGTCGAGGCCGGCGCCACCGTCTACATCAGTTCGCGCACCGCCGAGGTCTGCGACGCGGTGGCCGAGGAGTTGTCGGGAATCGGGAGCTGCGTCTCGCTGCCGCATGACCTGTCGACACTCGAGGGCGTGCAATCGCTGGTGGCAGACCTCACCAAACGCGAGGAGAAGCTCCACATCCTGGTCAACAACGCCGGCGCCGCCTGGGGCGAACCGATCGAGACCTTCCCGGAAAAGGGTTTCGACAAGATCACCGACCTCAATCTGAAGTCGCTCTTCTTCCTGACCCGCGACCTGCTGCCGATGCTGGAGAAGGCAGCAACTGTCGAGGACCCGGCGCGGGTCATCAACATCGGCTCGATCGACGGCCTCCGGGTGCCGTTCGTTCCGAACTACTCCTACGCCGCCGCCAAGGCGGCGGTCCACCATTTGACCCGGATGCTGGCGGTACATCTGGGTGGCCGGAAGATCACCGTCAACGCCGTCGCGCCCGGGTTCTTTCCCAGCAAGATGACCGAGTACCTGCTCGAGAACTACCGGGAAAAATTCGAAAAGGCCTGCCCTCTCGGCCGTATCGGAGAAGCGGCGGACATGGCAGGGATCGCCGTCTTCCTCGCCTCACGAGCTGCGTCCTACATCAACGGCGCGGTCATCCCGGTTGATGGAGGCCATAGTCTGAAGACGGAGGCGTGAATTTCCGTCCCGTCTCCGTGCCCGTTTCCGTCTCCGTGCCCGACGGTATCAGGGGGTGAGTGGGCCACGCGCTCGCCACAGAGTGAGCGCGCGCGCCACCTCCGCACCATCCTCGTGCCGCATCAACTGGTGGCGCACCTCGGATTCGTTTTCGCCGGCAACGAGCTGGCTGCGTGACAGCACGGTCTGTCCCCGGTGGCATTCGGAGAGGAAATGGATTTCGATCTCGGCAAGATTGTTGGTGTTCCAGACCTCGTCCGGAACGGCTTCGATGACCCACCCCACATAGCTGGTGTTGTTGACGTGCTCCGCGAGATCGAGATCGGAGCGGCGGACCGTGAAACCGAGCTCGTATTGGATGGGCTCCGGCTCGGCCAGCTCGCCGAATTTTCTCGGCTCGGGACCGAGCTCGTGCTCGTGCAACCGGTCGGTGACTCGAGCGGGCAGTCGCACGGGGCGACGGCGTTCGAGGTCGAGCACCAGCCATAGAGTCGACGCCGCACCAACTCGTTTCGCCGAAGGGTCGAGAATATCGAAGCGGCGCTCGGTGAAGAGGCGGCTGGCCGCCTCCGGCCAGGTTTCGATGACGATCGCCTCGTCCGCCGTCGGCCAGCGCACCATCTCGAGGTGGAGCCGGGACAGCACCCAGGCGACGCCGTCTTCGATCAAGGTCTCGACCGCGACACCGAGGATGGCAGCGTGAGCCGTCGCCGCCTCCTGCAAGTGCTGGCACAGGATGGGTGCCTGAAGCCTTCCCTGAGTGTCGGTCTCGTAGGACCGCACTTGGAAGGCCACACGATGGGTGGTTCTCATGTCGCCGTTCCCGAGCTCATCCGCCGGATGCTAGCATGAGCGTCATCGGTGAAAGGACGCATTGTGGATTTTTCACTTTCTGACGAGACGCGGACCATGCTCGCGATGATCGACGAGTTCGTGAACAAGGAGCTCCTGCCGATGGAGGAGGCCTTCCTTCGCAAACCCTTCCGCGAGCTCCTGCCGGAAATCGAGAAAAAACGTGAAAAAGTCCGTCAGATGGGTATGTGGGCGCCCGGCCATCCCCGCGAGTACGGCGGCATGGGTCTTGGCCTGGTCGACCTCGGATTGATCTCCGAGGTCCTCGGTCGCACCCCGCTCGGCCATTTCGTCTTCAACTGCCACGCCCCCGACGCCGGCAACATCGAGATCCTCCACCTCCATGGCACCGACGAGCAGAAGAAACGGTGGATGCAGCCGTTGGTCGACGGCAGGATTCGCAGCTGTTTCTCGATGACCGAAGTCGAGATGCCGGGTTCGAACCCGGTGATGATGGAGACCACCGCGGTCAAGGACGGCGACGATTACGTCGTCAACGGCCAGAAGTGGTACACCACCGCCGCCGACGGCGCCGCCTTTGCCGTGGTCATGGCGATCACCGACCCCGATGCGCCGGTCCACCGCCGCGCCTCGATGATCATCGTCCCCACCGACACCCCCGGCTTCGACCTCGTTCGCAACATCAACGTCATGGGCCACATCGGCGACGACTGGGCGAGCCACGCCGAAATTCTCTACCACTCGTGCCGCGTGCCGCAGAGTCATCTACTCGGGCCCGAGGGCCACGGCTTCGTCATCGCACAGGAGCGGCTCGGGCCGGGCCGCATCCACCATTGCATGCGCTGGATCGGCATCTGCAACCGCGCCTTCGATCTCATGTGCTCGCGCGCCGTTCGCCGCACCATCGCGCCCGACCGCCCCCTCGCCGACAAGGACGTGATCCAGACCTGGATCGCCGAGTGCGCGGCCGACATCCAAGCGGCGCGTTTGATGGTCCTGAACACCGCCTGGAAGATCGAGAAGCTCGGCTGGAAGGAAGCGCGGGAAGACATCTCGATGATCAAGTTCGTCACCGCCAACACCCTGCAGCGGGTCATCGACCACGCGCTTCAGGTCCACGGCGGGCTCGGTATGACCGACGACACGATGCTCGCCTTCTTCTACCGCCACGAGCGCGCCGCCCGCATTTACGACGGCGCCGACGAGGTTCACAAGCTGTCCCTGGCCCGCAGAATTCTCCGTCAGTATCGGTAATCATCGCCCGCGTGAGAGCCGTTTACTCCGGTTTTCGTCGATCCCGCACCGCTCTGAGAACTCGCGCATCCTCCTGGTGCCGGGGGTGATCGATGGCGCTCTTGATCGCGAGAAGACTGTCGAGGTCGATCCAGTTGGCCGGTGCGCTGCCGTAGTGGCTCTCGATCCGGCGCGCCCACGCGTCGGCGAAGCTGAGGGCAACCGTCTCGCGCAAGATATCGATGCGGTTGGGGGCCACACCGAGCTGCAGAACCTCCTGCGGATCGTCGACGGTCAGCAGGGCCGGACTGCCGAACTGCTCGAGGGCCCGGTTAGCACGGTGAACATTCTCGTGGTCGGGATCGATCCAGAGATCGATGTCCTTGGTGTAGCGCGGTTTGGCGTGAAAGATGAAGGCTAGCCCGCCGACGATCAGGTAGCGCACCCGATGCTGACCGAAGAGCTCCAAAATGTCCTCGAAGTCCTGGACCGCTTCCATGGTTCAGCTATCCGGGGTGGCTGGCTCGCCCCGTGCAGCCTCGACCAGCGCGACGTCTCGATGGATCGCCACAAGGGCTGAAAGCCGCTCCTCAGGTGTTCGGCGCTGCCAGTAATCGAGATCCCAGGCCTCAGCATCGGCAAAAGAGCTCGCCCGATGCGTCTCCATTATCTCCCGGCGTTTCCGACTTCGTTCTTCAAGGTCTAACACGATCAATATTTTAGCACTGCATCGGACGGTACGTACACAGCAAATGACGCCGCCGCCGGGTCAGGCATCCCCTTGGGACGACGACGCGTTCATCCCCCGCAGCAGAGCGACCTCTGCGAAGGGGATGTCTCCCGTGATGGCGCTTACGATCGCCAGCGCCGTGAGCCCGAGGAGAGGGAGCAAGAACGACACGATAGCCTCGTCGGTGGCCACACCGGGAGTCGTGCAGGATAGAATGACTTCGTTTCGGCCCGAAATGCTGGAGGTGAAAGGCACGGCGATGAATGGGCAGACTGGGAATTTCGCGACGTGATGCAGCGACTGGTTCTCGTGACTGCCCTCTTCGTAATGGTCTTTGCGGTTCGGGCGGATGCCCTCGAGACCGACCAGTACTACGCCTGGGGGCGACCACTTGCCGACTCCACCGACGCCGTCAACGCCAGGTTCAACCTCGAGCTGGAGAGGGCTATTGCGAGCTTTCCCGACCGTCGTCCGCCGGAGAGCTGTCGCAAGATCGCCGTCGCCTATCGATCGCGGATGCGTTTCGTGCTGCTGCACGATATCCAGGTGTGGGCCTGGAACTCGGAGTGGGTGGCCCGGATCCCGAACGGCGGTGACGAGCAAAAGAAATACCGGCGCACCAATCTCTACTCGAACCACCCCTTGATCGATACCGGGACCTGGATGCCGTTCACCCCGACCATCGAGGTCGCCGGTGTCCGCATGGGCACCGACAAGTTGGCGCACCTGGTGTCGTCGGGCTGGACCTACTACAGCGAGTATCAGAGGGGCCTCAAGAAAGGTGAGACGCCGGAGGATGCCGAAAGACGCGCGGTCAACCGCGGGATCGTCGAGGAGAGCCTGATCCTCGGGAAAATGATGTCGGGAGTTCTGGCGATCCCCGACATCGAGGCGAGCTATGCCGGCATGCACTTTTACATTGATTTGTGCGACAGCGAGGACCCGATCCTGAGGCTCGAGAAGGATGGCTGGATCATCTCCAGGTCCATCGACCTGCGAGACTACGTGACACCGCGGTGGGACGAGTCCTATCAGCCGCCGATTTACAGCAAGGGCCGTTGGCGCAAGGTCAGGCCGGTGCTCGAAACCTACTGCGATCGTCTCGCCAACCCGCAGGTTGTGGCGATGCGGCGAATCTATCGTGAACGAGACAAAGAATCTCTCGTCGATGAGTTGGTGGCCGAGCGAGTTGCTCTGGGCAAGCTCGACGACCCGGCCCAGTTCGGCCTCGAGGCGGTTTGCGCTGAACGCGATCCATCGCGCGAGGCGCTGCCGGGTCCCGCCGACCTCGTCGAGGTCATCAGCTCGACGGAGGGCCGCACAAACGTCATGGAGGACGTCGTTGCGGAAGAGCGGGACCGTCGCCGATTCGCTCTCGGCCTCGTCGGGTTCCACGTCACCTCCCCGCAGGTCGTGTCGGCTTCGATCGCCGTCATGCCGACGTCGCAGCCGAAGAGCTATGACTGCACCACTCCGTGTGACTTTCGGGGTCCATTCGTCGAGCTCGAGCCGGGCCTCGGTGGCGGCAAGCTGAGCGTCGGATGGGCGAGGGTCACCGGCACGACGAATCGCAGCGGTTCGTTTCTCAATGCGGGCTATATCGGAGGGGCGTATAAGGTCACTGTTCTGCGGACCTGGGGCGACCTCGGGTGGGTGGAAAAAGGCCGTACCTACGCGGGCGTCGAGCTCGGGGTACCGGTGGCGCACGCCAACCTCGGGGTCGGCCTGTTGTATCGCGTCGACGGCGGCGAGGGGGGGCGGTGGCTTGTGACAGGTGGCGCCGGGTGGGGATTTTGAGCTTTTGGTCCCCCCCCGGGGTCTTCGTATGAGTCGGGGAAACCCCTGCTTTGATCACGACTGTCACATCTGTTGCCTCGATACCCGCATGACCCTGACGGAGGCCGACGCGGCGCGGCTCCATGCGGCGGGACGGGATGACTTCTTCTTCGTCAACAATGACCACGATCTCCAGCTCGTCAACGTGGACGGCCACTGCATCTTCCTCGCCGATGGCCGGTGCTCGGTCCGCGACGATCGGCCCGCGGGCTGCCGCCTTTACCCGCTGATCCTCGATCTATCAGTGGACCGGGTGGTTCTCGACTCGTTCTGCCCGTGGGCGAGTGAGTTCGCCTTCACCCGGGACGACGCGGTGAAGTTACGCCGTTCGGTGGCCGATGAGGAGCGAGAGGCGCGGCTCAGAGGATCCAAAAAGCGATCAAGCTGATACCGCCAAGGGCGGCGAGGAGGACGAGGCTCAGACGCCCGGTTCGGTTGGTGCCGAAGATCAGGGCATAGAACCCCTTCATGAGGTTGTTGACGGCGCTGGCGATGATCACCGCCAGAGCAGCGGTCTCGATCGTGAGACCCGTGCCGAGGGTCTGGGTGAGGCCGAGGATGAAGGGGTCGACATCGGCGGCGCCCATGATCGCTGCCATGACCAACACGCCGATGCTGCCAAACCGTTCGGCGACAAACCGCGTAGCAATCAGGACCGCGACGAAGATGACGGCGAAGGTGAAGGCCGAGGTCATTTCGAGCGGGTTGCCGTCGCCCCGGCCAGCAGGAGTTGCGATCTCGCAGTCGGGCTCCGCGCGCTGGGCTCGCCGAGTCATGAATAGACCGACCCCGATGGCTGCCAGTCCCATCACCCAGAAGATCACGGTCAGGCGTTGCGCCAGGGGCGCGGCGAAGAGCATCAACAGGATCCACAAACGGAGGTACATCACCCCGGTGGCGGCGACGATGGCGCCGGCGAAGTTGGAAGCACAACCTCTCTGTTTCTTCGATTGGCGGGCCAGCACGACGGTGGTGACGGTCGACGAGTAGGCGCCGCCGAGGAGACCGGCGAGCAGCAGTCCACGGTCCTCTCCCCCCCAGAGGCGCAGCAGGTAGCTGACGTAGGAGACCCCCGACACTGCGACCACGATCAGCCAGATCTTGAAGGGATTGATCTCGAAAGGCGTGAAATTGCGATTCGGCACCAGCGGCAGGATCACCGCGGTCAGCAGCAGGAATCTCAACAGGGTACTCAGCTCCATGCGTGGTAATCGCGTCGCCAGGCCCTCGAGCAGGTGCTTCTCCTGCAGCAGGATGACGGTGATCACGCCGGTGGCGATGGCGAGCCAGTACATGCCCTTGGCGGCGCAGCCGCCGAGGGCGAAGGTGAGCAACGCGGCGGTCTCGGTGGTGAGGCCTGGCTCGCCTTTCGTGAGGAAGTACCAGTGCGAGAGCGCGACCAACGCCCCGGTTACAACCAGACCGAGGGAAAAGGGAATGGCGGAATCGGGAAAGGCTGCGATGAGCAGGTAACCGCCGAGCCCGATGATGGGGAAGGTGCGGACCCCGCCGATTCCGTTTGGCTCGTGCTCCTCGCGCTCGATACCGATCAGTAGCGCGAGCCCGAGGGTCAGAACAAAACCGAACACCTCAGCCGGCAGGTAGGTGATGAGGGCGTCCATCTAACCAGTTTAAACCACAACCCTTGTCCTTTTTTTGCCGCGAGCAGCTGCGAGCCGCGCGCGGCAAAAAAGGAGACGAAGATCACTGATCCTCGATGAGTCGCTCGAGAAGGTCTTCCGCCGCGATGCGGGGAACGGTCACGTGTCCTCGGGCGGCGTTGGCACGGTTCCAGGTGTCGATCGTTTCGATGGCGTTGTCGTTGCGCGCCCAGGCGCGGCGTGCGACGCCACCCATGACGTCCCACTCGAGCGCGGTGTCGAGGATTCGCTCGACCCTTGCCGAGCCGTCAAGCACCAGACCAAAACCGCCGTTGACGGCCTTGCCGGTGCCGACACCGCCGCCGTTGGAGAGCACCGCCATGGTCATGCCGCGGGCGGCGTTGCCGGCCCAGCAGTGGTGCGACATGTCGGCGACCGTGTTCGAGCCGTCGTAGATGTTGGCCGTTTCGCGGTACGGCGAGTCGGTTCCGCCGGTGTCGTGGTGGTCGCGACCCATCATCACCGGCCCGATCGCACCGTCGCGCACCATACGGTTGAACTCGCGAGCAATAGCCGTGCGACCATCGGCATCGGCATAGAGGATTCGCGCCTGGGTGCCGACCACCAGCGCATTGGCCTCGGCGTCACGGATCCACTGCCAGTTGTCGCGGTCCTGACCGCGGCGGGTGGGGTCGATACAGCCCATCGCCGCGACATCGGTCTTGTGGAGGTCTTCGGGTTTGCCCGACAGACAGACCCAGCGGAAGGGGCCGTAGCCGTAGTCGAAGCACATGGGGCCCATGATGTCCTCGACGTAGGACGGCCAGATGAAGCCCTCCGAGGTGTCGGCGCCGTTCTTCGCGATCTCGGGCGCGCCGGCGTCGAAAACCGCCTTCATGAAGGCGTTGCCGTAGTCCCAGAAATGGGCCCCCTTGTCGGTCAGACGTTTGAGCACCTGGAAGTGGCGGATCAGGCTCTGATCCACCAGCTTCGCGAAACCGTTGCGATCGGATACCAGCAGCTCGCGGCCCTGATCGAACGTGACATCCGCTGGGGTGTAGCCGCCGTCGTAGGGAACGTGGCACGAGGTCTGGTCAGAGTAGAGATCGACCGCGATATCGTTGGCGTCGAGGTACTCGAGGAGATCGACCACGTTGCCGACGTAGGCGATCGACAGGGGCTCGCGCTCTTCGGCTGCTTCGAGCATCCATCCGACCGCTGTCTCGAGGTCGTCCGAGACCTTCGACACCCAGCCCTGCGAGTGTCGGGTCTCGACCCGCGACGGATCGACCTCGGCGACGATCCCGGCGCCGCCGGCGATCTCGAGCGCCTTGGGCTGTGCGCCCGACATGCCGCCGAGACCCGACGTCACGAAGGTCTTACCGGCGAGGTTGCCGTCGGAGGGGACCCCGAGGTAGAGCCGTCCCGCATTCAAGAGCGTGATGTAGGTACCGTGGACGATGCCCTGCGGGCCGATGTACATCCAGCCGCCGGCGGTCATCTGGCCGTAGTTGACGCAGCCGAGCGCTGCCAGGCGGTGGAAGTCTTCCGGAGTGTCGAACATCCCCACCATGAGACCGTTAGTGATAATCGCTCGCGGAGCCTCGGGACGTGATGGAAAGAGGCCCAGTGGGTGACCGGAGCTGACCACCAGGGTCTGGGTGTCGTCCATAATCTCCAGGTAGCGTTTGATCAACAGGTACTGCATCCAATTTTGGCAAACCTGGCCCGACTCGCCGTAGGTCACCAGCTCGTAGGGGTAGAGGGCGACGTCGAAATCGAGGTTGTTGTCGATCATCACCTGCATCGCCTTGGCCTCGGTGATACGGCCGATGTAGGCGTCGATGGCCTTGCCGGTGATCTCGCCCGCCGGCCGGTAGCGGTAGCCATAGATCCGGCCCCGGGTCTCGAGCTCTTCGAGGAACTCGGGGGCGACGATCTCATGGTGCTCGGCTGGCACGTAACGCAGGGCATTCGCCAGCGCGACCTTGGTGTCGTGGGTGTTGAGGGTGCAGCCACGGTCGGGTGATCGCCGGATCCCGGCCTTGAACTGCTTGGGCTCGGGAAGCTCCGTCAGCTCGACAGTCAAAACGGGCTCGGTCATCGCTACCTCCGGAGGGTCATTGTAACGCCCCTCCCGCGACTGCGCCCGTGTCCGAAAACGAGCACGGGAGCAGGGGCAGCGAACGGCGGCAGAGATCAGCGACGGCGGCAGAGAAAGCCAACGACCGAGAAGCCCAACAATCGACCGTCGAAAAGGCTCGATTTCAGAACGCTTGGGGAGAGCTACGACTCAGCTCGAGATTTGTCGCACTTCAAACTTGAACCTGGGTGTGTGAACGTTACCTATTCCTCCGAGTGTCTTGTTACTGTGGCTCTTAACAAGACGCCTGTGTTAGCTGTCAGGCGCTCACTGATCCTGGCCGTTCACTGAGGATCGTGGCAGACGGCCTCAATGTTGTGGCCTTCAGGGTCCAGAACGAAAGCACCGTAGTAGTTGGGGTGATAGTCTTCGCGAATTCCAGGAGGTCCGTTATCCGTTCCTCCCGCGGCTAGCGCGGCTTCGTAAAACGACCTCACGGTGGTTCGGTCGCTGCTCCGGAATGCAACGTGAACCGGGGTTTCGGTCTTCGAACCGCTGCGGAGCCAGAAGTCCACTTTCCCTTTCACACCGAATCCCGCCCATTCCTCCAGATCCCAGATGAGTTCATATTCCAGTGGCACCAAGGCTCGCTTGTAGAAATCCTTCCCTGCGTTGAGATCACTGACCTGGATGACTATGTGGTCGATCATCAGCCTCTCCTTAATAAACCCAATATTCCGAGGCTATCGTCCCCTGTACCCTCAAGTTCACTATGCGCCTAACGGTCCGAGTTCAGCGGACGCAAGCCGCGCTCGCGCGGATTGCGGTCCGCTGGAATGAGGTGTGAGGTCGGATTGATCTGAGGCGCCATGGTCCAGATGCGGACCCCGAGGCAGTTGTTGCGGCAAGAAATCGGTGACTCTCGTATGTTTGACCGCCGAGGAGCCAAGTGGCGCCTGGGTAATCAGAAAACCAGTCGCGTTCGTGCAGGATTGCGCTGAGTTGGATGCCTACACCTTTCTGATGACCCTTTGTTTTCCTGGGTTCTCTATGCATGAGTTTGCCTAACTCAATGTTAGCGATACTAAAGTTCGGGATGGAAACGTGCTACGAGAGCGTGCTAACAGAATCGCGAGTTGGGATGATCTCTCGCCGCATGTGTCCTGTTTCTATAGTAATCCAATCGGAGCGGGGCGAACGGGCCAGATTGTTATCGTGTTGGCCGAGCACGCTAACACGAGGGATGAGGTGACCAACAGTTGCACCAGCACACGAATCGGTGCCAGGAGAAACTCTCTTAACTTGAAAAGGTGCCGGGCATCTTTACTGCCGAGTTCATTTGGCACCACTCGCGCGGATGCTTGCTAAGGCGTCCTCGGCTTCTGCTTCTCCTGTTGCTTTCTCGATTTGTCCTTCTGCTTCTTGTCTTTCTGCTTTTGACTTTTCGCCTTGTCCTTCTTGCCGCCTTTGTCGCCCATTCCTTGCTCCTCCCTGGGAAGGGACAGGATGTTCCTTCCGTTCCTACCGAGGCTAGCACAAGCTCCGGGCCTTCAAATTGGGCAGTAGACGGGCGCCGGGTCCGGGCTCGAGGGTGGGCTGCGCACTGCCTCGGACGGGGTGCCTTCTTGATGGGTGGCACCCTGACGACTTTTTAGCGGAGCGCTCGCCTTGCAACATCAATACCCCCGTACCAGGCACCTTTATGACACCTTTACGTTCGGACTTTCTGACCCGGCGGACGCGTTGAGACAAGTTGGAGGCAACCATGAAGATCGAGAGCGACGAAACCTACATTGTCACCGGCGGGGCAGGAGCGATCGCCGAACACATCGCGCGCACCTTCCGCGAAGCCGGGGCCCGGCTTGTCCTGGTGGACGTCGACAACGACAGGCTCCACGACCGTGCGGCCGATCTCGGCGCCCTCGCGCTGGCGGCGGATCTGACTCGACCCGAGGACGTCGAGAAGACGTTCGATCAGGCGATCGCGGAGGTCGGTGCCATCCACGGACTCATTCACACAACCGGTGGCTTCGCCATGGCGCCGGCTACCGATTCGAGTCCGGAGTTGTACGACCGTATGCTCGATCTCAACCTCCGAACCCTCGTCAACACTGCACGGGTCATCCTCCCCCACTTCCTCGAACACGGGTCGGGGTTTCTCGCGGCGTTTTCGGCCGCGCCCGCCTGGAACCGAAAAGGCGGCGCGGGTATGAGCGTTTACGCCGCCGCGAAGGCGGCGGTCGCGACCTACCTGGGCGCGCTGAACGACGAGCTCGCCCCGAGGGGCATCCGCACCGCCGTTGTCTACCCCATGGGCGCGGTCGACACACCGGCCAACCGGCGGAGCATGCCGGATGTCGACCCTTCGACATGGATCGATCCCGGGGAAATCGCACAGGCATTGCTCTTCGCTGCGACCCGCGGGCACCGGGGGCGCCTCGAGGATATCGCGGTGTACCCGACGGAGCGACCGGCGGAGGATTAGCCGAGACGGGTTCCATGGGTATCACTGTTCGCATTGATGCAATGAGTAAATGCGAAGTGCGGCAGCCGCGAGAAAGACAAGCGACCGGGGAAAGCGTGTCAGAAGTGTCGGCCCTGGCACCTCATCGTGACGCCGAGCCAAGCGGTCGCAAGGCCGAGAGGAGCGAGGGCGGTGGCGGCGAACATCCGGGCACGGAGACGGAGACGGGCACGGAGGCGGGAATCGCCACCTGGTGGTGGCGATGAATGGTCGGGACGTGGAGATTTGGGACGGAGGACCCCTCAACCCAATCTGCTACCCCGAGGCAGCACTATACTGCTGTGCAAAGGGGGTCACCGCGGTTCAGGTGACATCGGGTGGTCTTTCTTGACTGACAGTGTTCAAACCGATAGTCGACGACTCGTTCGCGTCGCAAAGTTCTCGGTCGGCGCCTTGACGCTCGGCTTGCTTGCTGTGTTACTGCTGGATCCGGTGCAAAAAAACGCACCGATGGCGCTTGGCCAGGAGTTTGCGGGCAACCAACCGCGCCACGGCCGCCTGATAGTGCTCGGCCTCGACGCCCTCGATTGGAAGCTCGTCGATGAGCTCGTGGATCGCGGACTCATGCCGAATGTGGGGCGGCTGATGGACCGCGGCGCGCATGCCATTCTTCATGTTCCTCCGCCGCTGATATCGCCCGTCGTGTGGACGACTCTCGCCACCGGCGTACCGCCTGAGGTTCACGGCGTGCTCGACTTCCTTGAGGCGGATCCAGGGGACGGGTTGCCGCGACCAGTCGGGAGCAGATCCCGCAAGGTTCCCGCGCTCTGGGAGATGGCGGCAGCTGCTGGGCGCTCGTCCGCTGTGATCGGGTGGTGGGCCACCTTCCCGGCCCAGGGTCCTCCTGGGTGCACGATCTACTCCGACCGTCTCACTGAGCAGCTTCTCGGGCTCGAGGGCGCCACACCTGGTGTCGTGGCACCGGCTGAAGCGGTCACGATCGCGCGACAGTTGGTTGTCCGCGGAAGCAGCGTCACTGCAACGATGCTCGAACCATTTCTGGAAGTGTACGAGACCGAGATTCAAGCGGTGCGGAGCGGAGATGCTTCATGGGACGACCCAGTGGGCGGTTTGGCCAAGCTGGTGGCCGCTACCGTGAGCGTCCAGCGGCTCACCGAATACGAACTCGGTCGCGGCACGGAGGTGATCCTCTCCTATGTCGAGGGCACCGATACCGTTGGCCATCTGTTTGCCCCGTACCGCCCTCCGCCCCAGCCAAGCGTCCCCGAAACCCTTGCGAGGCGTTTCGGATCCGTCGTGGATCGCTACCACGCCCAGATTGACGGTTGGATCGGTACCGTGGTCATGGCGATGACCGATTCGGACTCGCTCGTGATCATCTCCGATCACGGCTTCACCTGGGGAGATGACCGCCCTCCCGCAGCGTCAGGCACACACACGGCAACAGCGGTGTGGTGGCACCGCCCGGAGGGTGTATTCCTGGCGGTGGGTCCGCAGATTGGCCACACACAGAGCCGACGGCACCTCGACGTCCTCGACGTCGCGCCGACACTGCTCGCCATTGCCGGCCTGCCCCCCGGAGACAGGATGAACGGAACCGTCCCACAGTGGTTGTGGTCCGAGGCAGGTGGCCCGCACGCCACCGACCCGGTGGATTACGCAGAACTGCTGCCTCGCCGCAAGGAACGGGATATTCAGCTACCCATCGAGGCGAGGGAGGAAGAACTGGCGAAGCTGCGGGCCCTCGGTTACATCGCCGATAGCGGGCGGTCGGCTGTGGTTGCGCGAACGAGAGTGGATCGGACGGAAGCACGGCGGTTGAATAACCTGGGTTTGACTCGCTTCTCGTCGGAGGATCTGGAAGGTGCCGAGGAGATCTTCCTCCAGGCAATAGCAAACGATCCGTCGTACGCCGCGCCACATTATAATCTGTCACTTCTGTACCGTCGCAAAGGCCGTTTCGAAGAGGCGGATCGTGAGTTCTGGAAGTCCGTGGAGTCCGGCATCGCGGACCGTGAAATGGCGGTGGTCCGGCTCGCACTGGACTATCGTGAGCGCGGCGACACCCAGCGCGCGCTAGCGGTCTTTCTCGAGGGACAGCGACGATTCCCAGCGAGCGGAAAGATCTGGCTCAACGCGGGCGTGTTCTTCGGCCAGAATGGGCAATACCCCGAGGCGGTGCGATCCCTGAGGCGAGCTGCAGAGCTCGATCCGACAAACCCGAGGGCCCACGCCAACCTGGCGGTCGCCCTGCTGGCGATGGGGCAGACGGAGGCCGCCCGTGAGGCTCTCACCGAGGCGAACAAGCTCAACCCCTTGGACGAGGCGATCCGCAGTGAGCTTGAGCGTCTTGGCGGCCCGACCGTTTCGCAATGAGGATCATCGACGGACGAACTCACGGTTCTCCCCCGTACGAGGGCGTCGATGCGTTGTATGTTGCCCCCGAGGATTCTGCGCTGTACACGCAGTCCGTGACGGGCTTCCACTTTTTTTTCGGAGTCCGTGATTCAAAAACGGACGTCACCAGCTTTCTGCACTCGCCGACATTCGAACCTGACGAGTCCTCGATCCTCACTGGCGTGCAGGCTGCCGCGTTACTGATCACTCGCTACACGAGCCGGCGTTGATCCCGCCGGCCGGCGCGCCCGGCGCGGCGTGCCGGTTGGTGCCGCTCGACGACGAGGCATCACGTACCATGCTAGGCTTAGCCGGGCCGGAGATAACCGCCGGACCGTGCGCGGTCAGGTGCCACGTTTGTCACACTGGGGAGTCCCCTCATGAAGAGATCGATGTTTCAGCTCTCAGCCGTCTGGCTCGTCGCCTCAGCGCTGCTCGCCTGCGCCGACTCGGACATCGCGACCATCTCGGAACCGGACGCCGTATCCGATACCAAGAGCGCTGTCCCGTCCCCCGAGTCCGAAGAAGGCCTTACGATGCTTCCGATCCGGGCATTTCAGCAAACGACGTCCTACACCTGTGGTCCGGCAGCTCTTGTCACGCTGTTGAGCTACTACGGTCGCATAGGGGACGAACTGACCATCGCCAAAGAGGCAAATTGCACACCTCAAAAAGGCACAAACCCGGAAAACATGGTGGCTTGGCTCGAAGACCACGAATTCCAGGTGACATGGGGGGAGCACGGCTCGCTCGATCTCCTCCGCGACAACCTCGAACGGGGCGTGCCCACACTCGTAGAGTGGATCGACTACGGAGGCCACTGGGTGCTGGTCGTCGGCTACGACACCCGGGGCACCGAGACACCGAGAGACGACGTGGTTTATTTCGCTGACCCGGCGGACGGCCATGACGGCAATCGCGACGGTCTAACGTCCTTCAACGCTGCTCGATTCGACGCCATGTGGTTCGACGCATTTCTTTTCGATCGGCCGATGTTCAAGGTCTACATCACCGCAATACCGCTCGGCAGTTCGGGGGGAGAGTAGCCGCTCTCGGCACCCATTCGGAAACGGTCACTCGGTGTCAGGTGCGCTCTGACCTCCCTCGGCGGCTGGTAAGAATCCTCGTGTACATCTCGATTCCCGAACTTAGCTGTCGTTTTTCGATGTACTCGTTCGGTCTGTGACAGACGGCGATATCTCCCGGCCCGATGATGGCACAGTCCAGTCCCGCGAGAGCCTGAAACACCGAAGCATCCGTTGCATAGCCCACAGTAATCGGCTTGCTACCGACAACTCGTGACAGCTCGGCGATCAGACCCGATTCAGTGGGCATAACGAACGGTTTGAGGTCGTTATCGCCCGTGAGCTCACACTGATATCCCTTCGCTCTGAGGGTTTCGGACTGCCGCTCAACCTCATCCACAAAGGCGTCGGCGGATGAGCCGGGCAGGAACCTCATGTCCCCGGTCAGGATCGCGGTTTCCGGAACCCGATTGCGAATATCGCCAGCGTGAAACGTCCCCACGTTGACGGTGTCACCACGCTCGAAACCCAAGTGGTCGCCATCCATCCACCGCGCGTCCATCAGGGCGATCTCTTGCGCGAGAACACTGGCACCGTAAACCGCATTGAGTCCCTCATCCGGCTTGCCCGAGTGCGCAGCTCGACCCCGAATTGTGATCGTGAAATCGTAGATCCCTTTGTGGGCGTACCCGATTTCGAGCCCGGTCGGTTCGCCGATGATCAACTGCATGTTCTGCATCAGTGCCATCGCGTCCGGAGAGCGATACAGCTCGAACGCACCGTCGAGGGCGATCTCCTCGTGATGAGTAAGAATCAGGGCCAGCGGTATGGACTGCGATGCCTGGCCCGCCACTTTCAGACTCTGAAGCATGCATGCCAAGGGACCCTTCATGTCCGCGGCGCCGATGCCGTAGAGCTTTCCGTCGTGCTCCTCTAAGGAGAGCGGATCGGTCGCCCACAGTTCCTTTTCAAAGGGAACCGTGTCGATGTGTGCGCACAAAGCGAGATACTTCTCTTCACGTCGATCGCACTCGAGCGCGGCTTCATTTTTCGCGATCAGGCATTGAAAACGCTCCCCACCGATCACCTGGCTGGTGAATCCAAGCGCGCCGACGAATGACCGGACGTAACCGATGGCGTCGGTCGTGGGCTCCGTGCTGACCGTGTTGAACGCAATGAGCTTCCGGAGGATCTCGACGACGCTATTCATGGTTCGCGACCGTCCATGTGCCGGCATCGCTGCAATCCCGTTTCACACAGATTCCCCGGTGGACGTGATCCTCGATCAAGAGTCATGAGATTGTCCTCTATTCCCCTGGAGGCGCCCGGCGAAGCTAGAGGTCCTTTCCCCGCTTCACGGTATCGAGTTTCGCACCTAACTCAAAACTCGATCTTCAAACCGAGTTCGAACCTGCGCGGATCCTGCCATGCGATGGGATCCCGGAAGGTCGCCAGATCCGAGTTGGAGACTCGCTCAGTGACTTGTTGATTGTTGAACATATTGAATACGTTGGCATAGACGCCGGCTCGAACCGGTCCGATGGTGAACGGTTGCTCGACGTAAAGGTCGGCCTCCCAGTTGCTCCCGACCTTTGAGGAACCTCGCTGTTCGATGAACACGCTGCCGTAAACACCGGCGGTTGTCGCCGTGTAGAGGTTTCCAGAGTACCAATACGCACCCAGGCCGACGACGGTGTGCCAAGGCATCGTATACGAGCCGTTGAATTTGAACCGCTGAGGTGAGTGCGTCCGTCCGTAGCGCAGTGGGTCCACAAGCTCGGGGTTGGAGAAGGTGAACTGGCCGATATCCCGCCACGTCACACCCCACGCGTCATTCTTGAATGCATAGGTGTAGCTGGCTAGAAACTGAAAGCCGTCCATGCCGAAACGCTTGTTGAGGAAAAGGCTCAACGCTTGGTACTCGCTCCACTTCAAGCTGCCAACATCCTCCTCTTTCGGGACGTTGGTGATTTCGTTGTAGCCTGTGAAATCGGGGTCGTACCAGTCGATCTGGCTGTCCTGCCAGCGCCACACGAAGTCAACACCCAGTGCCATTTGATTGGAGATTCGCTTGTTGTAGCCCAGTGTAAATTCATCCAAATGGGCTGGTTTGAGATTTGGATCGACCGTCGTACTCCCCCCCCACCGAGGAATGTCATAGGCTAGCGTCCAACAAGAATCCGGGTGCTCGTAGTACTCTGCAGCCGCGGGGTCGCAGGCGTAGTTCCAATTCCACTGCTGGACGTGGTCGGTGGTCTCTGAAAAGTAGTCTCCAATGTAATTGGTCGCCAGGAAGTAGAAGCGGCTGATTGAACCGTGGATCGAATCCCCATTGAGGTCGTATGCGAAACCGAGGCGGGGCGCGATCTGCTCGTCGAAGCCGAACTTCACGATCTCTGTCCCTTGATTGTTGTGAATTGTGGTGGACTCCGACCGCACACCAAGATTCAGCGTAAGGTTTCCGATGGTCCACTGATCCTGCACATAGACAGCCCAGTAGTCCTGTTGGGTGGTGTTAAACCCGCTCTGATCAAGGTACAGAAACCGAATGTATGGAGAGCCCAGCCATGTCCAGTACTGCCCCGCGTCGTTCCAGACGTTGGACAATTCGGGTTTGATGTCGAGATACTCGACACCTGCCTTGAACTCGTGCGAGCTGGACTGCAGGGCTTTGAAGTAGGTGCCGGAAACAAGGACACCGTCGCGGTCCCGGACGGAACGGTAGTCGATCGAGGGGCCCCCGAATGCGTATCCCCACGCGAGGTCGTAGGTGTACGGTACGGAATTCCACGTACGCGAAGTTGGGATCACATTGACGGCGTTCCCATGGTTTTGGTAGTTCGCCTCCATGAAGAAATCGGGGCTCAGGACACCGGTCCACTGCAGCGAAAAGTTGTCGCCTCCCAGATCCTGGCTTCTTTCTGTGTCCTCGTGGTAAATCGCCCCGTACCAGCCGCCCTGGAGAGGCCACTGAGTGGTAGGATCCTCATTGTAAAACCCGACCAGGCGATGATTGGGCGTGGCCTGCCACGTGACCTTGGCCGAAGCGTAATGCCCCTCGAACGTTGCTTTTCCCTCCGTCAGCGTTCCTGTGAGAACGTCGTCGATGCTCGCGTAACGAGAGTAGGATGAAATCTGGTCGCGCCTCTCGTAAGAGAGAAAAAACCACAGGCTGTCCTTCAGAATCGGACCTCCAAAGGTCACGCTGGGCCTTGACTCTTCAACCTGGCCACCACCGACTTTCTCATTCCCGGTCTCGTCATCGATGCCGGGTGAGGCCGACCAATCTTCCCTTGCCTCAACCCAACGAACGCTCCCGTGAAACTCGTTTCCCCCGGATTTGGTGACGAGGTTGAGAACCGCCCCTGGCGCCCGACCGTACTCGGCGCTGAACGCAGCCGTCTGCAGCTGGGCCTCGGCGATAGTGTCCCAGTTGATCACCGTCCCCCAGATCTGAACCTTCGGGTCAGTGGTGTCTACGCCGTCGACCAGGAACAGATCAGCGGTATTGGACTGACCGCCCACCAATGGCGCGTAGAAACCGGGCTCGACTGTGGGCGCGATCTCCATCAGCTCAACGAACGAGCGGTTGGTCGGGAGCGTGTCGGCCAGATCCCAGTCAACTGAAGTGTCGATCGTCGACTTTGTCGTGTCGATGACGATGCGCTCGCCGGACACCTCAATCGTCCCTTCGAATTCCGTGGGCCTCATCTGCACTTCGATCTCCGTTGTTCGACCGATATTCACGACCAGATCCGTCACGTTCTGGGTTTGAAAACGAGAAAGCTGAAACGTCAACGAATACTGGCCCGCCGGCAGAATGGTAAGCCTGAATCGCCCCTGCTCATCGCTGACGGTGTCGCGAGTCCCCTGCAGGTTTCCTCCCGATACGGTGATCATGACACCCGCAACGGGGGCACTCTCGCTGTCCGTGACAACGCCTGCAATCGACCCGTACTGCACCCCCTGGGCAGCCGCTATGAGTGGGAAAAGACACCCAAATCCAAGCACTGACAAAGCACGTTTCCATTTCATGAGGGGGCCTCCATTCATTCTCTCCGAGGGTAATTGGAAGGTGGCCGCGCCGAAAACACGCCCCGCCGCAGCCGTCAAACACAATCCAAGGTGGTCTCCTCCACCCCAGTTCATGGCACCGGACTTCCAGCAGTGTGTGGTGCTATTTCCGGGGTGTTCACTATATGAACTCATGTTCGGTTTTTTCTGTTCACCATATAATTCCTGGACGCCACGATGTCAAGAAAAATTCATGGAAATGAGAATTTTTCTCAAAAATGAAATTGGAAAATTATTCTGAATCTTCGTTGAGGGACCGTCACGAGCTTACTGGCATCTCCCTCGAAGAGCCTCATCAGGGAGGGCGTCATCATTCGTCGCTCCACGCAATCCTCGCGTGAACGCCCTCGGATGACACGCACGGCGCACTGCGCAATGCACCGCGGCGATCAGTGTCGAACGCGGGGACGACGTCGCGGCTCCCTCTGGATGTGAACCACTGTCGTGATGCCCTGTGGGAAGGGGACTTCACTCATGACACGCAGCATATTCTCAATCAATAATGCGCACCGATCATCGACTATGGCATGTATTTCGACAGATCTTTTGCGTTCTCAGAGAGAATCTCTAAATAGCTCGTTATTCTTGCCTTGTAGTCAGGATCCTTGATAAAGGCGATGACCATACAACCTTTGACAATCCCTTCACGATTAAATACAGGGACTCCCACGCCGACGGCTGAGGGACTCAACGTTTCACCGTCGCTGATCACGTATCCTTGCTCTCGTATTTTCGCGTATTCATCCAGGATTTCTCCAGGATCTGTCAATGTGTTGGGAAAGTGTTTTTCGAATTTCTTGGAAGATAGAATCTCGGCGACTCTCTCCTGATCATGATATGCCATCAGGCATTTCCCATAACATCCCCGGTTCATCGGGTAAAACGCTCCTGGCCGATAATTCATTCTGAATGGCTGATGGGTCTCGACCTCAAAAATGGAGATTACTTTGTCTCCTTCTCTCACGGCAAATCCCACGGATTCTTTTGTGATGTTGGCGATTTTTCCCAGCGTTTCCTCTACTTTAGTTCCGAAATTGAAATTGTCCAAGTAGATAGATCCGATATGGTATAGCATTGGTCCTATCTTGTACTTGTCTGTGTCCGTCCTTCGTATCAAGAAATCTCCGTCAACCAGGCTGCAAAGAATGCGATACACAGTTGTTCGATTGATACCAGTGTTCTGACTGATTTCCGTCACCTTGTACTCGAACGGGGGAAGACTCAGAGTGTTGAGGATTTCCATCGCCTTTTTCAGACTCATTCGATGCCTCCGTGGACAGCATATGATACTCGGAACTCAACGATCGGCGATAGGGCTGTCGTCTCAAGATCGGTACGTGTGTTGCGGATCACGCCCTGAATGTAGTCCTACGGTCCTCTCAGTTAGCCAGGCAGGCCTTCCTTATCGGTGCCATTATCGGTATCGGCATCGGTGCCAGGAGAAACGTTTCAACTTTATTGGTTCGTCCATTCCCCTACTGCTAGATCACCGGCAATCGCCACTCAGCAATCAAGAAAGGTCAAGAGTTTCTCCTGGCACCGATAGGGCACCGGCATTAAGCACGCTCGACTGATTGTCTCGAGCAGCCGCCTTCGCACGTCAGACTTCAGAATCTCAAAAAGCTGCTAAACGCCTGGGTATTACAAATCAACAAGTGTGGAAGTGTGTAGGTGGCACCCATCATACGAGGGGTGGCCCGCAGGCTATCGAGGTCCGAAATCACCTTCAGTACCAGCACCTGGGAATATCTCTCTATTCTCAGGGGCCACAAAGAGGGGTACGCTCTCGCGCACCGTGAACGCGGAAGAGGAGAACCTTCAGTCACGGGACACGGCGCCGGGTGGCACGATGTGAGGAGTCTCGGACCTGCCTGACGGCTCATCCGTCGCCGAGACTCGAGCGCCGACCGGCGCGACCGCGAGTAACACGGCAGAGAGGGGGCACGAGTGCAGCGGTGGCGGTGGCTCGGCAGATTCGAAAACCTGAGAATGGCGATCGTGATCTCTGCGGTGGTGGCCGTCGCGTCGGCGACCGGCTTGGCCTGGATCGTGCTCAGGTTTCACATCGTGATGTCGAACACGGGTCTGCTGGATACCCTTTTGATCACGGCCTACGGCGTCCTGGTGTTGGTCTACCTGCCGACAAGGATCATCCTTTACATTCTTTATCGGCCGTTCCCCGACCAGGGTTTTCGTCCACCGATCACAGTCGTGATTCCGGCCTACAACGAGGGCCCGTTCATCAGGAGGACCCTGGAGGGTGCCGCAAGGGCGGTGTACCCGGAGTCAAAGAAGCAGGTGATCGTCGTCGACGACGGCTCGACGGACGGCACCGCCGAGTCGGTTCGGCGTTTCATGGAAGCCCACCCGGGGGTGGTCGAGTTCGTGCAGTTCGAACGTAACCAGGGGAAACGCGTGGCCATGGCCGAAGGCGTCCGGCGGGCGACCGGGGAGATCATCGTTTTTATTGACTCCGATACGGTCATAAAAAAGAGCGCCCTGAGGTACATCGTGGCGCCGTTCGCCCACCCGAGGATCGGAGGCACCACCGGCAAGGTCCAAGTCGAGAACCGGTTCAAGAACCTCCTGACCCGGATGCTCGGGGTTCGCTACATCTTGTCGTTCGACTTCTACCGATGCACGGCCTCAACCTACGGGGGCGTGGTCTGCCTGAGCGGAGTGCTTTCCGCCTATCGCAAGGAAATACTCGACATCGTCATTCCCCACTGGCAGGAGCAGACCTTTCTGGGACTCACATGTACCTATGGTGATGACAGATCGCTGACGAACTACGTCCTGAAAAAGGGTTACAACACCGCGTACTGCCGCGACGCCGTCGCAAGCACCCTGGCGCCGGAAACGGTTCCCAGGCTTGTCAAGATGCTCGCGCGATGGAATAGGTCCTTCGTGCGGGAATCCATCATCCTCTTGAAGTACCTCTTCGATCTGCAGGTCATCAAGAAGAGGAAGCTCCTGTTCTTCGACTCGATCATCACCTGCATGCTGCCGATCTTTATGTTGGCCATGGCGATCGCGATGTATGTGAAGGTGATCCGGCACCCCGCCTACGGTGCCACGGTTATTGCGTCCATCCTTTTGATGGCCCTCATTTACATGCTGTTCTACGTCAGGTCCGAACACGACTGGCAGTTCATCTACGGCATTGCGTACGCATTCTTTTTTATTTCGGTCCTCATCTGGATCCTCCCGTTCGCCACGCTGACGTTGAGAAGGACCCATTGGGGCACCCGGTAGCTACGCTGTTGGGTGCCAGGCTTTAGAATCTTAGAAAGTAAAGGTGCCGAAAGTAAAGGTGCCGGGCACCTAGGTATTTGACCACCGTGCCTGGCAGCTTTATGATTCTGGGTCAGTCTTCTGGCCACACCTTGGCGCCCGTTACGGCGTCGTAAAGGATGATCGCCTCCGACGGGCAGGCCTCCGCCGCAGCGAGGATTGTCTCGGGATCGTCACCCTCCGGGTTGATCACCACCGCGATTTCCTCGTCGTCCATCTCGAACGTCCCCGGAGCTTCGTCGACACACAGGCCGTCACCAACGCAGGCATCCCGATCGATCTCGATCCTGTACTTGGCCACCTCTGCTTCCTCCTCTCGTTTCTACGGACGAATCACTCCATTTGATTCTACAGCCGGATCGCCAATGAGACCCAATGTCCTCAAGTTCTATGACCACCGCACCTGGCACCTTGAGAACGTCACCGTCACCGCCCAAGAAAGTTACAACGTTTCTCCTGGCACCGGTTTGTGATGCTTCAGCCGGATTCAACAATCAATCGATTCCGAACTCCGGACCCCCTGCACTCGGAGCCGGCAGCGATTGGAGGTTATTGGCCGAGATGGAAGGCTGGGTGGTGGTCGGCCTACGACCTCTCGCTGGCGGGTCCGAGAGCGGTCATCGCGAGGCAGCCGCCAGGCTGCCGAGTGATGGCCGCAACCCCCCTCATAACAAAGTCCGGAGTTCGACTCCCCCACCCCACCACCGCAGCCGGCCCTGCCGGCTCGAGCGTGGGCCTTCGGAACTGCTGGCGCCCGCGTCTGCATTTCCAGAGGGCCGCGCTCGGTAGCCCTCGCCCTGCGAGGGCTGCGGTGGCAGAATCGTTTCGGGCGCGGACGCGGACACGGACTCGGACGCGGGAATCGCCACCTTTGGGTGGCGATTAATGGTCGGGACGCGGAGATTTGAACTCCGGACCCCCTGAACCCCATTCAGGTGCGCTACCAGGCTGCGCTACGTCCCGACTC
>Ga0307423_1000186_pt1 | contig 41771 bp, 32 predicted proteins | sample SalMarWE160310MG_FD_202154 | JGI IMG/M metagenome (GOLD analysis project Ga0307423, IMG submission 202154) | Salt marsh sediment microbial communities from the Plum Island Ecosystem LTER, Massachusetts, United States - WE1603-10 | ecosystem: Environmental > Aquatic > Marine > Intertidal zone >... | reverse complement strand
GGGCGAACTCCACCTGGTAGGAGGGCAGGCCGCCCCGGGTGGGCCCTTCCCGGAACCGCAGGTAGAGGCCCCCCACCAGGCCGCACCGCAGCCGGCCTTCACCCTGGTCGGCCTCCTTCCCCACCGCGAACAGGAGGGACTTGAGGAAGAGGTCGTCGGCAGGGCCGGCCTCCCCGGGCTCGGCGAGGGTGCCGGTCTTCACGTAGAGCCCGTCAGGGAGTCCGATTCTGCGCCAGGCCTCGCTCAGCCCTCCGGCGGTTCCATCCACGGCCACGCCCCGGAGGCCCCGCAGGAACCGCGGGTACCAGTCGTGGCGCCGCAGCCCCAGCTCCTCGGCGGCCGCGTCTTCTTGGGCCCCATCCGCCCGCGGCGCGAAGCCCAGCTGGATGCGTTGGTCCGTCACCACCCGGCCGAACGCGTTGGTGAGGTCCAGGAGGTTCCAGCCGTTCTCCCACGCACCGAAGGCATACCGGTACAGGAGACCCAAGGAGGTCCCCCGCGGGTGCGTCGGGGAGAGCAGGGCGGGGCGGGATTCCGAGGGAAGAAGCTCGTAGGGGACGTCCAGCGGCGTGCCGTCGGAATACACGACGCCGGCCCAGACCCGCCGACTCCGACCGACGGCGTCGGCGATGGTGGGGTCGGTGGGGACGTCGAACAGGTCGCTGAGGCCCTCCGACAGGTCGCTGCGGAGGAGCGCGGACCGCGGGACCTCGCCCGCGTCGAGGGGCACCACGGGGCGGGCGCCGTCGGTAGTGCGGCCGCCGAGGCGGAAGCGGCCTGACGACTCCCGGGAAGCCTCCAGGCGGCTCCCATTCCAGATCCCCGCCATGACGAGTGATGCCGCATATTCGTTGTCGGAGCAGCGCAAGAAGTATTCCAGGTCCACCCATCCTCCGGCAGGATACGCGCAGTTCAGGGAGGTCTGGAATGCCCTCCGCGTCGGGACGGGGGGGAGGCCGAGAATGCTGCGGACGCTCCCGCTGCGGGCCGGGATCTCGAGCGTAGCCAACTCCGGGCGCCGGCTGAGCACCGCCGCGGCCAGGAGCGGCTTGACGGCCGAGCCGGGTGTGACGCGCTCGAGGAGGTTGCTGCGTCCCCGGCTCCTGCGGTTGCCGACCTCCGCCAACGCGAGGATCTCTCCGTCCGGGATCCGTCCCACCACGAGAATGCCGAAGTCCACCGCCAGGGGCAGCCCGTCCAGGTACGAGCGGAGGCGGGCGGTGAGATCCTCGCTGGCGGCCCCGTCCACCGTGAGCTGCACCGAAGCCGTGCGTGACGGCCCGGGCCCTTCCGTCCGGGGTCGGTTGCCCAGCTCCGAGAAGAGATCGAGAGGTGGCGTGAACGCGCCACGGCGTCGCATGCGGCCGCTGATCCACTGCTTGCTGGACAGCACACCCTCCCAGAACTCCCCGTAGACCACGGGCTCCAGGGGATCGATTCCCAGAACCGACCCGAAGGACAGGGGCACCGAGTCCCCCGAGGACACCCGCCCGCCGTCCACCCACAGGTCGCTCCATCCCGCGACGATGGAGCCTTCTCCGGCGTCGTCCGCGGCCATGCGCAGGATCGCCTGGGGGATCCGCTCCTCGGAGCGACAGTATGCGCGTACATCCGATCCAGCGGGGGAGAACTCGCATACCTGACGGCGTCCGTCGACCCTGCGCGTGAGACGCACGGGGCGACGAAGGGGGATGGTGGCGCGGGGGCCCATGAGGCCGTTCCCCCGATGGACGTCCCGGGCCCGGACCTCCCCGTCCCACTCCTCCTCGGCGGGGGAACGGACGCGGAGGCTCCAGGCGACGCTGGAGCGAGTCAGAGCCGGCGAGTCGTCCCCTGTCCACCGAGATCTGAAAATGGACGGATTGTGCGGCTGGAGCCGGTCGAACCACTCGGGCCGCTCCCGCGCCAGGTCGACGCGCGCGCGCTGAAACGCGTTGTACGCCTGCGCCTGGTCCCACAGGAATCCAGCGGGCCTGAACGACGGGAACGCCATCGTGTCCGCCACGACGACGATGGTGTCGTAGGAGACCCTGGACCCGTCGCCCAGCCGCTCCGTGACCACGTCGAAGCGCACGAGCGACTCCTCGCCGGCCTCCCGGATGAGGTCGTCCAGAGAAGAGAGGAACACGTGGTAGTCCAGCCCTGGACGCATCGTGGCGTCTCCGGCCGTCCGGACGGTCTGGTAGCCTACCGTCCCGAGGCCGATGCCCGTGAGGCCCAGGAGGAGCCCGACGACCGAGACCAGCCCCACTCCACCGCGTTTCATGTCTCACCTCCTTCCGACGCCGGCACGTCCAGCCTCGCCAACGCCAGCACGATGCCCGTCGCCAGGCCGCTCACCAGCACCGCGTCCGCCCACGAGTTCAGGCCCAGGAAGGGCATGTTCTGACCCGTGAGCGGGACCAGTCCCAGGTTGGAGGCCGCCACGTACGCCGCTGGCACGGTGAGCCACAGTGCCCCGCCCACCGTCATGGCGAGGACGGCTCTTCCCGCCGCGGACTCCTGCACGGTGGCCCGCACGCGGAAGACCCACACGCCAACCACGAAGAGGAGCGCGAGATAGGTCGCCAAGACGGCCAGCCCCCCGAGCGCGCCGTGCTCGGACAGGACATACACGGAGAAGGTGTTCTCGGCGTACGAGACTGCGGTGGGAACGCCGCGGCCCAGGAGGGTCGTCCCCGCGAAGCCGGTGCCGGTCCACCCCGAGGCGGCGTAGGCGCGGCCGCCCCAAACCTGCTCGCGGGAGGGAGCCGCGGCGAGGAGCGCCTCGCTGGGGCCGGCGAACGCCAGCGCCTCTTCCAGAAGGTCCGGGTCCGAGGCGGCCATGCTGCGCACCGTCGCTCTCGTGATGGGGCCCGATAGCCCCGCGACCCGAAGGGCGTCGACCAGCCCGTTGCCCACGTCGGCGTACTCCCTCGAGAAGGACGGTACGTCCGGGGCCGACCGGAGGTCGGTCAGGGACGGCTCGAGGACCGACCAGGCGATGACGGTGACGCCCGCGACCACCGCCAGGGACGCCAGCGCGAGGGATGCGGGGAGGCGATCGATGCGCGCCGCCAGCAGCACCGTCACGAACATGGGCAGGAAGAAGACCAGACCAAGGCCGAAGTCGAAGAGCATGAAAACCAGGAGAACACCCAGAGGGATCACCAGAAGGCCCAGCGCCTCGATCCGGACCTTCTTCCGACCGCCCCCGGCGGGGGCGGCCTCGAGGACGCGATGGCACGCGAGCCCGGCCCGGATGCCCAGGAGGAAGAGCATGAACACCAGCGCGAAGCGCACGAAGGGAGGGATTCCCCTGGTGTCGAGGAAGACGAGGCCGCCCAGCACGAAGAGCATGCCGATCCATCCCAGGCCCGAGAAGAGTGTCCCCCCGAGGTCGGTGAAGTCCCGGTACCGCGCTGCGATCCTCTGCTCGGCACCGCCTCGGTCCCTGCCTACGAGCCACGCGGTCAGGCCCGCGGCGGCAGCGCCGAGGACCCCGAGGGTCCACGAGGGCCAGGGTGAGAAGGCATAGGCGCCCAGGGCGGCCAGGGCGAGGGCGGCGGCGAAGACCGTCCACCCTCGGTGCGCCGGGCGCTCGGCCCATCGGGTCCAGCCACTCACGTGGTTCACCCCGAAGAGGGTCAGGAGGACGAGCACCGGTGCCAGTGCCAGCTCCGGCGCGTGGATGGCGAGGACGAGCACCGCCGCTGCGCCGGCGGTCACCGCGTAGGACATGGAGGCCTTTCCCTTCCGGGCGTCGTCAGCGATGCCGTCCATGGGTGCCCGGTCCATGGCCGTCGCCGAGCCGGGTCGGGTGATCCCCATGGCCAGCCACGCGCCGACGCCCACCAGCGCCGCCACCAGACCCCACGCCGCCTCGAGCCGTTGCCAGAGCACGATGGCCAGGCTCGACAGGAAGAGGAGGAGCCCGAATACGGTGCGAAGTCGCGCCTTCCTCCGGAGGGCGACGTCCTCGGCGGTCGTCGGCTCGGCGTCGGGGCGCGTGCCACGGTGCGTCCCGTCTCCACCGGTCGCGCGGCGCATGCCCGGGAGGAAGAGCCGCGCGATGGGGCGCTCCACCGCTCCCACGAGCCGTCGGAAGCCGGGCACCCACGCGGACCACCGCCCAAGGGCGACGAGCATCACCCAGAAGGTGATCCACAGGCCGACGGCGGTCGCGGCGGCCCGTTCGTAGAACGGGGGTGTGTAGGCGACCCGCAGGCCCAACGCGAGCCGGATGCCGAGAAAGAGGAAGAAGAGGTTCAGGAACGCCCAGGCGGCGGTGACGTGGGGTGATTCCTCCTTTCGCCTCGCCCAGAGGCGGAGATCGCCGGAGAGGACGACGAGAGCGCCGATCACCATGAGATAGAGGGTCAGGACCGTGACGAGGACGGCGCTCTGCCGACCCTGGGCTTCGCGGCTCACGGCCAGGAGCACACCCGCGGAAGGGTCCTCACGTCCCGCCTCCAGGGCCGGAAGCGGATAGACCGCGCCGTACGGGACCGCAGCCGCCGTACGCGCGCCTACGATGCGCACGCCATCGCCGTCCGACTCGATTCGGGCGAGGACGGAGTAACGGGTCGTGTCGAGGCCGAAGCCGCTCAGGTCGAAATGCGGTTGCGGAGGAGGCAGCGGACGCGTCGAGATCACGGCGCAGCGGTCCGCCGACCTCCCGCACGCCTCCGTGGAGGGGAGCGCCCACCCGGAGGGTCGCGGGCGCCGGACGAACGTGATGGCCACAGGGGCCGCGACCCGGGAGACGCCGGGGACGAGGTCCACTCCGAACGCCCACGTCTTGCCGCTGGAAGTGACCCAGACGGTATCGCCCGGTGCCAGGATCGGGCCGAGGGTGTCGGCCCAGGCGTCGCCCTCCTCACGTGACACCAAACGGTACGAAGGCAACGACACACGGAGCCGACCGAGGGACCGGCCGCTTCCCGTCCTCGTGAGCACCAGGTCCGCCGCGCGCTCCGGATCGGGCAGGGTGTCCCACGGGAGCTCCGCGAGGGGGATCCCGCGGGAGAGGCGCAGGGACATCCGTCGGTCGAGCAGAGGGTCGTCCACCGAGAGGTCGGCCGTGCCCGGTCCCCACACCAAGGCTCCCCTCGGGCCCCGCGCGAGAAGCCGGAGCTCGAGGCCGTCACTCGTGGTCACGACCCGGTGGCTACCGTCCAGTCGGGCTCCCAGCGCCGGGACGGTACCGGAGCCACCCGGCCACCAGCGCGAGGCCGGACGCACGCGCAGCATGTCCACCCGATGGGGGTTGCCGACGACGAAGCGTGCAGCGTCCAGCCGGCGCACCTCCACGGACCACCGGTCGAAGTCGGCCAGTGAGCCCTCGAGTCGGACGTCGAGGGCCCGTCGTCCCACGCCTACGCGGATGGGCTCGGTCTCCGGCGCGAAGTAGACACCCCTGACCTCGAGCCGCTCGCTCCGCTGGCGGTGCGTCTCGACATGGAAGAGGTAGAGGTCGAAGCAGACCGTCCCGGTCAGCATGAGCAGCGTGACGCCGAACCAGGAGAGGTTCAGGGCGCGTCGCACCCGGGGGTGGGACAGGACGCCGAGCAGGGCGAGGAGGGCGAAGACCCACAGGGAGAACCACGGCCAGCTCGGGCGGATCCTGGCCAGGTACAGCAGCGCGGCGGCGACCAGCGCCGTCCCTACCCAGAACGCTTTCGGCAGTCTCGTGCTTCCACTCTCCGGTTCCGAACCAGGCCGCGCGTCCATCCCCGCCTCCCTTCTCCGAGGGACGCGAGCGCCACCGGTTCCGCGGGTGGGGGGGGGCGTCTCCATCCCTCTGTTCGTGCCGGCCTCTCTCGCGCAGGGGCGCGGTCGAGGGGCTGACCGCCCCTACGGAGAGGGCGCGCGCGCCGTTTCCGGAACGTCCGCGAGCCCCGAGGACGTCGCCGTCACGCTTGCCCCTTCGGGGCCACGCGGCCTAGCATCCCGCGAAGCGCCACGGGGGCCGAAGGAACCGCACCGAGGAGGATGCCCCATGTCGATGATACCATCCCGCCACCTCGCCGCCCTGACCGTCGCCGCGCTGGCGCCGGCTGCGTGCGGCCGTGGGACCGACTCCGCACCGCCGAACGATGTCTCACGGTCCACGGCCGCCGCCCCGGGACTCTGGTCCGTGTACCAGGAGGAGCTGGCGAGCGCCAAGTACATCGACCTGACGCACGTGCTCACCCCGCACATCCCGGTGTGGCGGGGCTTCGCGCCCTCGACGTTCGGTCCCGCCCTCAACCCCGAGACCGGCGAGGCGTACCGGTACGATACGGACGGCTTCGAGGCGACCCGCTACGACCTGGGCACGGATCAGTTCGGCACCCAGCTCGACCCGCCGGCGCACTGGGCCCCGGAGTTCCCGTCCATCGACGAGCTGCCCGCCACGTACGCCGTGCGGCCGCTGGCGGTCATCTCCATCGTCGACGAGGTCGCGGAGCATCCGGGATACCACGTCCAGGTGTCCGACATCGAGCGCTGGGAGGCCCGGAACGGCCGGATCCCGGCCGGATCCGTGGTCATGGTGCGCTCGGACTGGTCGAAGGCGTGGCCCGATCCCGCCCTCGCGACGCGGACGGTCTTTCCGGGCGTGTCGCTGGACGCGCTGAAGTTCCTGCACGAGCAGCGTCATATCCTCTTCCACGGCCACGAGCCCCTGGACACCGACACGACGGCCACGCTGGAAGGCGAGTACTGGTTGATGCACAACGGCTACGCGCAGGCCGAGGGTGTGGCCCACCTGGACCAGGTCCCGGAGACGGGCTGCCTGGTGACCATCGGCTACCCGAAGTTCGAGGGCGGGCTGGGCGGCTATGCGCGCTACGTCGCCATCTGCCCGGCCGATTGGACGTACGGGGTTTCGGTGGGGCAGGTGCCGGAGGCGCCGCTGCCCAGGAGCGACCGGCCGCTGATGTGGGACACGGCGCAGGGCGTTCGGGTGCGCAGGTAGGCGGCTCCCCTAGCGCAGATCGCGCACCCTCACCTCGATGTCCTTTTCGCCGGCGAGCAGCCTCACGAGCTCCTGCGGATCCGTGTCCCCGTAGTGGTAGGGGTAGAGGATGCGGGGCCGGAACGCGCGCGCGGCGTCGGCGACCATCTCCGGGGTCATCGTGTACGGGAGGTTCATCGGCAGGAACGCGACGTCGATGTCCATCAACGCCTTCATCTCCGGGGTGTTCTCCGTGTCTCCCGCGATGTACACGCGCGTGTCGCCGAACGTGACGATGTAGCCGTTGCCGTCGCCCTTGGCGTGGTACGGCTGCCCGGGGGCGCGCATGTGGACGACGTTGTAGGCCGGCACCGCCTCGATGCGGAAGCCCAACTCCTCGCGCACGTCCCCGTTCCGCATGACCTCGGCGCCGTCGACGCTCCCGGCGCACGAGGCGCTCACCACCACACGCGTCCCCTCCTTCCGGACGGCCGACAGGGCTTCGGGATCGAGATGATCTCCATGCTCGTGGGTGATGAGCACCAGGTCGGCCTTGGGGAGCTCGGAGTAGTCGGCCTCGCGGCTCACGGGGTCGACGTGGATGACCTTCCCGCCCTGGCGGAGCATGAGCGTCGCATGACCCAGGAAGGTCAGGGTGAGGTCACCGGCGGAAGTGTGGATCACGTCCTCGTGGGGCATCGTCTGGGCTCCAGGGGCCTGCAGGCCCTGTGTGGTGAGGAGCATGGCCGTGAGCAGCAGATCGGTTCCCAGCATGGTTCGTCTCCTTCGATCAGTCTCCCTCCGGCGCCACCTGGTACTGCTCCAGCTTCCCGTCCGGCATCTGGAACGTCCAAACGCGCAGCGTCCGGCCCGTGAACACCGCACGGAAGGAGCGCGCCAGCATCCCACCGCGCAGGCCCTGCGAGGTCTGGCGGAAGTCGCGGGGCGGACCCAGCGGCGCCAGGCTCGAGGCGAAGTCGTGCAGCGCCTGGTCGCTGAAGTAGGCGTTGGCGTCCTCGGTGAGCAGCGAACGGTCGATGGTGCCGCGCTGCAGGCCCTCGAAGATCTCGAGCGCCTGTCGCTCCCGCGCCTGCGTGTCGGCGTCCTCGGTGGCGAACAGCAGGCCGCTCACCCCCCGTGCGATCGCGCCGGACGCGCTGGCAGCGTCCTGGTTGGTGAGCACGACCACGGCGGCGTGGTCGTCCGGGAACACCAGGTTCTGGGCGGTGAAGCCCGAGACCTCGCCGCCGTGGGAGACCGTGCGGTGGCCGCCGCTCATCCCCACGGACACGCCGAGGCCGTAGCCCGTCCCCACCCCGCTGCTCAGGAGCACCTCGGTCTCGAGCTCGCGGTAGGATTCGGGCTCCAGGAGCGTCTCGTCCATGAGGGAGATGTCCCACTTGGCGAGATCGGTGGCGGTCATGGCCAGCTCGCCCATGGCGAACAGCCACCCCTCGCCTTCCTTCGGCGCCCGGTGCAGCGGACCGAGGGCGTAGCGCATGTAGCCGGTCGCCTCCGGCTCGGTGACCTCGCTGACGTCGATGCTCATGGCGCTCCCCAACGCCAACGGCGCCAGGACGCGGCTGCGGAGGAAGTCGAAGAACGGCATCCCGCTCACGTTCTCCACGATGACACCGGCGATGACGTAGTTGGTGTTCGAGTACTGCCAGCGCGTGCCCGGGTCGAAGTCCAGCGGCTTCTTCGCCCACAGGTCCATGATCTCTTGGGCGGTGGTGGGCTCCAGCATCATCGGCGGCACGTAGTCCTGCGGCCAGTAGTCCTGGTAGCCCGAGGTGTGCGAAAGCAGCTGCCGGACCGTGATCTCGTCCGCGCGTGTCAGATCGGGAAGCCACCGCGACACGGCGTCGTCGAGGGAGAGTTTGCCGTCCTCCTGGAGGAGGAGGATGCACGACGCGGCGAACTGCTTGCTGATGGAGCCGATGCTGTAGCGGATGTCCGGCTGCGCGGGCACCTCGGGCTCCAGCTGCGCGTCCCCGTAGGCATGCGCGTAGACCAGGCGGCCATCCCTCACCACGGCCACGGATGCGCTGGGCACGCCCGTCCGTTCCAGGACCTGGCGCGCGACGGAGTCCACCCGGGCATCGAAGGACGTCTGCGCATGCAACGGGGAGGCGGCCAGGATGGCGATAAGGGCGACGGTTCCGGCTTTCATCATGATGGGCTCCCGGAGGAGGGCCGTGGAGGGGACTGGGCGAAGCAGGCAGGCAGTGGATCGGGGCACATGCCGAATGCTATCCAGGATCCGGGTGGAGGGGGAGTCCGGGCGGTCGCGGCTGGCTGCCCTCCACGCCCCGCCCTACCTTTGCCGCCCTCACACTTCCCGGAGGGTGCCCCGATGGCGGAGGAGCTCGAGCGCCTCACCAAGGCTTTGGCCGATCGCTACCGCATCCTGCGTGAGCTCGGTCACGGCGGCATGGCAGCCGTGTACCTGGCGGAGGACCTGAAGCACAACCGGCAGGTGGCGGTCAAGGTCCTGGCGCCCGACTTCGCCTCCGCCCTGGGCGCGGAGCGCTTTCTCCGTGAGATCGAGATCGCCGCGCGCCTCGATCACCCGCACATCCTCCCGCTGCACGACTCCGGTGAGGCGGACGGCCTGCTGTACTACGTCATGCCGTACGTGGACGGAGGCACGCTGCGCGACCGCCTGGACAGTGAGAAGCAGCTGCCTCTCGACGACGCGCTGCAGATCGCGCGGGAGGTCGCGGACGCGCTCTCCTACGCGCACGGGCACGACGTCGTCCACCGGGACATCAAGCCCGAGAACATCCTGCTCACGGGCGGCCACGCGCGGGTCGCGGACTTCGGCATCGCCCGTGCGGTGAGCGCTCTCGGAAACGAACGCCTGACGCAGACGGGATTGGCGGTGGGGACCGTGGCCTACATGAGCCCCGAGCAGATCTCCGCCTCCGGAGACATCGACGGCCGCAGCGACCTGTACAGCCTGGGGTGCGTGCTCTTCGAGATGCTCGCAGGCGCACCGCCTTTCGTCGGGTCGATGGAGAGCGTCACGCGCCAGCACCTCCTGGCCGACCCTCCGCCCATCACCGCGAGACGCGCCGCGGTGCCGCCCCAGGTCGCCGCGGCGATCATGCGCGCGCTGTCGAAGACGCCGGCGGATCGCTTCAACCCGGCGGCGCAGTTCGCGGATGCTCTGCGGCCGATGGAACGGCCATCGTCGGCCGCGCTTCCGGCGAGCCCCTCGATGCTTGCGACCAGCCCCGCGGCCGCCGCCGGCGTGTTCCTGCTGGTGTCGGGCCTGATGCTCGCGCTCATCTACCTGCTGGTGCTCCAGGTCGGGCTTCCGATGTGGGTCTTCGCGACGGCGATCGGCCTCCTCGTGGTGGGCCTGCCGATCATCGTCGGCGCGGCGATCGCGGAACGGAGGCGTGGCGCCGGCGCCCCTCCGGGGTTGCTGAGCTGGCGCAAGGCGCTGTGGGGCGGCGGGGCCGCCTTCGGCGCCCTCGCGCTCATGAGCGGCGGGTGGGTCGCGAGCCGGGCGATGGGGATCGGGCCGGCGGCGTCGCTGGTCTCGAGCGGCGCGATGTCGTCCCGCGAGCGGGTCGTCCTCGCCGACTTCGAGAACCGCGGGGGTGACTCGACGCAGGTCGTGACCGTCACCGAGCTGGTGCGCATCGGCCTCTCGCGTTCGGCGAGCATCTCGGTCGTCGCCCCCGACCAGGTGGGCCGCATCCTAGAGATGATGCAGCGGGACCTGGCCGACGGGCTCCCGCCGGAGGTCGCGAGGGAAGCCGCGGTCCGCGACGGCATCAAGGGCGTCATCACCGGTGAGGTGATCCCGGTGGGCAGCGGGGTGACGATCAACGCCCGCCTGGTCTCGACGCAGGGCGCCGTCCTCCTGGAGGAGACGGAGAGCGTGCGCGGCGAGGACGACCTGGTGGCCGGCGTCGACCGGCTCACGGCCAAGCTGCGCGAGCACTTCGGTGAGTCGCTGCGCAGCATCCGCGCCGACGAGCCCCTCGACCGCGTGACGACGGGCTCCATGAAGGCGCTACGCGTCTTCTCCCTCGGCCTGAAGGCCCTCGACCAGGGCGACGCCACGCGCGCCATGACGCTGATGGACGAGGCCATCGCGGCGGATTCGTCGTTCGCGATGGCGTACCGCAAGCTGGCCGTGATCTTGCGCAACGCCTCCGAGCAGCGCGCCCGCTCCGTCGTGGCGGCGACCAAGGCCTACGAGCACCGCGACCACCTCACGGACCGCGAGCGCTATCTGGTGATCGCCGCCTACCACATGATCGTGACCGGGAACGTCGACGAGCAGATCGCCAACTACCGGAACGTGCTCGACCGCTACCCGGACGACACGTACTCGCTGACGAACATGGGGGTGATCTATTCCCAGTTGAGGGACTTCCCGAGGGCGGCGGAGTACGCGCGACGCGCCATCGCGGTCGACTCCACGCAGCCGAACAACTACGAGAACCTGGTCGAGACGCTCGGGCGCATGTCGATGTTCGACTCGGCCGACGCGGTGGCACGCCACTTCGAGCGGCGCTTCCCGACCAACCCGGAGGTGAAGCTGTCGTACCTGATCAACGAGGCGATGCGGCAGGACTACGACAGCGCGGCGGTGCTCACCGAGGGGCTGCTCGCGGATCAGCGCGGCACCGTCTATTGGGAGGCCATCGCCTACGAGTGGTGGGGGCATCTCGATGCCCTGCGTGGGCAGCTGCGCTCGGCGCGCAACCGGTGGGCGCAGGCGTTTCACCTCACGGAGGCGCGCGGATTGGAGGGGACCTATCTCGAACGAACGGCACGCCGGGCCCTGGCGGAGCGCATGCTGCTCGACGATCCGGCCGTGGGGCGCCGGCTCCTCGACGAGGCGTTGGCGCGCTATCCCCTGGAGAGCCTCACGCCGCTGGACCGACCCTACGGGTTCCTGGCGATGGCGTACGCCGCAGCCGGCCAGACGCGACGCGCCCAGGCCCTGATCGACGAATACGCCCGCACGGAGGCGGCCGATCACGGCCAGGAGGCCGAGCGTTGGGCCCAGGGGGCCCGGGGCGTCATCGCCCTCGAGGAGGAAAGGCCCGACGACGCGATCGTCGCGTTCCGCAAGTTCGACGACGGCAACGCCTGCGCGACGTGCGCCGCCCCGTGGTTGGCCCGGGCGTACGAGCAGGTCGAGAACCAGGATTCAGTGCGCGTGCTGTACGAGCGGTTCGTCGGCCTGCCGTCGTCCGACGTCTGGTACGACGACGCCCACCTCGCCCATGCGTACCTTCGGCTGGGCGAGCTGTACGAGGAGCGCGGAGACGGCGAGAAGGCGCTCGGCGCCTACGATCACCTGCAGCGACTGCTGCACGCCGCGGACCCCGAGATGGAGCCGATGCGGGTGCGCGCCGAGCAGGCGATCGCGCGCCTGCGGAGTGATTCGACCCAAGACTGAGGCGACGGTGGTGCTCGACCACCGCCCTGGAGGAGAACACGATGATGCACCGAACGACCACCCCGCGTACCGCGACCGCGCTGTGCCCGTTTCTCGTGGTGGCGGCCACGGCTCTCCTCGGCGCTCCGCTGGCGGGACAGGCGCGTGCCGAGCCCCTGAGCACCCCCAGGGACGGGCCGCTGATCCACGGGTTCGGGGCCGTCTACGACGTCCCGCTCACGGATCTCGAGACGCCCCTGGACATGGAGTACAGGGTGGTCTTCGAGGTGAGCCAGTCGAGCGATCCGGGCACGGTGAACCCGTGGCTCAACACGGTGGCCCGCTTCCTGAACATGCACGCCCGGGCGGGCGTGCCCCTGGACCACATGCACCTCGCGGTCGTCATGCACGGCGAAGCCGCGAAGGACGCGCTGCGGGAGGAGCCGTTCCGTGATCGCTACGGCGTCGACAACGCGAACGTGGAGCTTCTGCGCCAGCTCTCCGAGGCCGGCGTCGAGCTCTACATATGCGGCCAGAGCGCCCAGAGCCGGGGACTCCCGCACGACCAGCTCGTGGAGCCGATCCGGATGGCGCTGTCCGCGATGACGGCGCTGTCGGCGCTGCACGCGCGAGGATACTGGCGCGTGAACTGAGAGGGGCATTCGTGTGGCGGCCGCCGCGAAGGCGGCCGCCACGCACGGTCCGGACCGCCCCTACTCCTCCTTGTACAGCATCCCGCCGATGAACGCGGCGATGAGCATGCACACGAGGAAGACCAGGGCCCCGGTGATCATGTAGCCCCACGTCCACATTCCCATGAACGTCATGCCGAGGTACATCAAGAACGCCACCGCCCAGACCTGCAGCCCCGCGAGCGCGGCGGTCTTCACGCCGGGTCCGAACCGCGGTCGCATCGCGGCGTAGGTCCATACCAGCAGGATTCCGAACAGCAGGTCCAGGATGACGAACACCACCGCCATGGCGGCGCCCTGGGTATTCGCGGCGAGGTCCGGGTTGAGGGCGTTCAGCGCCGCGGTGTTCTGGTCTGCGAACAGCAGGCCGTTCGCCACCAGATCGAGGACCGCCAGGACGACACCTCCCACGAGTCCCCCGACGACGACTTTCCGCGTGTTGATGGCCATCTCGCCTCCTTGGGTTGCGGGTGCGCGTCCGCTTCAGCTCAGGTCCAGCAGCGTCTGGAACTCCGGGCAGTTCCTCCGTACCGGCACCGTCTCCCAATCCCGGTGCCACCACTCGCCGCCCCAGGCCTGTTGGTAGGCGAAGCCGGCCTGCGTGGCTTCGCGGTACAGCTCGATGGCGCGCTCACAACGGCCGAGCGCCCCGTGGATGGCCGCCTGGTAGCGCAGGTTGTTGCCCGTGGAGGCAGAGGCGTGGTCCTCCAGGCGGGCCAGTGCTTCCTCGGCGGCCTGCGTGTCGCCGACGATGGCCGCCGCCGCCCCGAACCATCCGATCTGGTCCGGCGTCGTCGCATCGTCCACGACGGGCACCAGCACGTCGTACGCTTCCTGGACTCGCCCGGCGAAACCGAGAGCGTCAGCCAGCTGCATGGTGTTGCCGACGTCTCGGTAGTGGTCCACCACCCGCTCCTGGAGCTCCTGGCCCAGGTCGGGCTGGCCGTGGACCATCAACTCGGTGGCGATGTCCTCGAGGTTCTCCCAATAGCCGCTGTCCTCGTGCGTCTCCAGGAGCATCACGGTCGTGTCGACCTGAGCCTGTACGACGTCCGCCTGTCCCATCCCGGCGCGGGCCATCATCTCGTTCCAGATCCACCACGGATCGTCCGGGAAGTCCGTGCGGGCGAGCTGCGCCTCGGCCAGCTCCGTCTCGTGGTCCCCGACCGCGTGCAGCGCCATCAGGTACTGGGTGCGGAAGGGCGTCCACGTCCTGGCCCAGTAGCTGCCCCGGTCCACCAGCTCCTGCCGCCGGCCGAGCCACTCCACGGCTTCGGGAAAGTGGCCGGCCCGGTTGGCGCGGAACCCCACCGCGTACGTCCAACCCAGCGGGTCCAGCGCCGCCGCTCCCCTGGCCGCCGCCAGCGCCTCCTCGGGGTTGCCCCGATACCACGGGATGTTGAACCGCTCCAGCTCCGTGAGGCGGTCGGCGCGGGCCTCGATGACCGCGAGAAGGGAATCGCCCACCGCCGGGCGGCCCATGTTGCGGTGCACCGCCGTCGCCGTGAAGAGGGGATTCAGGTTCATCGTGTCCGCGGCGTACGCGCGGTAGAAGTAGGGCAACGACTCCTCCTGCTTGTACTGCGCGAACAGCGAGTCGCCCTGCTTCGTGACCCGGTACGCTTCCAGGGTCGGCACGGTGTAGTACCAGGGCGCGGTCGATTCCGGGTCGAGGTGCATCGCCAGGGCTCCGGCCACCCGGCTGGCGAGCCGATCGACGGCACGGGATGGATCGGACGCCGGGCCGTGCTCGGGAGGAAGCACGTGCTTGCGGGACGCGTCGAGGGGATCGACGATCTCCGCAGTCAGCTCCACCTGGTCCCCGACGCGGGCGACGGTCCCCCGCAGGATCATCCCCGCGCCGGTCTCCGAGGCGATCGTGCCGAGGGGATCGCCGGGCGAGACCCCCTCGCTGTCGGCGACCCGCACGACCTCCGCGCCGTCGACACCGGCGGCCGCCGAGCTGACGGCCCCTTCGACGGCCTGCGCCACGTCCGCGTTACCGTCGGGATCCGCGAAGGGGAGCAGCGCCATCCGACCCTCGACGAGGGCCGGAGCCTCCTCATCCGCCGGGGCGCATCCCCCCGCGAGGGTGAGCGCGCAGCCTGCGACGATCACCCCGCCCACCCACCTCCCTGACCACGGGTTCCATCGGATCGTGGGGATCATAGGCCACCTCCGGGTGTGGGTCGCGTGGGAGGGTCCCGTTTCGGCGGGGCGTGTAGGGTGCAAGGATTCCACCGGCGCTGCCCGGACGCAAGCTTCCGCGGGTCGGGCAGGACGCGTCGTCCATCGACGTCGACCGGCGGCAGGTCGTGCTCTGCCGCGTCTGCCGCTCCCTCGTGGACACCCGGATCGAGGCGAAGCTGCAGGCGCGGCTCAGCGAGGTACAGGCCCGGACCAGGGCCCTGATCGAGGAGCGCGTGGCCGGCATCCGTCAGGAGAGGACGATTCGTTGACGGGGGAGATCGGCTGTGTGGCCGGCCCGCGTCGTCCAGCTTGCGGTGCGCCACCGCGAAGAGGCGGGTAGCGCTCGAGGTCCGTTTCATGCATGTCGGCGCTCGTGCGGAAGGATGGGCGGTCACGTCGGCTCCGTGTGACGCCGTCCCCTGTCACACTACGGCAGTCCGTCCGTGTGCCCGGTGGAGGCCACACCGTGAATACCGAGCCACGGAACGGAACGATGCACGAGAGAACCCGATATCCACGCACCAACCCTGCTGCCTACCGCGCCATGAAGGCGATGCAGGGATACCGTGACGACGAGCCGCTGACGCGGCGGGAGTTCGCCGCGGCCGCCGCGCGCGCGCTGGGCGTGCCCACCCACCCCTCCTGACTCGCGCCGCGCCCACCCCCGCCACAGATTGCCCGAGGACTCGCAGGGCACCCGAGCGGGAGGCGTGATCATGACCCTTTCCCGTCGTGGCTTCGTCGCAGGCGTCGCCGCCGGCGCGCTGGCCCGACCCCTCCGCCTCGAGGCGGCGATTCCCCGCGCGGTGACCACGCCCGCCGACCGCTTCGACCCCTGGATCGAGGTCGAGCCCGAAGCGCTCCGCCACAACGTGGCCGTGGTGAGCCGGCTCACCGCCGGGCGGCCGATCCTCGCGGTCGTGAAGAACAACGCCTACGGGCTCGGCCTGGCCGAGGTGGCCTCCGCGCTCGAGCCTCTGCCCGAGATCGCCGGCTTCGCCGTCGTGAAGACCGACGCCGCCCTCCGGCTCCGCGACGCCGGCGTGACGAAGCCCGTCCTCCTCATGGGCCTCTTCGGCGACGAGGACGGCGCGGAGCTGGTGCGCAGCGGCGTCCACCTGGCGCTCACGACGGACGACGCGGCGGACCGGGTCGCGCGGGCGCAGCGGGCGGCGGGCCGCCCGGCCCGGACGCACGCCTATCTCGACACCGGCATGAGCCGCATGGGCATCCCCTACCACCGCGCGCTCCCCTGGCTGGAGGACTTGGCGAAGCGGGGCGTGGTGCTGGCCGGGACGTTCATGGCGTTCACCGAGGAGCCGGACTTCGACCCCGAGCAGCTCCGCCGCTTCCTCGACCTTGCGGCCGCGGCACGGGAACGGGGCGTCGCGCTCGGCGCCCTGCACGCGGCGTCGTCGAACGGCGTCTACCACCTCCCGGACGCGCACCTCGACCTGGTGCGGCCGGGGATCGCGCTCTTCGGCGCGTATCCGAGCTACCCGGAGCGGGAGCGCGCCCTGGGCGAGCTTCGCCCCGCCGTGCGTCTGCGCGCCCGGGTGGTGCGCGTCGAGCGCCTCCGCCCGGGAGACAGCGTGAGCTACGGCCGGGAGTACGTGGCGCGCGAGCCCACCTGGATCGCGACCATGCCGGCGGGCCACACGGACGGCGTGCCCCGCGAGGCCGTGAAGGGCCAGCGGGTGCTCATCGGCGACCACCTCTACCCGGCCATCGGCGCGGTCAGCGCCAGCCACACGATCGTCGAGGTGGGTCCCGAGCAGACCGTCCGCGTCGGTGACGTCGCCACGCTGGTGGGGCCGGATCGCCCCGAGATCCATCCCAACGCGGTGGCGGCCTCCACGGGCCGCTCCGTCTACGACATCCTCATGCACCTGAATCCCGGACATCCGAAGTTCGTCGTCCCCTAGTCCGATCGAGAGAGATCCATGCCCCTCGAGCCGCTCGCGCGTCGCGCGTTCGTCGTCCTCACCCTTCTCGGCCTCTCCACCCTTCCTACGATCCTGGCCGCCCAGGGCCCCGGTCGCCGACCGACGGGCCCCCGGCCCCAGCCCGCTCCTCCGCTGCGCTTCGAGTACCTCGGCCCGGAGAGCGCGGGACGGATCGCGGCGATCGCCGGCGTCCCCGGTGACACCTCCGTCTTCTACGCGGGTGCCGCCTCTGGCGGGGTGTGGAAGACCGTCGATGGGGGTGGAACCTTCGCGCCCGTGTTCGACGCGCAGGACGTGCAGGCCATCGGGGCGCTGGCCGTCGCGCCGTCCGATCCGCGTATCGTGTGGGCCGGCACGGGTGAGGCCTGGGCCATCCGCGACGCGGACGTCATGGGCGACGGCGTCTATCGCTCCGCCGACGGCGGCGAGACGTGGACGCACATGGGGCTCGACGAGACCGGGCGGATCGGGCGCATCGTCATCCATCCGACCAACCCCGACGTCGTGTTCGTGTGCGCCCTCGGGCGTACGACCGGCCCGCAGGAGGAGCGGGGCGTGTTCCGCACCACGGACGGGGGCGCGACCTGGACGCGTGTGCTGTTCGTGGACGGGAACACCGGGTGCTCCGGCCTCGACATGGACCCGAACGACCCCTCGGTGCTGTTCGCGGGCACGTGGGAGGTGGTCATGCACACCTGGGCCATGTTCAGCGGTGGCCCGGGGAGCGGCGTGTACGTCACGCGCGACGGGGGTGACAGCTGGAGCCGGATCACCGACCCCGGCCTTCCGCACGCGCCCGTCGGGAAGATCGACGTGGCCGTCGCCCCCTCCGACTCGCGCCGCGTGTACGCTCTCATCCAGACCGCCGACCAGGGCTCCGTGTGGCGATCCGACGACGGCGGGCGCACGTGGGGCGTGGTGAGCTGGGACCGCACGCTCATCGGACGCGCGGGCTACTACATCCGCATCGAGGTCAATCCCGCGGACGCCGACGAGGTGCTCGTGGCCAACAGCTCGTTCCACCGCTCGACGGACGGCGGCCGCACCTTCCCCATCACCGACCGGGGATGCGGCGACTGCCACGACATCTGGATGGACCCCACCGACCCGGACCGCTGGGCCGTGACGGGCGACGGGGGCGCGGCGTTCACGCACGACCACGGGGAGACGTTCGACCGCTTCGCGCTACCCGTCGGGCAGATGTACCACGTGGCCGTGGACGACCGGGTACCGTACTGGGTGTACTCCAACCGCCAGGACGACGGCACGATGCGCGGGCCGAGCGACAGCCCGGTGCAGGTGGACAACGTCCCGTCGTACGCGCCGGAGGGCGGTCGCCGACGGTTCGGGCCGTCCACGCCGTGGCAGGGCGGGCTCGGCGGGTGCGAGTCCGGCTTCACGCTTCCCCTGCACGGCGACGCGGACATCGTGTGGGCGTCGTGCTACGGGAACACGGTGACCCGCTTCGACGACCGGGTCGGCGCGGCCCGCTCCGTGTCGCCGTGGATCCACACGCTGGACTCGCCGCCCGCCGACACGAAATATCGCTGCCATTGGACGCCGCCCCTGGCCATCGACCCCTTCGACCCCGAGACCGTCTACTACGGCTGCCAGGTCGTCTTCCGCACGTCGGACCAGGGGCAGAGCTGGGAGGTGATCAGCCCCGACCTGTCCACGCAGGACTCGTCACGGATCGCGTTCTCCGGCGGGATCATCGGCGACAACCTGGGGCAGTTCTATGGCGAGGTGGTGTTCGCCATCGCGCCGTCCCCGATCCTTCGCGGGCTGATCTGGGCGGGGACGAACGACGGCAAGATCTGGCACACGACCGACGGGGGCGACGACTGGACGGACGTCACGGCCAACGTCGCGGGCATGCCCGCGTGGGGAACGGTGCGGAAGATCGAGCCGTCGCCGTTCGACCCGGCCACCGCCTACGTCGCCGTCGACTACCACATGATGGACGACCGCGATCCCTACCTCTACAAGACGACGGACTACGGAAAGACGTGGACGCGCATCGACGGGGACCTGCCGCGGGGCGGCCCCCTCGACTACGTCATGGCCGTCACCGAGAACCCCAACCGCCGGGGGATGCTCTTCGCCGGAACGGGGAAGGGGTTCTACTGGTCCACGGACGACGGCGCCCACTGGACGCGCATCCGCGAAGGGCTGCCCGCCGCGCCCGTCACCTGGGTGGTGGTGGAGCCGCGCTACCACGACGTGGTCGTCTCAACGTACGGACGTGGCCTCTTCGTTCTGAGGGACATCACGCGGCTCGAACAGCACGATCAGGTCGCGTCCGGCGCGACCCTCCAGCTCTACGAGCCCCCGGCGGTGTTCCGCCGGGCCCGGGAGGGGCGGGCGTCCTTCACGTACGCCGTGGCGGCTGGGCACGCCGGGCCCGCCCGCCTCGAGATCCTGGACGCGGGCGGAGCGGTGATCCGCACGGAGGAGCTCGCGGCGGTGGAGGGGCCGAACCGGACATCGTGGGATCTCCTGTACGACGGGCCGGAGCAGCCCGAGCTGCGCACCACGCCGCCGGACAACCCGCACATCTGGGAGGAGCCGCGCTTCGAGGATCGGGATACGCGTCCGATCGTGCACTGGGGTATCCAGAGCCCGCAGACGCGGGGACCCATCGCGTCGCCGGGCACGTACCGGGCCCGGGTGACGCTGGGCGACCAGGTGGCCGAAAAGGCGTTCGAGGTGGTGAAGGATCCGGCCGTCGCCGCGCCGGTCCCCGAGCTGGAAGTCTCCACGCGGACGCAGATCCGCATCCGCGACGACCTGGACCGGACCGTCGACCTCGTCGACCGCATCGAGGTCATGCGCAAGCAGATCGAGGACCAGACGCGCGCCCACCAGGGCGATCGCGGCCTGACCGACCCGCTCGCCGACGTGGACGGCAAGTTGATGGACGTGGAGCTCCGGCTGCTGTCGCGCACCGAGATGCACAGCGACGACAAGTGGTACGTCGAAGCCTACGGCGTCTACCTCAATCTCGTGTGGCTCTCCGGGGAGGTGGGTCTGGGGGCCGGCGACGTCGCGGGAGGCGCGGATCATCGACCCACGGACGCGTCGCTCGCCGTCCTCGACATGCTCGAGGGCCGGCTCGCCGAGGCGGAGGACGCCTTCCGGGCTGTCATGGAGGAGGACGTGGCGGCGTTCAATCGACGCATGGCGGGTAGGTTGCCCGCGATCACGGATCCGGCGACGGAACGCCCGATCTCGTAGGCGAAACGAGGCGCGGCGGGGTCAGGTGGGCGCGGTCGTCGGGTTTGGCGGTCGCGCCACCGGGAGCCTATCCTCAGGGGTGACGCCCTTCTCGTCCCCCGGAGGTAACCCATGTCGCCGATGTCCCGAGCCCTCACCGGACCCAACCTCACCTTCGATCTTACCGGACAGATCGAGGAGCTGCGGGGTGACGAGAACTACGGGCGTACGGGGAGGGTGGGACGGACCCTCGTGAAGGCCGGAGCCCTCCGGCTCACCCTGGTGGTCCTGGCCAAGGGCGTGGAGGTGGGGACCCACCAGGCGGAGTCGCCGATGACCCTGCAGCCCGTGGAGGGCCGTCTCCGCTACCGGGTGGGCGACGAGGAGTTCGAGATCGGCCGGGGCGAGGTCCTCTTCTTCGGGCCGGGGCACGCGCAGGACATCCGGGCGCTCGAGGACACCGCGCTCCTCCTGACGATCACCGGGGCGGACGGCGAGCCCGGCTGACCTCGCACGCACTGCGCTACCCGTGATGACCACGGCTCAGGCCGAGTCCGGCGGCGGCCTCCCGGAATGGCTCCCCCGCTGGGTGGCGGACACGTACACGCACCTGTCCACCCACCCCTTCCTGCTCGCCCTGGTGATCGTGGCGACCGGCCTGGTCCTCGCGCTCGCGGCTCGCTCCGTTCTCCTCCTCGGAGGCCGGAAGATCACGAAGCACACACGCACGGAGTTGGACGACCAACTCTTCCGCCTCGCGGCCCGGGTGGCGGCCGTGGTCATCGGCTACCTGAGCCTGGTGGCGGCCGTCGAGGCGCTGCCCCTCGGTGCGTCCGCGACCCGGATCACGGTGCGCATCCTGGTCAGCTTCCTGGTCGTCCAGCTCATGCGGGCCGGCCTGAGCGCCGTCCACATCGGCCTGGAAGGGCTGAGCCGTATCCGCGACCGCTTCGCCATCGTCGAGGAGCGGACCGTTCCCCTCTTCGACCTGGGGCTCACCATCCTCGTCGTGGGGATCGCGGGCTACGCCCTTCTCCAGGTCTGGAACATCAACCCGGCAGCCTGGCTGGCTTCGGCCGGGGTGGTCGGTATCGCCGTGGGCTTCGCGGCCCGCGACACGCTGGCCAACCTTTTCGCGGGCTTCTTCATCATCGCGGACGCGCCTTACAAGACGGGCGACTACGTGGTGCTCGACAGCGGCGAGCGCGGCGAGGTCACCCGCGTGGGCATCCGCTCCACGCGCCTGCTGACCCGCGACGACGTGGAGGTCATCATCCCGAACTCGGTGATGGCCGGCACCAAGATCATCAACGAGTCCGGCGGCCGCTGGTTGAAGTTCCGCATCCGCCTCCGCGTGGGCGTGGCGTACGGCTCCGACGTGGACCGTGTCGTGGAGGTGCTCGAGCGCGTCGCACGAGACAACGCGTCGGTGTGCACGGATCCCGAACCGCGGGTGCGCATGCGCGGCTTCGGGGACTCCAGCCTGGACTTCGATCTGCTCTGCTGGGTACACCAGCCCGCCGACCGCGGGCTGGTGTCCCATCAGCTCTTCATGGCCCTCTACAAGGCGCTGGCCGCGGCGGACATCGAGATCCCCTTCCCACAGCGCGACCTGTGGGTGCGGGGGATGCCGGAGCCGCCGGGTGCGGAGGGTGGGGCTACATCCCTCCCGACGTCCGGTCGATGAAGCCTCCGATCGTCTCCCGCCACTTGGGCAGCACGTCCTCCCGCACGTACATCATGTGCCCGGCCTCGAAGTCGGCGCGCTGGATGTTGTCGCGCAGGTCGGCGGGCACGCCCAGGTGGTCCATCGTCCACACCGCGGCGAAGTAGGGCGTGGCGAGGTCGTAGAGGCCCGTGACCAGCAGCACCTGCAGCTTCGGGTTCGTCTCCAGAGCGCGGGCCAGGTCCACCGCCACGTTGGGGGAGCCGGCGCCGAAGAAGGATCCGCCACCGCGGCGCTCCCAGTCCCACGGCTGAACGTTGCCGCTGGGGACGTACTCGCGCGTCCCGTCGTACCCGAGCTCGGTGCGCAGGTACGTGTTCCACGCGGCCGCGTAGGCGGCGCTGATCGCGCTGGACTGCGGGTCCTGCGAGGGATACTGCGCCAGCAGGTCGCCGGACGGTCCCTGATAGCGGGCGTCGAGTCGGCCCACGACCTGGCCCTGGCTGCGCATGAGCTCCTTCTCGAACTCGGGTGCCGACACGCGCAGGTCGGCCCGGTCGAGGTAGTCCCTGCTCAGCCCCGTGTACTGGTGGAGCCTGTCGAGGATCCCGTCCCGCGCGCTCTGGCTGAGCGTGCTACCGGCGAGGAGCGCGGAGGCGTAGTCCCCGATGGCGAACGCCTCGACCTGCTTGAGGAACGGCTCGAGCTCGGCGGGCTGCTGCGGCAGCGCCTTGTGGTACCACGCCACCGCCGCGTACGAGGGGAGGTTCGTCACGTACGGCAGGTCGTCGCCGGGGCCGAAGCTGATCGTCCTGAAGTCCAGTACCGTCGACACCAACACGACCCCGTTCAGGTCGATGTTGGCGTTCTGGAGCATACTCGACAGCACCGCGGAGCGGGTCGTGCCGTAGCTCTCCCCCAGGAGGTACTTCGGGGAGTTCCAGCGGTTGTGCTGGCTCAGGAAGCGCTGGATGAACTGCGTGATGGAGCGCGCGTCCTCGTCGATCCCCCAGAAATCGCGGCCGGGCGTGTCCCCGAGCGGATGGCTGAAGCCCGTGCCGATGGGGTCGATCATCACGATGTCGGTCTTGTCGAGGAGCGTCGCCTCGTTGTCCACGATCGTGTAGGGGGCGGGGTTCGCGTGCTCGGTTCCCGGGACGGACACGCGCCGGGGGCCCATCACGCCCATGTGCAGCCAGAAGGAAGACGAGCCCGGCCCGCCGTTGTACGAGAACGTGATCGGGCGGTGCGCCAGGTCCTGGACGCCGCTCCGCGTGTAGGCCGTGTAGTACAGCTTTCCGGTGGGCTTCTGCTGGTCGTCGCGCAGGATGATGCTGCCGACGGTTGCGTCGTACTCCACCACCTGGCCGCCTACGCGGACGGAGTGGTGGCTGCGCCAGTACTCGGGAACGGTGTCGTTCTCGGCCGTCCGCTCCTGACCCGCCGCCTGGGCTCTCGACGGGGCCTGCGCCGCGATTCCCACGGGGGCGATGGTGAGGAGGGCGAGGAGAAGGGTCGTGTGCTTCTTCATGGCTCCTTCCGGCGTCTGTTGGAGGCTGCGGAAACGATTCCCGCAGGGCCACGAACAATGGATGGCAGACGACGGAGGGGCAATCCGCGCCGGATTGCCGCCCGGGGGGTCGTCGCCTAGGATGCGGCAGGACGTTCCCCCCGAGGAGACTCTCCGCATGGCCAAGCGCGATTCCCGTCTCGACCGCCGCGACTTCATCAGGAGCTCCGTCGCCCTCGGCGCGGGCGCCGCGGCCCTGGGGCGCTTTCCCGAGCTGGCCGGAGCGACGACGCGGACGTTGCGCGCGGAAATCCCGATGATCATCACCAGCCACACCAACGAGACGGGACAGGAGGCGATGCGCCAGGCGTGGCCGATCCTGTCGGCGGGTGGCCGGGCGATGGACGCGGTGGAGAAGGGCGCCAACGTCATCGAGGTGGACCCCGAGGACACGAGCGTGGGCTACGGCGGCCTCCCGGACGCGGACGGCGTCGTACAGCTCGACGCCTCGTGCATGGACGGCCGCACCTACAACGCCGGCTCCGTCGGAGCCTTGGAGAACATCAAGACCCCCTCGTCGGTGGCGCGCCTGGTCATGGAGCGCACCGACCACATCATGCTCGTGGGGAGGGGGGCGCTGGAGTTCGCCAAATCCTTCGGCTTCGAGGAAGAGGATCTCCTCACGCCGAAGTCGCGTGAGATCTGGCTCCGCTGGCGCGAGAACCTCTCCCCGGACGACTACTGGGGTCCGCCGGTGCACCTGCGCGGGAAGGGGAGCGGAGGAGGCTCGGACGGCTCGATGCGCGGCCCGGTGGAATACGAGCACGGGACGACCAACGTGCTCGCCGTGGACCGGAACGGCGACATCGCCGGGATCACCACGACGAGCGGCCTGTCGTGGAAGGTCCCCGGTCGGGTCGGCGACTCGCCCATCATCGGCGCGGGCCTTTACGTGGACAACTCCGTCGGCGCCGCGGGCGCGACCGGCCGGGGCGAGGACGTCATCAAGTCCTGCGCGTCCTACTACATCGTCATGCGCATGCGGGACGGCCGCTCCCCCCAGGAGGCCTGCGAGGACGCGATCGAGATGATCGTCGATCGCTATCGCGCCATCGGCAACGACTACGTGCCCGGTGAGAAGTTCGTGGCGATCAACAAGGACGGGGACGTGGGGTGTGCGTCGATGGGCTACGGGCGGGGCCTGCCCGCCCTGACCGTCCACCACGCCTCCGGGCTCGAGCAGTACACGGGCACGGCGCTTTACGGGTCCGAGGGGTGAGCTCGCGCGCCAGCTATGGGACGAGGCGCGCCACTCGATGATGGGCGAGGTAGCGCTCGAGGCCCGGGGCGTCCGGTGGCGGGACATCCCCCTCAACGTGGGCTTCTCGCTCCGACTGAACCTGCATGCCGAGCCGAGGGAACGGCAGCTCATGCTGTGGGCCGTCGAGCAGAGCCTCATGCCCGGCGAGGCGGGCAAGCGCGCGGACCACGAGACGGCCATGGAGGCGGGGAGGGCCGTCCATCGCAAGACCTGGCCCGCCCTCGAAGAATACCGGAAGTTGGAGCTGCAGACGGAGTGGTGGAGTGCGTTCGTGCGCGAGGTCCTCGGACGGGACAGTCATGCGACTCCACGGCAATTGGTCGAGGACCCGACGGTGATCACGGAGTAGTCGACATGCCCCCTCGAAAAGGCGACCGAGCTCGAGAGCCGCGTCGCATCGCGGACGAGCTGCGCCGCGTGGAGCCCCTTCGGTCGAAAGGCCACGAGGCCCTCCTCGCGCTTCTGCGTACGGCGGACGTGGCCAAGCACCGCTTCACGGACCTGTTCGACCGCGAGGGGGTCACCTTCCAGCAGTACAACGTCCTGCGCATCCTCCGCGACGCGGGGCCGCAGGGTCTCCCCACCCTCGAGATCGGCGAGCGCATGATCGAGCGCACGCCCGGTGTGACGCGCATCGTGGACCGGCTCGTGGCCAAGGGATGGGTCGGGCGGGAACGGTGCACGGAGGACCGGAGGAAGGTGTGGTGCCGCATCACCGATCGCGGCCGGAACCTGCTCGCACGCCTCGACGACCCGGTGGCCGAAGCGGACGACGACATCTTCCGGGGCCTCGATGCCGCGGAGCTGGAGCGGCTGGTCCACTACCTGGACGTCCTGCGCGCCCGCATGGGGTGACCCGGGGCCGTATCCCTCGTCACATGAGCTCCTGCACGCTCGTCTCCTGTAGTACGAGGAGAAGGGTGGGGGAGACGCCGCGCCCGCGCCGGGCAACCGGTACCCGGGGAGCGGCGTCCAAGGGGTGGTGAAACAGGCGGGCCGGGCCCGTCGTACATGAAGTCGAAGGAACGGTCGAGGGAGACCCGCAGGGGGTGGGGACGATGAGCATGGACGAAAGGATCCGGTTCCTGCTCCGGGCTGCGACCCGGGCAGAGGGAGAGGGGGATCAGAAGATCGCCCGTATCTTCCGTCGGATGGCCGAGGACGCCCGTCCGCTGGACGTGAGCGAGCTCGTGCCCGAGCTGCACTTCCAACTGGGGTGGAGCACCGAGTAGTCCTCGACAGGGGAAAGACGGCCCTTCGATTGTGAGCCCGGTCACTTCGGTGGCCGGGCTCTTTCGTTCCCGGCCGTCGAAACCGGCATCCGACTGCCGCCGTAGGGGGGCGAGCGATCGGCCGCGCGACGCGGCCACCACCTCGGGGTGGAGGGGCGGATGTCGGGCTTCCTGCAGGATCTGCGCTACGCCGGACGAATGCTGTTCAAGCATCCCGGCGTGTCGGTCATGGCGGTGAGTGCGCTGGCGCTGGGCATCGGCGTCACCGCGACGATGTTCAGCATCGTCTACGCGGCCCTGCTGCGCGGCCTGCCCTTCGAGGGCGGAGACCGGATCGTGATGGTGATGGAGGCCAACCCGTCCCGCGGGGTGAACAGGTCGAGCGTCCCCCTCCACGACTACGTCGACTTCAGCGAGCAGCAGAGCTCCTTCGAGAGCCTCGCTGCCTACTACCAGGGGACGGTCAACGTCCGCTGGTCCGACCGCCCGGAGCGCTTCGACGGCGCCTTCATCACGCCCGGCTCGTTCGCGACGCTGGGCGTGCAGCCCGCCATCGGTCGCGAATTCCGGGAGGATGAGGCCGCCCCGGGGGCGCCCCTGCGTGTCATCCTGTCGTGGCATCTGTGGCAGGATCGCTTCGCGGGCGCCCCCGACGCGGTCGGGCAGGTGCTGAAGGTGAACGGGGAGTCCGCGGAGATCGTCGGCGTCATGCCCGACGGCTTCCTCTTCCCGGAGCGCCAGGACATCTGGGTGTTGCTGCGCATGGACGACCTGGCGTTGCCGCGCCGGGAGGGCCAGTGGGTGCAGGTCTACGGGCGCCTGAGGGAGGGGGTGCCCGTCGACCGGGCCGCCACCGAGCTCGCCGGAATCGCCCAGCGCCTCGCGGCGGGGTACCCGGAGACGAACGAGGGCGTGACGGCCATCGTCGTGCCCTTCCAGGAGACGGCGATTGGCGAGGATGCGCGCGGGCTGCTCATGACCATGCTGGCGGTGGTCTCGCTGGTGTTGCTCATCGCGTGCGCGAACGTGGCCAACCTCCTGCTGGCCCGCGCCGCCGTGCGCATCAAGGAAGTGGGGATCCGTACGGCGATGGGCGCCAGCCGGTGGCGCGTCGTCTCGCAGATGGTGGCGGAGGCCCTCGCCCTGGCTGCGATCGGCGGACTCGTCGGGGCGGGCCTCGCCTGGGTGGGGATCGGGTTGTTCGCGCGCGCCGTGGAGGGGACCAACCCGCCCTTCTGGATGATCTTCCGGCTCGACGGGCCGATCCTCCTGTTCATCCTGGCGATCTCGATCGCAGCCGCCTTCGTCGCCGGGGGCATCCCGGCCCTGAAGGCGTCGCGCATGGACGTGAGCGCGATCCTGAAGGACGAGTCGCGCGGCACGTCGAGCCTGCGGATCGGCCGCCTGAGCAAGGTGCTGGTGGTCGGCGAGATCGCGATGTCGATGGGGCTCCTGGTGGCGGCGGGGCTCATGACCAAGAGCATCACCACCTTGAGGGATTTCGACTTCGGGTTCGACACCGAGCAGGTGTTCACCGCCCGCCTGGGACTGTTCGAGTCCGAGTTCCCCGACGTGGCCGGCCGGCGTCGGTTCTACGAGGAGCTCACGACCCGCCTGGCGGAGATCCCCGAGGCGACCTCCGTCTCCCTGGCGACGGCCCTGCCCGGCGCCGGCTCGGGCTCCACGCAGCTCGCCATCGAGGGAGAGGCCTACACGGAGGACCGCGACTACCCGCGTGCGCGCGTTGCGCTGGCGGGTCCGCGTTACTTCGAGACCGTAGGGTCCCGTGTCACCGCCGGTCGTGATTTCGCTCCCGACGACGACGCGGACGCGATGCCCGTGGCGATCGTGAACGAGAGCTTCGCGCGCCGCCATTTCACGGGAGGCTCGCCGCTCGGGCGGCGGATCCGTCAGGGGACTTCGGCGAGCACCGAGCCCTGGCTGACCGTCGTGGGCGTGGTCCCCGACCTGTGGATGCAGGGCGTCGGCAATCCAGAAGAACAGCCGGACGGCTTCTACGTGCCCGTGGCACAGAGCGACGCGCGCTTCATGAGCATCCTGGCCCGTGGGCCGGCGGACCCGATGTCGCTGACCGACGCCGTCCGCGACGCGGTGGCCTCGGTGCACGCCGACACGCCGATCTACTTCGTGGACACCCTCGCCGGACGCGTCGCCGAGAACACCTGGGTCTACAACGTGTTCGGCGCGCTGTTCATGGTGTTCGGCGGGGTGGCGCTCTTCCTGGCCTCCATCGGTCTCTACGGTGTGATGGCATTCAGCGTCAGCCGCCGCACGCCGGAGGTGGGGATCCGCATGGCGCTCGGCGCCGAGTCCGGCCAGGTGCTGTCGCTGATCTTGAGGCAGGGGCTGGTCCAGGTGGCGGTGGGCGTCGTATTGGGTCTGGGCCTGGCGGTGGTCGTGTCCCGGGCGCTGGCGCTGGTCCTGTTCCAGGTGGGTGCGGGCGACCCGGGCGTCTTCGCCATCGTCGCAGCCGTCCTCCTCCTGACCGGATTGGCGGCGTCTACGGTTCCGGCCCTCCGGGCGACCCGCGTGGACCCGCTGGTGGCGCTGCGTAGCGAGTGACGTCCAGCCCACCCCGTCGGACGGGGCAGAAAGTGGCAGGGGGTACTATGCTCCATCGGGTGTGCACGACGACCGGGCCCACCCTGGTGCAGGCGTCGCCCACGTAGCGAAGCGACGGTGCGCGCCCACTGGGCGTCGGGCGTTCACCGCGTCTGGCCAGGGTGGGCTCGATGTCGTCCGCCTGGCACGACGCGCCCGCTCCCCCGAAGTTGCACGCGCCGGGACCACGACTCCTCCGTCCCCCCGATCCACCATGCCCTTCCACGACACGCCCCGCTTTCCGCGTGGCTTCCGCTGCGCGTCCACCAATTGCGGCATCAAGGCCGAGGGCAACGACCTCTCGCTGTTCGCCTCCGAAGTGTCGGCGACCGCCTCTGCCGTCTTCACGCGCAACCAGGTGCCCGGGGCGCCCGTCGTCGTCGGCCGCGAGCTCGTCCGTGGCGGCCGGCTGCAGGCCGTGGTCGTCAACAGCCGCGTCTCCAACGTCGGTACCGGAACGGAGGGCCTGGCCCGGGCCCGGCGCATGGGTGTCGCGGCGGCGTCGGCGCTCGGCATCGATGCGTCCCTCGTCCTGATGAGCTCCACGGGCGTCATCGGCGTCGACCTGCCCATCGGGAAGATCGAGGCTGCGCTTCCGGGACTGGCCGATGCGCTTCAGGACGATCCCATGGTGGGCGCGCTGGGCATCATGACGACGGACACGCACCCGAAGGCCGTCTCCCTCCCTGTCGGAGACGCCACGCTCACGGTGGTCGGAAAGGGCTCGGGGATGATCGAGCCCAACATGGCGACGATGCTCGTGTTCGCGTTCACGGACGCGGACCTCGACGCCCCCGCCCTCGATCGGGCGTTGCGCGGCGCGGTGGACGTGACCTTCAACATGCTCTCCATCGATACCGACACGAGCACGTCCGACACCTGCGCGCTCCTCGCGAACGGCCTGGCGGGTCCGGTGGAGGAATCGGTCTTCGGTGAGGCTCTCCTGCAGGCGTTCACCCGCATGAGCGAGCTGCTCGCGCGCGACGGGGAGGGGGCGACCACGCTGGTGCGCGTCACCGTGACCGGAGCCGCCGACGTCGCCGACGCCCGCAGGGTGGCAAAGTCGTTGGTGAACTCACCGCTCGTGAAGACGATGATCTTCGGGGGCGATCCCAACGTGGGTCGCATCCTGATGGCCGTGGGAAAGTGTTTCGCGTGCAGGGTGGATCCGGCACGCATCGGGGCGTCCATCTGCGGGGTGGGCGTCCTGGAATCGGGGAGCCGCGTGCCGTTCGACGAGGCCGCGGTACGGGGACTGCTGCGCGGCGATCCCGTGGATCTCGAGGTGGACCTCGGCCTGGGGGAAGGGGCGGCCCGCGCCTGGGGGTGCGACCTCACGCACGGCTACGTGGACGAGAACGCGGCGTACTACTCCAGCTGAGGGTAGTGGAACTGTACCACTACCCAGTTGAGCCCCGATCCTACCCCCCTCTCTCTAGAGTTTTAACTTACTGGGCTATGACCCGCCCTGGGGCGGTCTCCGGGGCGAGGAGACGGGCCGGCGCGGGAGGTGGCTTCGCGCACTCGCGGCCCACGTGCCCAGCCACCAACACAGGACAGACTCGATGAAGCGCTTTACGACGCTCTTTCTGGTCGCGGCGCTGGCAGCGTGTGGAGGCGGTGAGCCCGCCCAGGACCAGGCCGCCAGCCAGCCCGCCGCCTCCGCCCCGGCTCCTGCCGCGGAGATGGCGGCCGCCGCTCCTTCCGGGGAGATGACGATGCCCGATTGGTTCCACGTGGACGAGGCCAACAAGACCGTGCACATGACGATCACGGCCGGCGCCACCGATGCCCTGAACCACTGGAACTTCAACGGCGCCCACAACGGCAGCATGGCGATCACCGTGCCCGAGGGCTTCGCGATCACGATCGACTTCAAGAACGCCGATCCCGCCATGGCGCACAGCCTCGGGATCATCGCCGCCACCAGCAACTTCAGCGCGATGCTGGAGCCCAACCCGGTCTTCCCTGGTGCGATCACGGAGAACCCGACCTCGATGACCGAGGCGACCATGCCCGGCACGGAGACGACGGTGTCCTTTACCGCCTCGAAGGCGGGGAACTACTCCATGGTGTGCTTCATTCCCGGTCACGCGGCCACCGGAATGTGGGTGCACTTCAACGTGTCCAGTGACGGATCCGCGGGGGTCCAGGGCACGTCGATGTAACTGGTTCGAAGCCTCGCGCTTCGGGTGGCGCCGTCCCGGGTTGGCCGGGGCGGCGCCATCGTTCTTATCTTCCCTGGAGACGAGGCTCGCATGACCCGAGCACAGGCTCCCTGTCCATGAGCGACGTTCTGATAGAGCGGTTCGAATCCCTGCGGGCGCGGGAGTTCCGGCGGCTGGACGAGGGGGGCCACGTCTACCTGGACTACACGGGGAGCGGACTGTACGCCCAGTCGCAACTGCGCGCGCTCGAAGAGCTACTGGGCCACGAGGTGCTGGGCAACCCGCACTCCGAGAGCCCGACCTCGGCACAGGCGACCGAGATGGTCGAGGCCGCGCGTCGCGACGTCCTGGCCTTTTTCGGCGCCGATCCGGACGTGTACACGGTGGCCTTTACCGCCAACGCGTCGGCCGCGCTCAAGCTCGTGGGCGAGGCCTACCCCTTCGAGCCCGGCTCGCGCTTCGTCCTGCTCCAGGACAACCACAACTCGGTGCACGGCATCCGCCTGTATGCGGAGGCGCGGGGCGCCGAGGTCGTCTACCTGCCCCTCGACGCCGGCCTTCGCATGGCCGACGCCGCGATCCCCCCCGCGGGTGCACGACCTGGCCTGTTCGCCTTTCCCGCCCAGTCCAACTTCTCGGGCGTGCAGCATCCGCTCGAGGTCGCGCGCGCGGCACGTGAAGCGGGCTACGACGTGGTGCTCGACGCGGCGGCGTTCGTACCCACGAGCCGGCTGGACCTCTCTAGCGTCGATGCCGACTTCGCGTGCGTCTCCTTCTACAAGATGTTCGGCTATCCCACCGGCGTGGGAGCGCTGATCGCCCGCCGGGACGCGCTCGCCCGGCTGCGGAGGCCGTGGTTCGCGGGCGGTACCGTCGAGTACGTCTCCGTCCAGAACCGCATCCATCAGCTCAGGGTGGGCGCGGAAGGCTTCGAGGACGGGACCCCGAACTTCCTCGGCATCGCCTCCGTCCCCGCCGGGCTCGCCTTCCTGCGCCAGGTGGGTATCGACCGGATCCACGAGCGCGTGGTCGGTCTCACGGGTAGGCTGCTCGACGTCGTGGGGTCCGTGCGCCACGCCGACGGCAGCCTGGCCACCGAGATCTACGGGCCGAGGACGACCGGGTCGCGGGGAGGCACGGTCGCGTTCAACCTCCTGGACGGTGAAGGACGGGTCGTGCCCTACGGCATCGTCGAGCGCGCGGCCGCGGCTGTCGGCATCTCGTTGCGTGGCGGCTGCTTCTGCAATCCCGGCGCCGCCGAGGTCGCGTTCGGGCTGTCGGCCGACCAGGCGCTGCGCTGCTTCCGGTCGATGCCCCCCGGCGAGTTCTCGCTAGAAGGCCTCGCCGACTGCCTGGACGACGACGTGGCGGTGGGTGCGCTCCGCGCCTCTCTCGGAATCGCCACGAACGACGAGGATCTCGACCGTCTCGAGCGCTTCCTCCACGACTTCGTCGCGTCTGGATCGGGGCGGAGGGACGCGCGGGTGGAATCGGTCGGCTGATCTCCGGCTCCCCTCAGCCGGCCGTGTCGCCGCCCGGCTCCTGGAGCCTGGGGCCGTGCAGCCGCACGGGGTGTTCTCCCTTCCGCGCCACCCGGAGGTTCAGCATCTCCACGAAGATCGAGAAGCCCATCGCGAAGTAGATGTAGCCCTTCGGAATCTCCTGGTGCATCCCCTCGGCGATGAGCGCCATCCCGATGAGGAGCAGGAACGAGAGTGCCAGCATCTTCAACGTGGGGTGCCGGTTCACCACCCGACTGACGCCGCCCGCGGCCAGCATCATGAAGCCCACCGCCACAACGATGGCGATGATCATCACCGCGAGATGGTCCGCGACTCCCACGGCCGTGATGACCGAGTCCAGCGAGAACACGATGTCGAGCAGCGCGATCTGGATGATGACGCCCAGGAACGAGCTGGCGCGCTGGCCGCCACCCCCCGCGTCCTCGCCCTCGAGCTTGTGGTGGATCTCCCGGGTGGACTTGAACAGGAGGAACACGCCGCCGGCCAGGAGGATCAGGTCCCGTCCGGATACGGGATGGCCCAGGACGGAGAAGAGCTGAGCGGTGAGCCCCATGATCGCCACGATCGACACGAGCAGCCCGATGCGCGTGACCATCGCGAGGAGGAGGCCGAGCCGGCGGGCGCGCGCCCGCAGCTCCGGCTTCACCCGGTCCGCGAGGATCGTGATGAAGACGATGTTGTCGACGCCGAGGACGATCTCCAGCACCGTGAGGGTCGCCAGGGCAATCCAGGCGTCCGGTCGGGTGATCCAGTCCATGGGCTTCCGATTCCCGCGAGTGGACGCTCGGTGCGGGAGCGCCCGCGCCGTGGGCCGGTAAGCTAAGCTCTCGTACGGGGGCGTCGGAAGTCTGGACGCCGGGGGAGCCTACGCCCTCGGGGTCGGGACGGTTTCGGCTCCTCCGCGGGGCACGTGCGGCTGGGGGCGGGCCGGTCGCGCATGTCCGGTTCCGTCCGCCGTGGCGCCGTTCGAGCGGGTCTGGCTCACGCCGAAGCCGGGGAGGAGGAGGAGGCTCTCCTGCGACGCGGAAGCCGGCAGGAAGGGGAGCCAGTTGCGCGCCGCGAGCCGGGGCGCCTCTTCGGTCGTGTCGATGGCCATTCCCAGGTAGGAACGGTTGAAGATCATCGTGGGCAGCGGGAGCACCCCCGCGCCCATCAGCTGCACCGGCGACTGCACGGCGACGAACGGATCGAGACACCCGGAAGCCGGGTGGACGGTGCGTGACTTGCCCTTGACCAGATGACCGTCCACGGTGCGGAAGGTCACGGTGCGCAAAGGCCCGACGAGGCGCTTGAAGGCCTCGACGGCCCAGGGGTTGTGCATGCGGAAGTCGAACGCGAGCTGGATCTGCGCGGGGTCGATGTGTACCGGAGGGACGACCCGCCCCGCACGTAACCCCGCCAGGAACGTGGGAATTTTTTCCCGTGCGCTGGGAAGAAGTACCGGGACCGCACCGGGCTCGTCGGTGTGGCGGGGCGACGGTGGCGAGGACAGGTAGCTGGCCAGCGACTCCCGCGCGTGGTCGATGCCCGGGAGGTCGTGACGTCGGAATCGCATCGCGGCGAGCACCACCGTGGGCACCCCGACGAGGCGCAGACCCACTAACTCCCAGAAGTGGTCTCCATCGTCGCCGCCCAGATACACGGCGCCGGGGTTGGGCGTGATGGTATGGCCCGAGCGCACGCGCTCGATGTGCTCCACGACGTGGCGGAGGTGGGATCGCACCATGGGGTAAAGACTCGCGGTCGTGGAGGGGGCGTGTCTAATGAACAGCAACTTCCAGGCCAGGCTGGCACTTGATGATATCAAAACATACTATGAAACTTTTCCATCTTTCGCGACGTCCTACGGGACGCGTTCCGGTTCACGCTTACGAGGAGACAGGCCGCACCATGAAGCCCTCCCGATATCACATCCTCCTCGCCCTCGCGGGGGGCGCCCTGCATGGTGCCGAGATCCGTCGCCGTGCGGAGGAGGAGAGCGGTGGCGCCGTGACGCTCTACCCCGCGCAGCTCTACGGGACGTTGGACGAGTTGGGCGCCGAGGGGTGGATCCGCGAGGTGGAGCCGGATGACCCCCAGAAGGACCAGGCCCGTTGGCGATTCTACGCGCTCACGCCCGAAGGCAGGCGGGCGCTGAAAGCCGAGACCGCACGACTCGAGGGCGTGCTCGGGCATGCACGGGGCGTGTTGGGGACCGCGGACGGCGCATGAAGGACCGGGCCCGTGCCGTCCGCGTCTACGCCCGGCTGCTCCGCCTCCTGCCGGAGGGCTTCCGGAACCGGCACGGCGAGGAGATGGCGCGCGTCTTCGCAGAGCTGTGGCGTGCCAGCCCGACGGCAGGCGCCCGCACGAAGCTCTGGCTCACGCTCGCGTGGGACCTCCTGCGATCGGCGTGGAGGGAGCGCAGGGGAGGAGGGAGAGCCCATCGCACGTCGGTGACGGGTGGTGAGGAGATGGACGAGGGGAGGGGAGAGCTCTTCATGGACCACATCATCCAGGATCTGAGGTACACGCTGCGTCAGCTCGCCCGCCGCCCCGGCTTCGCGGTCGTGCTGGTGCTCACGTTGGCGCTGGGCATCGGTGCGAACACCGCGGTGTTCAGCGTCGTGGACGGCGTCCTGCTCCGTCCGCTCCCGTATCCGGGGCCGGGTCGGCTCACCGTGGTGTGGACGCAGTTTCCCACGATGAACCTCATGGAGTTCCCCGCCTCGTGGCCCGAGTACGAGGACTACCGCACGCAGTCCAGGTCCTGGGATGAGTTGGGTCTGTGGGGGAGGACGCAGCGAACCATCACCGGGGACGACAACCCGGAACGGCTCGACGTCGTCTACTGTTCATGGACGCTCTGGCGGGTGTTGCGGGTCGAGCCCGTGCTCGGCCGCGTCTTCGGCCAGGAGGAGGATGTCGCCGGGCGGGACGACGTGGTCGTGCTCAGCCACGGGCTGTGGGAGCGCCGCTTCGGGGCCGATCGGTCCATCGTCGGGCGCACGGTCGAGCTCGACGGGACCCCGACGCGCGTGCTCGGCGTCATGCCCGCCGGATTCGCCTTCCCCGACCGCGACACGCAGGCATGGATCCCGGTCGGCATCGACCCGGCCGACCCCCCGGGACGTGCGAGCCATTTCGCGAGCCTGCTCGGCAGATTGAAGGAAGGCGTGACGCTCGACCAGGCCTCGTCCGAGCTGAAGGGGCTCATGGCCCGTTGGGGCTCCGACGAGGGGCTGGGGCACCACTGGAGCCCCGAGAACCATCCGGCCTTCCTCCGCTCCCTGCACGAAGACACCGTGGGCGACGTGCGCACGTCGCTGGTGGTGATGCTCGGAGCGGTGGCGATCGTGCTCCTCATCGCCTGCGCGAACGTGGCGAACCTCCTTCTGGTTCGGGGCGAAGGGCGCCTCCGCGAGGTTTCGATCCGTGCGGCGATGGGGGCGGGCCGGAGCCGCATCGTCCGGCAGCTGCTCACGGAGAGCCTCGTGCTGGCAGTGCTCGGCGGAGCGGCGGGCCTACTCCTGGGGCGCCTGGGCGTGGGCGCGCTCCTCGCGCTGGCACCTCCTGACCTGCCGCGCACCGACGCGATCGGCCTGAACGGCACCGTCCTGGCCTTCTCGGCCGGCGTCGCGATCCTGTCGGGTCTGCTCTTCGGGCTCGCGCCGGCGCTGCAGACCCTGCGCTTGGACGTGCAGGGCAAGCTGCGGGAGGAGGGACGGGGAGGGACCGCGGGCCGCGGCCGTTTCCGGTATCGGCAGTTGCTGGTCGTGAGCCAGACCGCGCTCGCCGTCGTCCTCCTGATCGCCGCGGGGCTGCTCGTGCAGAGCTTCTGGCGCCTCCGGAGCGTGGACCCCGGGTTCCGGGGAGACCACGTGCTCGCCGTGTCGTTGAGCCTGCCGTCGGCGACCTATCCCGAGGCCACGGACGTGACCGGGTTCTACCGGGACCTGGTCACTCGCCTCGCGGCCCTCCCCGGGGTCACGGCGAGCGGACTCGTGCGCACGGCTCCGCTCACCGGGAGCCTGCCACCCAACGACATCGAGTTCGAGAACCGGACGCGGAGCGACGACGACCCCCCGCTCAACGCCGACATCCAGGTGGTGTCGGCGGGATACTTCGACGCCATGGGCATCCCGGTCCTGCAGGGGCGCGTCTTCGATCGGACTGACGATGCCGACTCCGAGCCGGTTGCGGTCGTGGACGAGGTGCTGGCGCGGCGGTTCTTCGCCGACCCGGCCGATGCCATCGGCGGGCGTATCCGTCAGCCCGGAGACCGCGAGTACGCACGCATCGTCGGGATCGTCGGCGCGGTACGCCAGGAGAGCCTCGAGCAGGAGCCCCGCGCGCAGCTCTACCTGCTGCACGCGCAGAGTCCGCGCACGTGGTTTCCCGTACGGGCGATGACCGTGCTGCTGAAGACCGGCGTCGAGCCTCTCGGGCTCGTGAGCGCGGTGCGCTCGGAGGTCCGGGGACTGGATCCGAACCTTCCGGTCTACCAGGTGACGACCGTGGAGCGGAGCAAGGCGGCGTCCACGGCGGGCCAGCGCTTCAGCATGTTCCTCCAGCTCGTCTTCGCCGGCGTCGCGCTGACCCTGGCCGTCGTGGGGATCTACGGCGTGCTGTCGTACTCGGTCGCGCAGCGGACGCGGGAGATCGGCATCCGCATGGCGCTGGGGGCGGAGCGCGCGTCGATCCTGCGCCTCGTCGTCGGTCAGGGGATGGCGCTCGTCGTCGCCTCGCTGGCCGTCGGAGTCGTGGGCGCGCTGGCCACCGGACAGGTGATCTCGAGCCTCCTGTTCGGTGTGTCATCCCGTGATCCGCTGACGTACGGCGTCGTCACGGGCGCGCTCCTGGTGGTCTCGCTCGTGGCCTGCTGGCTGCCGGCGCGGCGCGCGAGCGCGGTGAGCCCCCAGGACGCGCTACGGTTCGACTGAGTACTCCAGCATGACGATGCCGCTGGGATAGGCCCGCTGGCCGGTCAGGCTCAGTCGCTGCCGATCGGCGGGGGCTGGGAGTAGCGGCACGCCCCCGCCGAGGAGGACGGGTACCAGCGCGATCTCGACCGTATCGACCTGCCCCAGTGCGAGCAAGCTGCGGAACAAGTGGCCTCCGCCGAACAGCCAGATGTCCTTGCCCGGCTCGACGCGGAGGGCCCTCAGCCGCGCGTCGGCGCCGTCCGCGATCACTTCGATGTCCGGATGGTCCTCCTGCCGCAGCGTGCGCGAGAACACGAGCGTCCTGCCGACGTCCCCGCCTCCGCCAGGCATTCTCCGAATGGCCTCCCACGTCCTGCGCCCCATGAGGAAGGTGTCGAACTGGGCGAAATGGGCTGCGAAGTCGAACGACGGCTCCGGGACGATCCAGTCGGCTTCCCCGCCGGGGCCCGCGATGTAGCCGTCGAGGCTGGCGGCGACCTGGTAGCGGATGCGGCGCGAGGCGCTTCCCTGCGCAGAGCCCATGGCCCCCTCCCGTGTGGTTCGGTGGTCGGCGCGCGAGGTGCGCGGCGCGTCGGGAAGGAGGAAGGTAGGCTGGAATCCCGTACCCGTCACGATCCGTGCCTGCGGTGGGGACCTCGGCCATTCGAGATGGACGTCGCCAGAATATTGCTTTGACCAATCAAAATATATTACCATGCCGTCATGGCGGACTTCGACCTCGTTCTGCGCGCCCTCCCGAGGATCGGGTATGCCTGCCGCACCAGGCGCGTGGCGGACCCGGGGGACGAGGCGGGCGTGAGCGCGCACCAGGCCGTCGTCCTCTCGCACCTGGACGCCGCCGACCCTACCATGGTCGGGGAGTTGGCGGAGCATCTGGGGGTCACACCCTCGACCATGTCGCTGACGCTGAAGCGACTGGAGGAGGCCGGCTACGTGCGGCGGGATCGCGACCCCGCGGACCGAAGGGTCGTGAACGTGCGGCTCACGGACGCCGGCGTGCGGGTGCGGGATGCGCGGACCGAGCTCGACCCGGAGCTCATCGACCGGATGCTCTCGTTGTTGCCGGAGCCCCGGCGCCGCGAGGCCCTTCGCGGGCTGGCCCTGCTCGCCGAGGCGGCCGACGCGTTGGTGCGCCGGGCCCGGAACCAGGTGGACGCGCAACTGGGCGGAGAGGTATGACCGACACGCATGCCGGATACTCGGGGACGCCGCTGGCGAAGAAGCTCGGCATCAGGGAAGGCCACCGTGTCGCCACGCTGGGCGCTCCGGAGGGGTTCGGGATGCTGCTCGACCCCCTCCCGACCGGAGCGTGCCTGGTGAGGGTACCACGGGGACGGCGTCGCTACCCGGTCGTCGTGGGCTTCGCGCGGACCCACGCGGAACTGCGCCGCCGGTTCGCCCGCGGGCGGGAGCTGATGGACGTCGACGGGGGGCTCTGGCTCGCCTGGCCGAAACGGTCGTCTCCCCTTGCGGGGGGCCTCCGGGGGGCTCATGTGCGGGACCACGGGCTCGCCGCAGGCCTGGTCGACAACAAGATCTGTGCGGTGGACGCGGACTGGTCGGCGCTCCGCTTCGTCGTCCGGACGGCCGATCGGGCGGCTCGCCGAAGAGGCTGACCTCTCCTCCAACAATCCCACGTCGGCAGGCATCCAACCCCATGACCGAACCGAACGAGCACGATCGGGAGGATATGGGAGCCGCCGCCATCCGCATGGAGCAGTCGAGGGGCCCGCGGCAGGGTCGGGAGACCGTCGAGGCGCTGGTGGGGCGTGCCCAGCAGGGTGACGCACGCGCGTTCGAAGAGGTCTACCGGCGCACGGCCGACCGGGTCTACGCGGTATGCCTGCGCATGTGCGCGGATGCCGACGAGGCGTCCGAGATGGTGCAGGACGTGTACGTGCGGACGTGGCAGCGCCTGACCTCCTTCCGGGGGGACAGCCTGTTCACGACGTGGCTCCACCGGCTGACGGTGAACCTGGTGCTCCAGGATCGTCGCTCGAAGGGGCGCAGGCGGGCGCGCGAGCGCGCCGAGGCGGACCTGGAGCACTACGCGCGGGCCGCGGTGGTGGCGATGCCGGGCACGCGGGTGGATCTGGAGCGGGCCATCGCGGCCCTTCCGACCAGGGCTCGCGAGGTTCTCGTCCTTCGGGACGTGCAGGGATACAAGTACGACGAGATCGCCCGCATGACCGGGGTGAGCCTGGGCACGGTGAAGGCCCAGATCCATCGGGCGCGCGGGCTGGTGAAGGAGGCGTTGGATCGATGAGCGAGCACCTTTCCACGGAGCGGATGCACGATCTCCTGGACGAGCTCCTCCCGGAGGCCGAGGCCGCCGTGGGGCGTACGCACCTGGAGGCCTGCGCCCGGTGCCGGGCCGAGTACGACGACCTCGCGCGGATCGTGGCGGAGCTCGGCTCGCTCCCTACCGAAGCGCATGCTCCGGAGGGCCTCTGGGCCGGGATCGAACGGAGGCTCGAGGCCGAGCCCGCGTCGATGGGCCGAGAGGGGGGCGCGGAGGTGTTGAGCCTGTCCATGGCTGGGCGGCGGCGCGCTACGCGCCGGCGGCTTTCCTTCACCGTGCCGCAGCTCGCGGCGGCAGCTGCCGTGGTCGCGCTCTTCTCGGCCGGGACGGTGTGGGTGGCGCTGTCGGGCGGGCCGGGCACGGACGCACCAGTCGTGGCCACGCAGCCGGAGGAAGGGCTCGGCCCCGCCGCGCGCATGGCGGCGGCCGGAGATGCGGCGTACGAGTCGGCGGTCGTGGAGCTCGAGGAGCTCGTGGAAGCCAACCGCGACCTCATGGCCCCCGAGACCGTGGAGGCGCTCGATGCGTCCCTACGGACGATCGACGAGGCGATGGCGGCGATCCGGGACGCCCTCAGGAAGGACCCCAACAGCGAGCTGCTGGCTCGCCTGCTCGTGAACCAACAGAGGTCGAAGCTCCGCGTGCTGCGTCAGGCAGCCACTGCGGTGCAGGCCCGAAGCTGAATACGAGGATACGATGAACGGATTGGTGGTGGGGACCCTGATGGTCCTGGGCATGGCCCAGCAGACCGACACGGTCTTTCCGGCGGAGGGGGCGACGAGCCTGGAAGTGGAGAGCCCCGGCGGGAGCATCGTGGTCACCGGATGGGACCGGAGCGAAGTCCGCATCCAGGCGGAGCACTCGCACCGGACCTACGTCGACGTCCGACGACGGGGCGACCGCATCACCGTCGAGGGCGACGCCCGGCGCGGGCCGGCCAGCATCGTGGACTTCACGATCTCGGTGCCGCGGAGCATGTCGGTGAGCCTGGACGGGATGTACACGGACCTCAACGTCGACGGCGTCGAGGGGGACGTGACGGCCGAGACGCTCCAGGGCGACGTGACGGTCAAGGGTGGCGCGGGTGACGTGAAGGCTTCGGCTACCACCGGAAAGGTGCTCGTCCAGGGCGCCCGGGGGCGGGTCGATACCGAGACCGCCGCCGGGGACATCCGTCTCGTCGATGTCTCCGGTGAGGTCGTGGGCGAGTCGGCGGGGGGAAGCATCTTCTTCGAGAACGCCCATCCGCGGTCCGTGGACGTAGGCACTACGGGCGGGCACATCCGCTTCGAGGGGGTGCTCGATCCCGAGGGGACGTACTACTTCGGCAGCTACGGCGGATCCGTCCTCCTGGTGGTGCCCGAGGGCACGGCTGCGTCGATGAGCCTGGCAAGCGTCCACTCCACGGCGATGACCAACCTGGGCGGCGAGCTCCAGCGCTTCCCTTCGGGCGATCGGCACCAGGTGAACGTCAACGGGGGCGGCGCGGTGGTGGAGATCGAGACGTTCGGCGGCCGGATCGCGGTGATGCGCAAGGGGACGGAGGGCACCGTCGGCACGGCGCCGTCACGCGGCGAGGAGGGCTGGGGCGACCTGGGCGTGTCGATCCAGGCCGGGATCCAGGCTTCGCTGCGGCAAGCTTGGGAGTCGAGCCGGCCATACGGGTGGCACACCCGCCCGGCCCCCGATACCGTGCCTGCAACTATTCGACCCTGAATCTCGTCTATAGAAGGCAGGCCATGGGGGGACGGCTCGTCCGGGCGCCCTTCGACACGCTCGACCGCATCTCGGATGCTCACAGGGAGGGAAGCAGATGGCAGCAGATCACGCGTTGATCAAGCTGGAGGGCCTGAGCAAGGTCTTCTACACGGAAGAGGTGGAGACGCACGCCCTGTCGAACATCACGATGGAGATCAAGACGGGGGAGTTCGTGTCGATCGCGGGCCCGTCGGGGTGCGGGAAGACGACGCTGCTGTCGATCCTGGGGCTGCTGGACTCGCCGACGGCGGGCAAGTACCTGCTGGACAACGAGCCGGTGGAGAACCTGAGCGCGAGCCAGCGGGCGAAGATCCGCAACCAGGCGATCGGGTTCATCTTCCAGGCGTTCAACCTGATCGGGGACCTGACGG
>Ga0307423_1000185_pt1 | contig 41832 bp, 29 predicted proteins | sample SalMarWE160310MG_FD_202154 | JGI IMG/M metagenome (GOLD analysis project Ga0307423, IMG submission 202154) | Salt marsh sediment microbial communities from the Plum Island Ecosystem LTER, Massachusetts, United States - WE1603-10 | ecosystem: Environmental > Aquatic > Marine > Intertidal zone >... | reverse complement strand
ACGCAGCGCCAGCTCGCCACGCGTGGGCGAGCCGGCGCTGGTGTAGACAGAGCTGACGACGCCGGCGAGCCGACCGAGTAGTTCCTACCCAGCTTGCAGCTTTGCTCTCAGGTAGAAACTGCGCATGCCGCTGGGAGGCCGGCGCGCTAGCTTCGAGATGTGTCCTGGATCAGTAGGCGTTCTCCGCGACGCAGCGCCGTCGATCAGGGCTCTGATCCCTCGGTGCCCCGGATACCACAGTGTGCCGGCAAAGGTGAAGCATGAGCGGCCTCCGCGTACGAGCCGAGGACCACGACCACCGGGAGATTCCTGAGGAGGCTGCGCGCCTGAGTCGACCGGCACCGCACGGACGCGGAGCTCTTCGGAAGATCGTCCGGCTGGTGTCGACGGTGTTCGCGATGGCTGGGTGGCGGCTCGAGCACCTCAACCTGGTGTGGGCGGCCGGGAGCGTCGCCTCGGTGGGCCTCGCCCACGTTCTCATCACCCGCGCCGACTGGCGGCTCACGCTGCCCTACTTCTTCTTCACGCTCGTCTTCTACTACGGCGGCAACGCGCTGATTCTCAAGTCGAACCTGCCCAGCCGCGCCGTCGCCCGGCTCGGCGAAAAGCGCGCCTTCCGGGCGTACGAGACCGTGGCCGGGCTGATGTTCCTCAACCAGGGGCTGGGGGTCGGCTGCATGGCGGCCCTTCACCTCTCGAGCTTGGAGCGGGCGGTACCGCCGTCTCTCACGCTCGCCGCGGGCATGGTGCTGTTCGCCGTTGGCCTCCTCGTCAAGTTGTGGGCCACGCTCACCGTCGGCGTCGACGCGTACTACTTCCGAGACATGTTCCTCGGGCGACCGCTGGCCCCCGCCTGTGGCGGCGGGCCCTACCGCTTCCTGCACAACCCCATGTACTCGGTTGGGCAGCTCCAAGGCTACGGCTACGCCCTGCTCTACGGCTCGCTTCCCGGTCTCGGCGCCGCTGCCGCCGGGCATCTGCTCATCTATGCGTTCTACCTCGCAGCCGAACGCCCGTTTGTGCGGAGCACCTACATCATGCAGCGCTCCGTCCAAACGATCACCTCGGAGTCACGGTGAGGTCGCGGCCAATGCGAGGCGCGCTCCCGACGAGAGCGCTCGGCGCGGGCCTCAGGTGCGTGGTCCGTGCCGCCTGCATCGCCGCACTCCTGCTGGCTGGCGCGACGACTCCCGCGCTCGCACAGGCCCCGGCGTCCCCGGCAGCCCTGCCCGCGGCCATCACCGGCCCGCCAGCAACGTCTCCCCCGACATCGGACTCACAGCTGGTGCTCGATCAGATCGCCGGGTGCGGCGACAGTGGCACCTTGCGCCTCGACATCGACCTGCGCGCCGGGCGCTTCGCGGCGGCTGACGCGTGGGCGGTGGAGGTCGTCGGAACGCCGACGGCAACGCTTGTGGCGACGGCGGTCGGCGGCCACGTCAACCGCCTCGATGTGGCAGTCGACGGCGGCATGCTGCTTCTCGACGGAAGCCACCTGCGGCCGAAGATCCTCATCCAGAGCTTCCACTTCGAGGAGGGCAAGGGAATCACCGAGGCCAGCTACCGCGGGCGCGGAATCTGGAGACCCATCGTCTGGATGTTCCGGTGTCTCGCGAGGTCGGCGCTGCGCAATCTCGAGATCCATACCGATCTCCCATCGATCTTGCACGGCGAGTTCCTGGGCGCGAAAGGAGCGGCCCCTTCGGCGCCTTCCGGCGCCTCGTTCCTCGACCTCGTCCAGGAGGTGCGAGTCCACGACTCGGAGTTCGTGGCCTACGGCGGCCGCCCATTGAGCCTTGGCACGATGGTCCAGTTCCACACCGCCTCGCAGCCGAGGGAAGGCACACCCGTGCACGTCGCGATCGTGGAGGGCTTCTTCCGACCGGCCAGGGGGGGCCGGCTGGCGCAGTTCGCGGTCGCCGGGCGGGTCGATGGTGAGATCGAGAACGGCGCCATTGCCTTCGTCGGGAGCCGTTGCACCTTCTCGCACGGCGAGCTGAGGCAGGGCGCCTTCCAGGTCGGATCACGCGCCGACGGCACGCTCGAAGCGACGCTCTCCGCCGCCAGTCTGGCCGCCGACCTCACGGCAGGGGACTTCCACGTACCCGGCGGCCCGACAGTTGACGTCGAGACGCCGTCGCGCTTTGTCGTTCGCGATCTGCTGCTGCGGCCGGACGGGCGGTACTCCGGGATCATCGACGCTGAGCTGCACGGCAAGGCGGGCAGGATCGAGCGGGGCGGCGCCGTCGTCTCGTTGAGCAACGTGGAGCTGCGGACAAACGGGGCAACCATCGCCAACGGCCTGGCGACCGGCGATGTCGAGCTGGGAGCCGACTACCGCATGGACTACCCGCTGGTGGTGCACTACCCCGTCGAGGAGGTCGGAGATCGGAGCGTCCAGCTCCTCTTCCGGGGGTCGCTCACGGCCACGCTCCACCTCGAGGACGCGGGCAGCAGCGGCGAAGGCGCGGTCACGGGAGTGTACCGTTTCACAGTGCCGTGGCCCCCGGTCGAGCAGGCCGCCTTCGAGGTTCTGCGCGCCGCATGGATGCAGGACGTCACGCCGGCCATGCGTGACGTGGACTTCAGGATCGAGCCGCGGCGCTTCGGTCCGTGCGGCGGAACCTGCTTCCTGGTCGACCTCAACGTGACGGTGGAGAAGAAGGAGGCCAAGGGCCGTCTCTTCCATCAGCTGTGCGACACACAGGGGAAAGCGGACCTCGTGGTCGATGCGGCCACACGCAGCTTCCTCCTCCGCAACGTGCGGATCGAACCGCGGTGCCATGGGGTTCTTGGTTGGGTCGTGAACTTCATCGGGCCGCTCCTGACGAAGACCTACACGGACATCACGCTCTTCCAGATGCCCGAGGATCTCCCCTTCACGGTCGAGTCGGTCGACAGTGGCAGCGACTGGATCGCCATCGCGGGCAAGGTCGCCTGGACGTCGCCGATGGCCGATGCGCCGCCTCGACCGTCTCCTCACGTTGCGAGTCAATGATCCGGGGCTAGCCCCGGCTTCTCGTGGAGGCGCGCGGCCGCGGGATCATGGCTCCTCCTCTGTCAGCCGGGAAACCATCATGGCGACCTGCTCCCCGCGCACCGGCACGGACAGCAGGGTGCAGCCCGCCGTCGTTTCGGCCTGCCCGCACCACACCGGTGGCTTGAGGTCGAGGATGTGGCACAGACCGGCGACTGCGCTGCGGACCTCCTCGGGTCGCGCCGCCCGCGAGGGAAAGAAACGGTGCTCGAGATGGTCGAAGTTGAGCAGACCCAAGCGAACCGCGGTCAGGACCCTGCGGTAGCAGGGCAGCTCGATGATGTCGGACATTACCGGCGAGCTGCCGCCCCCGGCCGCCTCCAGCTGCGGCGCCAGCGACACCAGCAAGATGGCCAGCTCGGATCGGGTCAACCGCGGTGAAGCGATGCTCTGCCGGGCGCATTCTTGGAGGTTGGAGAGTCGCCACTGGAGCCTGATCCGGAGCAGGGACGCGGTGCGCTGCGGGTTGTCGGCCGGCAGCAACTGATAGAGGCGCATGGCCGTCTCCCAGTCGTGCCTGCCCTCGGCGATGTGACCGAACGTGAGGAGCGCACCGGGGTCGCCGCTGCGACCCAGCCCGATCAGTTCCAGGCCTCCCGTCAGAGTGGCGGTCAGGTCTGCCGCTTCGGAGGCGCGGACCAGCTCGGCGAAGGTCGTCTCCGCCTGGCCGGCCTCGGGCTGGCTTATGACCTCGGTGTTCCGCCCCTCCACCGGGAGGCCCAAGGCCGCCCGGCGGGCGTTCGCTTCGGCAGCCTCAGGCAGGCGCGGACTGCCGAGCAGGGTGGGGTCGGGGTAGGCGGCGGTCCGCGGCGGTGCGGTGGCGCAGCCGGCAACCCAGACCAGCCCAGCCGCGAGCGCCACGAGCAGCAGCCGCCGAGACGGCGTCGGGCGCGAGGCCGCGGCGCGGATGCTGCCACCTCTTCGGATGCTGCCACCTCTACGGTCAGGCTGAGGTCTCATCGTTGGGTCTTCGTACTGCCGCTGATACTCAGCGCGCCCTGCGCCGCCAGTAGTAGCTGCCACCACCGCCGAAGAAGAGAACCAGCAGGAGGATCACGATGATTGGCGTGATATTTCATGACCACATCCTTCATTTCGAGTCCTCCTTAAAGGTAAAAGGTAGGTTACGGGTATCCCATTCGGGAAGCGCACTTTCTACTCGGAAGGGAAGCCGGGCGCTCGGTAGGAACCACCCAGTCGGGAACGTGCACGTGGAGGGGAACGCGGTTGGAACCGGGAGCTTGGCTCACCCGTAAACAACCTGCATTCCCGAACCGGCTGCGTCTCCGTCGGGGCTGCGCCCGGTGCAGGAGGCCGCGCCGCGGCGCGGATGCTGCGGCCGCGCCTCGTTGTCTCACCTCGATTGCCGCAACCGCACCGGTCGCGTAGTTCCTACCGACTCCGTCGCGTCGCTCCCGGGTAGTAAGTGCGCTTCCCAGTGAGAGACTAAAGAACTAAGTTCGAGGCACGTTCGAGATTGGAGGGTTGTGATGCTGTGGACGATTCTGGTCATTCTTCTCGTGCTGTGGCTGCTCGGCGTGGTCACCTCCTACACGATGGGAGGGTTGATCCACATCCTGCTGGTGGTGGCGGTGATCATTCTGATCGTCAGGCTGGTCTCTGGACGGCGCCGTCTCTAGCGACGGAGTCGTGGCGCGGAGGGGGCCGCCGTCCCGGTAAGGGCAGGCAGCGATGAGGAGTAGCCGTAGCTCTGTCGGTGCCTGGACTCCTCCATGGCGCCTGAACACGCGGTCCCTAGGACCGCCAGAAAGGAAACTGGACAATGGAGAAGCACCATTTCAAGGTTCTCGTTCCCGGCATCTTCGCCGCCACCGCGCTGGCGCTCACCGTGGGCGTCGGCGCCCAGACGGCGCCGCCATCCGTGACGCCCGCGGCCACCAAGTGCCCCGAGGCGGGCGCGATGGCCGGCCACCACAAGGGCAGCGCTGCGGCGGTCAAGCACGAAGCTGACCTCAAGGCGGAGTGCCAGGCCATGACGGCTAAGAAGCAGGAGATGCAGGAGAAGCTCAAGGCGATGGACGATACGCTCGACAAGCTGGTGGCTGAGATGAACGCCGCCAAGGAGTCGAAGCAGCCCGACGCCCTGGAGAAGCCCATGGCAGCCGTCATCACCGAGCTGGTCGCCCAACGCAAGGTCATGCGCTCCATGATGATGAAGATGAGCTGCGCGATGATGGAGCAGAGACAGCATCAGATGCACGTGCACCGCATGAAGGGAACGATGAAACGCCCGATGATGAAGATGGGCAATCCTCCCGAGCCCAAGGCAGAGGAGACGAAGCCCGAAAAGTGAGGAATCAGCCGGACGGCGACTGAAACCTCCCGTCGCAGACTTGGACGAAGCGTTGGGAATGGCCCAGGACCCTGTTCGTGAAATCAAGTTCGATGCCGCAGGCATACTTGACGGTATGTTGAGGACACCGAGGCGCGAAAAGCGCAGCGATGGCTGGCGTATCGCCGGTCGCAGTAGATTGCGAGTGAATGATGCGGGCTAGGCTCTCGTATCGCCGGTCGCAGCAAACTGCAGGTGAATGATCAGGGTTCGGATCGCCGCGCGCCGGAGCGCCTCGACGGCGAGCAGGAAGCTCGGGAGCTCACCTCCCGGTTCGACCGCGACTGGCGCCCCCAACCCGCCTGAAGTCGATGAAACCGCGCTCCACGTCGGTACGGATCAGCTGTACCTGTAGGCGGTGACCGACGTCGAGGCCGGCCGAGCCCTCGACCAGCTTCCCCTCTGCGGGCGGCTTGAAGATGCGCACCCAGGTGCCCTTGGCCGCGGCGCCAGTGACGATCGCGTCGAACCTCTCTCCGACGTGCGACGAGAGCAGCAGCGCCGCCGCCGACTTGCCGACCTGACGTTCCACCTTGTTGGCGGCGTCCTCCTGAACCGTGCAGTGGGTGGCGAGCGCGACAAGCTGGTCGGCGCCGTAGGGCGGTGACGTCCCGGTCAGGGCGGCCTTGACGAGGCGCTGTGTGATCAGGTCTGGGAAGCGGCGGTTAGGTGCGGTCGAGTGGGTATAGTCCTTGACCGAGAGGCCGAAGTGACCGGGCGCGGGCCGTCCAGGCAGCTCGGCGATGTACTCGCCCCTCCCGAGCAGCTTGACCACCGCCAGCGACAGGTCGGGGAAGCGGCGGGGGTCGGCGGCCTGCCGTCTGGCCAGGAAGAGCGCCAGCGAACGTGCGTCGGGTTCGGCTGGAAGCAGCTCACCGACCTCTGCAGCCAGCTCGACGATGCGCTCCCAACGCTTTGGCGTCCGCACCACCCGGCGCAGCGAGGGCAGGCCCTTGCGTGCCAGAAAGCGGGCAGTGACGCCGTTGGCCGCGATCATGAGGTCCTCGATGAGCTCCTTGGCGCGGTTCTTCTCCTCGACGGCGAGGTCATGGATCTGGTCTGCGTCGAACACCGCCCGCGCCTCAATGGTCTTCAGGTCAAGCGCACCGTGCTCATGCCGGACCGTCCTGAGCTTCTGCGCCGCCGTGTCCTGCAGCCGCAGGTTGACGTCCAGGCCGGGGACCGCGGCGACCGCCTCCGGCATCGGACGGTCGCCCTCCAGCCAGGCCGCAACCTGGTTGTAGGCGAGCTTGGCGTGGTTGTGGACGAGGGCCTGGTAGAGGTCGGCATTTTCCAGCGAGCCGTCCTCTCTGACCGTCATCTCGACCACGACCGCCGGCCGATCCTGCTGATCGGCGAGGGAGCTCAGGTCGGTGGAGAGCCGCTCGGGCAGCATGGGGAAGATCTCCGCCGCCGTGTAGACCGAGGTCGTGTTCTTCTGCGCGTGAGCGTCGACGGCCGAACCCTTGACCACCAGGGAGTCCACGTCCGCGACCGCAACCAGCACCCTGACCGCGCCGCCGGGCAACGCCTGCGCGACGGTGAGCTGGTCGAGGTCGAGCGAGTCGTCGTTGTCGATCGAGGACCAGCTCAGTTGACGCAGGTCGCATACCGCAGCCGCAGGCGTCGGAGGCGCGCCCACTCTCGCCAGCTCCGCCATCACCTCCGCCGAGAAGTCGGGTTCGAGGCCGCGGTCGAGCATCGCCCGGCGCGCAATCCGTCGCAACGTGGCACGGCTTGTAAGGCTCTCGGTCATCTTGATGTGACTATATCAAGGTTGGGGGAAGCGCCCCGGGGTCTGCTGCGGTCTTGGCGAGCGGAGGGAAGCAACCCCCTCGCCGCAGGTGGCCGCTCCTCCTCGCGACCGCTCCGTGAGCGGGCGTCGTTTCCAGTCTGGGCATCGCCCGTCCCCCGGCCGAAACCAGGAGAGCAGGCACCCCGCGGATAGAGTGGGAGCTGACAGCAGGATCCGGGAGAGCCCTTCAGCTACCGTCTGCCGCGCCAGTAGTAGCCACCGCCGCCAAAGAGAAGGATCAAGACGACAATCACGATGATCAACGTGCCAGTGCTCATGGATTCTCCCTTCCTTTCGAGTCCTCCTCAAAGGTGGGTCCCGGGTATCCCCTCCGGGAAGCGCACTTACTACTCGGAAGCGAAGCTGGGCGCTCGGTAGGAACCACCCGGTCGGGAGCGGACACGTTGGGGGGCGCGGTCGGGTCCCGGAGCTTGGCTCACCGGTGACGAGCCTGCCGCCCCGAGCGTCTGCGCCTCCGTCGGGGCTGCTCCCGGTGCAGGTGGCCGCGCCGCGGCACGTGATGCTGCGGCCGAGCTTCGTTCTGCTCGATCGCCGCCTGAGCACCGGTTGAGTAGTTCCTACCGAGTCCGCTGTGTCGCTCCCGGGTAGAAAGTGCTCTTCACGGGTGTAGTGACACAGGCACAACATCAAAGGTGCGCTGAGGAAGGGAAGGTGTCCCATGAAACGCGCAGAAACGGGAGGGTTGTCTGCTGTGTGCCATGCTGCCCTTGCTCCGCATGCCACGGTGCAAACCGATCCAGGGGCTCCCGTGGGTGTGAAGCGCCGTTGCTTCCTGGAGCTGCAGTGGCAAGGCCGGGGTGGGAAGTTCCGCCACCTCGCGCTCAGGTTGCCCGCTCTGCGGCGGGTGCTGGGGGCTCTCGGCATCATCGTCCTGCTCGCCGTCGCTGTCGTCGCAGGGTTCTTCGTCGTGTCGAATCGAGCTGCGGCGCAGAGCAGCGTCGCCGCGGCCCTGCGTGAGAACCTGGAGCTGAAGGCGCGTCAGGACGCCCTGCGCGAGCGAGCCTTCGACGTTGCCGAGCAGCTCTACTGGCACGTCGAGCAGGAGCGCCGGATGGCCCGGCAAGCCGGCTTTCCGGGTCATGCCTGGATCAACTGGTGCCCGCCGCCGCCCGGGAGGAACGCGGGGGACGAGGTCATCCTTGCCTGGCTCTCCGAGCAGGGTGCGCAGCTGGAAGCGCTCGGGAACGAGCTGGCGGCGAGCCGCGCCGAGGCCGGGGCACGACAGGCCCATCCTCGCGCGCCGGTTGGCAGTGGGACAGTCTTCCAGCGCCACGCCGCAACGCTTCAGGCAGCAAACACGGCGCCAGGCAGGCGACCCCAGGCGACACTCGTCGCTCGCTGAAGACCACACAGGAGGTGATCATTGTTCGGACGGCGCCGTCCAGAGAGACGCATTCCTCTCAGAGGTGAGCTCCTGAGCCTCGAGGGTCTCGAGGAGCGAGCGAAGACGCTCGCCACCACCTTCGCACTGGCCCCTACCTCACGTGCGGGCGCCCACGACGTGTTGCAGCGGCTGGAAGAAGACATCCACGTTCTGAACGTGGCGTACCGCTCCCTCGCCGATGATGTCCACCGGGGCCTCCCCGTTCCTCCGGCCGCCGAGTGGCTACTCGACAACTTTCACCTCGTCGAGTCGGAGGAGCGCGCCGTGCGGCACGACCTCCCCGTCCGGTACTACCAAAAACTGCCGAAGCTCGCGGCGCGCGAGCGCTCCGGCATGGCTCGCATTCACGTATTGGCGTTCGAGCTGATCGGCCACAGCGACGGGCGGCTCGACGCCGAGCGGCTCACCCATTTCCTCCTCGCCTTTCAGACCGTAACCCCGTTGACGATCGGAGAGCTCTGGGCCTGGCCCATCATGCTCAAGGTCGCGCTCCTGGAGAACCTGCGGCTCCTGGCGGACGGAATCCTGGCAGGTCGGACGGCACGCATGGAAGCGGACGCCGCTCTCGAGCGGGTGGAACACAGTGGCCATCCCGGTCCTCTGCCCGAACCGCTCTCGAACGCCTTCGTGACGGAGCTCCGGCAGCGAATGCGCGAGTACGACCCCCGGGCAGTACCCCTTGTCGCAGCGGTGGAGCAGGTGCTGGCCGCGCGAGGGATGACGCCCGAGGATGCCGTCCGCTCAGAGAACCAGCGCCATGCGACCGACCAGGTCTCTACCGGCAACACGGTGACGAGCCTCCGTTTCTGCGCGACGCTCGACTGGAGCCGCTTCGTGGAGCTGGTCAGCCCGATGGAGGAGATCCTGCGCCGCGACCCGGCCGGGGTCTACCCGCGGATGGACTTCGCCAGTCGCGACCGCTACCGGCACGCCGTGGAGGATCTCGCCGATCGGACCGGCGAGGCGCAGGTGCGCGTTGCCCTGAGGACCGTCGAGAGCGCTCGCCGCAGCGCACAGCAGAAGGGAATCAGCGACAGGGCTGCGCACGTCGGTTACCACCTGATCGGCCCCGGCCGGCGCGGCCTCGAGCTCGACGTGGCGTACCGCCCGCGCATCGCCCAGTGGCTTCGCCGTGGGATCTTCGCCCATGCAACCGCGGCGTACCTCGGCGGCATCGGTCTGCTGACCGGCGTCGGCGTGCTCGGTGCGTACGCGTACGCTGGCGCCGCGAGTGCCGCCGTGATGGCGACAGCGGCGGCCCTCCTCGCGCTGCTCCCCGCAAGCGAGCTCGCGGTGCTCGTCGTGCAGCGGGTCGTGGCCGCGCTGGTGCCGCCGCGCCGGCTCCCCCGCCTCGACCTCAGCAACGGGATCCCCGACAGCGCCCGCACGATGGTGGTCGTGCCCGCGCTCCTCAGCAGCGTGGGGGAAGTCCAGCGGCTCCTGGCGCACCTGGAGGTGCAGGCGCTCGGCAACCTCGACCCCCGGATCCACTTCGCGATCCTGAGCGACTTCAAGGACGCGCCAACCCTCGCGGTTGCCGGTGACGACGAGATCCTCGCCGCGGCAGTGGCCGGGATAGAGGCGCTCAACCGCCGGCACGCGCCCGACGGGAACGACCGTTTCTACCTCTTCCACCGCGATCGGCGGTGGAACCCGAAAGAGAACGTCTTCATGGGCTGGGAGCGCAAGCGGGGAAAGATCGAAGAGCTCAACCGCCTTTTACGTTCCTCTGGCGACAGCGGTTTCTCCGTCAAGATCGGGGACCTTTCGATCCTCCCGTCGGTGCGCTACGTCCTCACCCTCGACGCCGACACGCGGCTTCCGAGGGGCGTTGCAAGGACCCTGATCGGGATCATCTCGCACCCGCTCAATAGGCCCGTGGTCGATACCGCCCTCCGGAGGGTCACGGAGGGCTATGGCATTCTCCAGCCGCGCGTGAGTGTCGACCTGGCGAGCGCCGGCGGGTCGCTCTTCGCGCGGGTGTACGCCGGGCACACCGGCGTCGATCCATACACGACGGCGGTCTCGGACTCCTACCAGGATCTGTTCGGCACAGGGGTCTTCACGGGGAAGGGCTTGTATGACGTCGACGCCTTCCAGGCGACCGTCGGATGGCGCGTTCCCGAGAACGCGCTGCTGTCGCACGATCTCTTCGAGGGGCTGCATGCTCGCACCGCGCTGGTCTCCGACGTGGAGCTGGTGGACGACTACCCCGCCAACGTCCTCGCACACGCGCGGCGGCAGCAGCGCTGGGTGCGGGGCGACTGGCAGATCCTCGCCTGGCTCTTCCCGGTGGTCCCGACCCCCCAGGGTTTCGCGAAGAACCGCCTCCCGCTCATCAGTCAGTGGAAGATCCTCGACAACCTGCGGCGCAGTCTCGTGGCGCCCGCGCTCCTCGTTTTCTTCGCGGCCGCTTGGACGTTGCTCCCCGGCAGCCCACTTGTCTGGACCCTTGGCGGTTTGGCGGTCGTTACTTTCCCATTCGTTGCATCTCTCTTCCAGCTCCTCAAGCGGCGTCCCCCGCACGAACCGGCTCATGTCCACTTTCGAGGCCTTGCTGAGGATCTAAGCACCGCCTTCGGGCAGGCGCTCCTGACGCTGGTCTTTCTCCCATTCCACGCGTGGGAGAGCGTGCACGCCATCGCCCTGACGCTCGTCCGGCTCGTCATCACGCGGCACCACCTCCTGGACTGGGAGACGGCTGCCGCGCAGGTCGCACGGGTCGCTGGCCTCTTGCGGGAAGGGATCCGTCCCTTCTTCGTCGAGATGGCCGCGAGCCCGATTGCGGCCCTGGCGCTCCTCGCCCTCACCATCGCCGCACGTCCCGAGGCACTGCCTCTTGCACTGCCGTTCATCGCCCTGTGGACCGCAGCGCCCGCCTGCGCCTACTGGCTCAGCCAGCCAATGGCTGCACGCCGGCGAGAGCTCTCGCCAGAGGACCGTGATCTTCTGAGGACGGTGGCTCGAAAGACCTGGGCCTACTTCGAGACCCTGGTTGGGCCCGACGATCACTGGCTCCCTCCCGACAACTACCAGGAGGACCGAGAGCCCAAGGTGGCCCACCGGACCTCACCGACCAACATCGCCATGGGCCTCCTCTCCACTCTCGCGGCGCACGATCTGGACCTGCTGCCGGCAGATGCAATGGTCGAGAGGCTCGACCGGACGCTGACCACGGTCGAAGGGCTGGAGCGGCACGAGGGGCACCTCCTGAACTGGTACGACACCGAGAACCTCTCGCCGCTCGTCCCGCGCTACGTGTCCACGGTGGACAGCGGCAACCTCGCGGGGGCGCTGCTCACCCTGGCGGAGGGGTGCCGGCAGCTGGGCGCGTGGCAGCCAGACCTGGCATCACGCCTGTTCGGCATTGCCCGTCGCGCAGTGGCCCTGGCGGACGGCATGAACTTCACCTTCCTCTATGACCGCCGGCGCCAGCTGTTCTCGATCGGCTATCGCTTGGCCGACGCCGGCGGGCCGGGGCAAGCGGATGTCGGCTACTACGACCTCCTGGCCGCGGAGTCGCGCCTGGCGAGCTTCTTCGCGATCGCCAAGGGCGACGTCCCGCAGAGCCACTGGTTCCACCTGGGAAGGCTCGTCGTCAGCGTGGAAGGTGTCCCGACGCTCGTCTCCTGGGGAGCGACGATGTTCGAGTACCTCATGCCGCTTCTCCTGATGAGAACGTATCCGGGAACGCTCCTCGGCCAGAGCTGCCGCATGGTCGTCAGGAGGCAGATCCGGTACGGTCGCGAGCGGCACGTCCCGTGGGGGATATCCGAGTCCGCCTACGATCTGACCGACCGGCTCGGCAACTACCAGTACAAGGAGTTCGGCGTCCCGGGCCTCGGGTTGAAGCGAGGACTGGCCGACGAGCTCGTCGTGGCGCCCTACGCGACCGCGTTGGCCGCTCTTCTGGAGCCGGCTAGAGCCGCGCGAAACCTGCGGCGCCTGACGGGCGAGGGAGCCGAGGGGCCGCTCGGATACTACGACGCAGTTGACTACACGGTGAGGAGGCCGGACGAGACCGGCGACTCCGAGGCCGTGCGAGGAGGCCCCGGCGTCGTCGTGAAGACCCACATGGCGCACCACCAGGGGATGACGCTCGTCGCCATCGCCAACGTCCTGCTCGGCGACGTGATGGTTGACCGGTTCCATGCGGATCGGCGAATTCAGGCGACCGAGCTCCTGCTGCAAGAGCGGATCCCACGCGAGGCGCCCGTCATCGAGCCGCGTCCGGCCGAGGAGGCCCGAATCGAACCGGCTGCGCTGACGCGCGCACCACGCCGGCTCCGCTCGCCTCACACGCCGTTCCCACGGGCGCAGATCCTGTCGAACGGTAGCTACGTCGCCATTGTCACGAACGGGGGCGGGGGAACGAGCTTCTGCCGCGGCCGTGCCGTGACGAGGTGGCGGGAGGACCGCACCCGCGACCCCGGAAGCCAGTTCGTCTATCTGCGCGATGTCCACACGGGGGCGGTCTGGTCCGCGGCCTACCAGCCTACGGCCAAGGAGCCCGACAGCTACCTGGTGGAGTTCCTGGCCGAGAAGGCAGCTTTCGAGCGGCTCGACCACGAGATCACAACGCGCCTCGAGGTTGCTGTCTCACCAGGCGACGACGCCGAGGTTCGGCGTGTCTCGCTGACGAATCAAAGCGACCGCTCCCGCGAGATCGAGCTGACGAGCTACGTCGAGCTGGGTCTGGGGGCCATCGCCGAAGACGTCGCCAACCCCGCGTTTGGGAAGCTCTTCGTCGAGACGGAGTGGATCGCCGAGAACACGGCCCTCCTGGCGCGGCGACGACGCCGCGGCCCGCACGACCCGGCGCTCGTCGGATTCCACGTCCTCTCCATTCACGGACCGACGCAAGCGCAGGTCGAGTGGGAGACCGACCGCATGCGCTTCCTGGGGCGCGGGCGCGGCCCCGACAACCCACAGGCCATGGACGGGCGCGCTCTCTCGGGAACCACCGGCGCGGTGCTCGACCCGATCCTGAGCCTGAGGACCCGGCTGCGGCTCGCACCCGGGGGATTCGCCCGCGTCTCGTTCACGACCGGCGTCGCCGCCGACGAGCCGACCGCACGCGAGTGCGCACAGAAGTACCACGACCACGGTGTCGCCGCCCGCGCCTTTGCCCTGGCCTACACGCAGGCGCAGATGACACTGCGACATCTTGGCATCTCCGTCGAACAGGCCCAACTCACGGAACGGCTGGCCTCCCGAGTCTTCTTCTCCGACGCATCGCTCCGGGCCGACCGGGAGACGCTGGCGAAGAACACGCTCGGCCAGGAGGGCCTCTGGAGGTTCGGCATCTCGGGCGATCTCCCGATCATCCTCGTCCGCGTCAAGGCGCCGGAAGACGTGAAGCTCGTTCGGCAGGTCCTGACCGCCCACGAGCACTGGCGCATGAAGGGGATGAAGTCGGACGCCGTGATCCTGAACGAGCACCCCGCGAGCTACCGCGAGGAGACGAACGAGGAGCTCGCGCAGCTCGTCGACGGCGGCCCGTGGAGTGCGTGGAAGGACAAGCCAGGGGGCGTGTTTCTTCTCCCTGGCGACTCGATCCCGGAAGCCGAGAAGGTCCTTCTGAGCGTGGTCGCCCAGGCGGTCCTCTCGGGCGACCGCGGAACCCTCGAGCAGCAGCTCGACCGCCCGGAGCCAGAGCCTGCCCTCCCGCTGGACCGCGTGCTGGCCGACGAGGCCCCGGGGCCAGTCGAAGGGGGGCGGCCGGAAGCCCAGCCGAAGCCACCGCCGCTTGTCCTCGGGAACGGCCTCGGCGGTTTCACGCGTGATGGCCGCGAGTACGTCGTCGTCCTCGAGGGTGACCGGGAGACGCCCCTTCCCTGGGTCAATGTTCTTGCCAACCCGCGTTTCGGGAGCATCGTGACCACCTCAGGGGCGGCCCACACCTGGGCCGAGAACAGCCGGGACAACCGGCTCACGCCGTTCGCGAACGACCCGGTCACCGACCCGACCGCCGAGGCGATCTTTGTCCGCGACGAGGAGAGCGCTGCCCTGTGGGGCGCCACGCCGGCGCCCCTCCGGCGGACGCGGCGCTCTCCGCGCTGGGTTGTGCGCCACGCGCCGGGCGTGACCCGCTTCTCCCGCGCCGCGGACGGCATCGCGCAAGAGTTGGCGGTCTTCGTTGCGCGGGACGAGCCCGTGAAGCTGTCCCTGTTGACGTTGACGAATCGCTCCGACCGGCCGCGGCGCCTGACCCTTTTGTCGTACGCCGAATGGCTGCTCGGCCCTCCGATGGCGAGTGGTCCGAGGTTCGTCGCGACGGAGCGCGACGGCGAGACGGGCGCGGTCCTGGCACGCGACCTGTACAGCCAGGAGAGGGGGCGTGTCGCGTTCGCCGCCGCGAGCGAACCCCTCGTCGCCGCCACTGGCGACCGACTCGAGTTCATCGGCCGCAACGGTTCGCTCTCACGTGCGGCTGCGCTCGGCCGACCGCTGCTGTCGAACCGTTTCGGCGCTGGCCTCGACCCGTGCGCAGCCTTGCAGATGGTGGTGGATCTCGAGCCCGGCGCGACGCGGCGCGTCGTGTTTCTCCTCGGACAGGGGCGGGACGTGGCGGAGGCCCGCGCGCTCGTGCGGCGGTTCGCAGGCAGCGACGGCGCAACAGCAGCTGCCGCCGAGCTCGCCGCGGTGGAGGCGTTCTGGGATGACACGCTGGGCGCCGTGCGTGTCACCACCCCCGACGACTCCTTCGACCTCCTGGTCAACAGGTGGCTGCTCTACCAGGACCTGGCGTGCCGCCTCTGGGCGCGCTCCGCCTACTCCCAGTCGAGCGGTGCGTACGGCTTCCGCGACCAGCTGCAGGACGTGCTGGCGCTCATGTTCACGCGGCCGGACCTCACCCGCGAGCACCTCCTGCGAGCAGCCGCGCGCCAGTTCGTGGAGGGGGACGTGCAGCACTGGTGGAGCGCCCCGGGCGGCCAGGGCATTCGTACGCGCTGTTCGGACGATCTTCTCTGGCTCCCCTACGCGACGGCCGAGTACGTAAAGACCACGGGGGACCGCGCCGTCCTCGACGAGCCGGTGCCTTTTCTGGAGGCGCCTGCCGTTCCGCCCGGAGAGCCCGAGGCGTACGGTATCCCGGCCATCTCCCGCGAGACCAGCACGCTGTTCGAGCACGGAGTCAGGGCCGTGGATCGGGCGCTGACCGTCGGCGCGCACGGCCTGCCGCTCATCGGGAGCTGCGACTGGAACGACGGCTTCAACCGCGTCGGTCTCGAGGGTCGCGGCGAAAGTGTCTTCGTCGGCTGGTTTCTCCACACCATTCTTGGAGCATGGGCCCCCTTGTGCAAGGAGAGGGGCGAGGCGGCGCGAGCGGCGCACTACCACGCCGAACGCGAGCGTCTGGGAACCATGCTGGAGCAGAGTTGGGATGGCGAGTGGTACCGGCGCGCGTACTTCGACGACGGGACGCCGCTGGGATCGTCCCAAAACGACGAGGGGAAGATCGACTCGGTGGCCCAGACCTGGGCCGTTCTCTCGGGCGCCGCGCCGGCAAAACGCGCCGAGCGCGCCATGAATGCCGTGCGCACGCACCTGGTCCGGCGGGGTTCAGGCGTCATCCTGCTCCTCTCGCCGCCGTTCGATCACACGGCTCTCGACCCGGGATACATCAAGGGCTACATCCCGGGGATCCGCGAGAACGGAGGGCAGTACACACACGCGGGGGCGTGGGTCGCCCTCGCGCTCGCACGCCTCGGCAGCGGCGACGAGGCGGTGGAGCTGTTCCACATGCTCAACCCCATCAACCACTCGCGGACGGCGAGTCAGGTCGAGCGGTACATGGCCGAACCTTATGCGGTCGCGGGGGATGTCTACGACCACCCAGCGCACCAGGGGCGCGGCGGCTGGACCTGGTACACCGGCGCGGCCGGCTGGATGTACCGAGCTGGATTGGAGGGAATCCTCGGACTCCAGCGCCGGGGCGCATTCTTCGCGTTGAATCCCTGCATCCCGTCATCATGGCCGGGCTATACCATCGAATGGCGCCTCGGCAAGACGCACTACACGATCGAGGTCGAGAGCCCGGAACGGCGCTGCCGCGGCGTGGCCAGTGCGGAGCTCGACGGAGCGCCAGTCGACGCGTCAGCGATCCCGCTCTCCAACGACGGCCGAGCTCATCACGTGCGGGTCCGGCTCGGGGCGGGCCCCAAGCAGCCGTCGGGCTCCCCACGGCCCCCGGCAACCGGGTCGAGGGCCAGGACGTCATGAACCGCCGCCGGGCACACCCTTCGAGGAGATAGGCAAATGAAAGTGAGCCCTCTCGCAGGAAAGCCTGCGCAGCCATCCATGCTCGTCAACGTGCCGAGGCTCGTTACCGCCTACTATGCGGAATGTCCTGATCCTTCCGTACCTGCGCAACGGGTCATGTTCGGTACCTCGGGGCATCGCGGCTCGGCATTCGAGAAGTCCTTCAACGAGTGGCACATTCTCGCCATCAGTCAGGCGATCTGCCTGTACCGCGCGCAGCAGAAGATTGACGGGCCGCTGTTCCTCGGCATGGACACGCACGCGCTCTCGGTCCCGGCTCATGCGAGCGCCCTGGAGGTACTGGCGGCCAACGGGGTGGAGGTCATGATTGCGGAGGGGGACGAGTACACGCCGACGCCGGTCGTGTCCCATGCCATCCTCGCGTACAACCGCGGGCGCACGACCGGGCTCGCCGACGGCGTCGTGATCACTCCCTCGCACAACCCGCCCCACGACGGCGGCTTCAAGTACAATCCCCCAAGCGGCGGGCCGGCGGAACGCACCGTCACCGACTGGATCGAAGCCAAGGCGAACGAGTTTCTCGAAGGCGGCCTGCGGGGCGTGAAGAGGGTCTCGGCCGAGAAGGCGCTGCTCGCCTCCACGACCCACCGGCATGACTACCTCAATGCCTACGTTGCCGATCTGGCCAATGTGATCGACATGGACGCCATCCGCGCCGCAGGGATCAACCTCGGCGTCGATCCCCTTGGCGGCGCCGGTGTCCACTACTGGAGGCCGATCGCCGAGCGCTACGGGCTGAACCTCACCGTTGTCAACGAGGCGGTCGACCCGACCTTCCGATTCATGACCCTCGACTGGGACGGCCAGATCCGCATGGATCCCTCGTCGCCCTACGCAATGCAGAGATTGATCGGTCTGAAGGACCGCTTCGAGATTGCCTTCGCCTGCGACACCGACCACGACCGGCACGGGATCGTCACCCGGAGCGCAGGGCTGCTGCCGCCCAACCACTACCTCGCGGTCGCCGTCTTCTATCTCTTCAAGCACCGGCCGGAGTGGGGTACGCAGGCGGCGGTCGGGAAGACGGTGGTGAGCAGCCAGATGATCGACCGCGTCACCGCGAAGCTTGGGCGGAAGCTCTACGAGGTCCCGGTTGGCTTCAAGTGGTTCGTGGACGGTCTGCTCGACGGCTCGCTCGGCTTCGGCGGGGAGGAGAGTGCGGGCGCATCGTTCCTTCGTCGCGATGGCAGCGTCTGGACGACTGACAAGGACGGGATCGTCCCGGCGCTGCTCGCGGCGGAAATCACCGCGCGGATAGGCCGCGATCCCGGCGAGATCTACCGCGAGCTCAGCCGCGATTTCGGCGAGCCATCCTACGACCGGGTCGAGGCGCCGGCGACCCCGGAGCAGAAGTCGATGTTGGAGAAGCTCTCGGCGGAGCAGGTCCGGTCCACCGACCTGGCTGGGGAGGAGATCAAGTCCATCCTCACCCGCGCGCCGGGCAACGGTGCACCCATCGGCGGGTTGAAGGTAGTGGCCGAGAGTGGTTGGTTCGCCGCGCGTCCGTCGGGGACGGAAGACATCTACAAGATCTACGCTGAGAGCTTCCGCGGGGCGGATCATCTACGCCGCATCCTGGAGGAAGCGCAGACCATCGTCGATGATGCGCTCGCCGCGCCCCAGCGGCCCGGGATTGCGGCCGAACGGGAATCGGGGGAGACATCATGAGCAGACGAGGGCGGGTCGGCCACCCGATGTATAACCTGCTGCCCACGGAGATCGAGGGCTTCGACTCCCTGGCAGAGCTCGCCCTGGACATGCGCTGGTCGTGGAATCATGCCACCGATCAGGTGTGGCGGCAGCTCGATCCCGAGCTGTGGGAGATCACCCACAACCCCTGGGTCGTCCTGCAGACGGTGTCGCGCGATCGGATCGAGCACGTGCTGGCCGATCCTGCCTTCCGCAAGGACGTCGATGGCCAGGTCCGGGCCAGGCGGCAGGCGGTGAAGGCGCCCGCCTGGTTTCAGCACGAGCATCCGCACTCACCCTTGACCTGCGTCGCGTACTTCAGCATGGAGTTCATGCTGAGCGAGGCCCTGCCGATCTACTCAGGCGGGCTCGGCAACGTGGCCGGCGATCAGCTCAAGGCCGCCAGTGACCTGGGCGTGCCGGTGGTCGGCGTCGGGCTCCTCTACCAGCAAGGCTACTTCCGCCAGGTGATCGACAAGGACGGCGCTCAGCAGGCGCTCTTCCCCTACAACGACCCCGGGCAGTTGCCGATCACGCCGCTGCGCCAGGCGGACGGCGAGTGGCTGCGGCTGGAGATCGCCCTGCCCGGTTACTCGGTGTGGCTGCGCGCCTGGCAGGCCCAGGTCGGCAGGGTGAAGCTCTACCTGCTGGACAGCAACGACGCGGCGAACATCCCGGTTCATCGAGGGATTACCAGCGAGCTGTACGGCGGCGGGCCGGAGCTGCGCCTCAAGCAGGAGCTGCTCCTCGGGATTGGCGGATGGCGACTGCTTGGTGCGCTTGGCATTCAACCGGAGGTCTGCCATCTGAATGAAGGGCATGCGGCCTTCGCCGTGTTGGAACGCGCACTCGACTTCATGCAGGAGACCGCGCAGCCCTTCGAGGTCGCGCTGGCCGCCACACGAGCTGGGAACCTCTTCACCACCCACACGGCAGTGGCCGCCGGCTTCGACCGTTTCGCTCCGGCCCTCCTCCAGCAGTACCTCGGCGGCTATGCGGAGCAGAAGCTCGGGATACCGCTCCATGACCTCCTGGCCCTGGGCCGGCAGAACCCGAACGACTCGTCCGAGAGCTTCAACATGGCCTACCTGGCGGTCCGGGGGAGCGGGGCGGTGAATGGTGTGAGCCGCTTGCACGGCACTGTCAGCCGACACCTCTTTGCGCCTCTTTTCCCGCATTGGCCAGCGGACGAAGTGCCCGTTGGGCACGTGACCAACGGAGTTCACATGCCGACCTGGGACTCGGCGGCAGCCGACGATCTTTGGACGAAGGCCTGCGACAAGGACCGCTGGCTGGGGACGACGGAATCCCTGGAGCAGGACATCCGCCACGTCTCCGATGCCAGCCTGTGGCAGTTTCGCATCGCCGCCAGCCAGTCGCTCGTTGAATTCGCTCGTGAGCGATTGTCGCGGCAACTGGCGGCTTCCGGTGCATCGCCCGAGGCGGTTGACGAGGCGAAGCGTCTTTTCGATCCCAACGCGTTGACCCTGGGCTTTGCGCGCCGCTTCGCGACCTACAAGAGGCCGAACCTGTTGCTGCACGACCCGGAACGGCTGCTCCGTCTGCTGACCGATCCGCAGCGGCCGGTGCAGCTCATCATCGCCGGCAAGGCTCATCCGGAGGACCGGGCGGGGCAGGCCCTGATCCAGGAGTGGATACGCTTCGTTCGCCGGCCCGAGGTCCGCCCCCACGTGATCTTCCTCGGTGACTACGACATGTTGCTGTCCGAACGCCTGGTGCAAGGGGTGGACGTCTGGATCAACACGCCCCGGAGGCCGTGGGAGGCGAGCGGAACGAGCGGCATGAAGGTGCTCGTCAACGGTGGCCTCAATCTCTCGGAGTTGGACGGCTGGTGGGCGGAAGCCTACACGCCCGAGGTTGGGTGGGCGTTGGGGGACGGCCAGGAGCATGGCGACGATCCCGCCTGGGACGCTGTCGAGGCCGACGCGCTTTACGACCTGCTCGAGCGGAAGGTGATCCCGGAGTTCTACGCGCGAGACGCGAGCGGGATTCCCGCCGCGTGGATCGAGCGGATGCGGGAGAGCATGGCGCGGTTGACACCGCGGTTCTCGGCCAGCCGCACGGTGCGTGAGTATACCGACCAGCACTACCTCCCGGCAGCGTTGGCCTACCGTGAGCGCGCTGCCAACAACGGTGCAGCCGGCAGGCAGATGGTCGATTGGCAGCACAGCCTGGAGCAGAAATGGGCCACGCTGCGCTTTGGCGAAGTCAGTGTTGAGACTCACCGCGAGGAGCACGTGTTTGAAGCCGAGGTCTATCTTGGTGACCTCGACCCCAAGGTGGTGCGGGTCGAGCTCTACGCCGACGGCATCGACGACGGTAGTCCGGTGCGGCAGGAGATGGAGCACGTTCGCCAGCTCGCCGAGGCGTCGGGCTGCCACGTCTACCGCGCGGTCGTGTCTGCGGCCCGCCCGCCAGCGCACTACACGGCACGGGTGATCCCGCACTCCGATGGCGTCGCGATCCCACTGGAAGACGGTCGAATCCTGTGGCAGCGATGATGCGCTCGACGAAAGAAGAGACGATGAAGAAGAAAGCAACTGGAATCACCTGCATGTTCGTGGACGTCGGCGGCGTGCTGCTCACCGACGGTTGGGATCATCATGCGCGCAGACGGGCGGCAGAGATGTTCAAGCTGGAGCTGGCCGAGATGGAGGAGCGGCATCACCTGGTATTCGAGACCCACGAGGAGGGCAAGCTCACTCTGGAGGAGTACCTGGGGCGCGTTGTCTTCTACCGGGAGCGACCGTTCACCAGGGCGCAGTTTCGGCGCTTCATGTTTGCGCAGTCCGAACCTCACTCCGAGATGATCGAGCTGGTCCGCGATCTCAAGGCAAGGTATGGATTGAAGATCGCCGTGGTCAGCAACGAAGGACGCGAGCTGAATGCCTATCGGATTCGGAAGTTCAAGCTGGACGCCTTCGTGGATTCCTTCGTTTCCTCCTGTTTCGTGCATGTCCGCAAGCCCGACGCAGACATCTTCCGGCTTGCGCTGGACATCACCCAGGCGAAACCAGAGCGGGTGGTGTACGTCGACAACGTCGCCATGTTCGTCGAAGTCGCCCGAGGCCTCCGCATCCACGGCATCCATCACCAGGATGTGGAGACGACCCGCGCCGCACTGGAGGCTCTAGGACTGAAACGATGAACGCGACCACCCGATCTTTGCCCCTGGCCGGAGTTGAGGACGTCGGGGGAGGCCATCACTCGCTGATCCTGGCGATCAACGGCGGGTCGTCGAGCATCAAGTTCGCGCTGTTCGAGGCCGGTGACTCGCTCCGGCGGATCCTGGGGGGCGGGATCGAGCGGATTGGCCGGCCGGAGGCCGTCCTTCGAGTGAAAGGCATCAGCGAGGAGGACACCTTTTCGCGGCCGGTGCCGGCGGCGGACCACAAGGCTGCTGTGGGCTCGCTGATGGATTGGATCGAGGAACGCGGCGGGCGTAACCCATTGACTGCGATCGGGCACCGCGTGGTGGATGGCGGGCCGAAGTACAGCGAGCCGCAGCGCATCACTGCGCAGGTGGTTGAGGAGCTGCAGCGGCTCAGTCCATTCGATCCCGACCACCTGCCCGAGGAGATCCTCCTCGTCGAGGCGTTTCACCGCCGGTTTTCCGAGCTGCCGCAGGTGGCGTGTTTCGACACGGCCTTTCACCACGACCTGCCGCGCGTGGCCAGGTTGTTGCCGATCCCGCGACGCTACGAAGCACAGGGCGTGCGGCGGTACGGGTTTCACGGGTTGTCGTACGCGTTCCTGATGGAAGAGCTGGCGCGTCTGGCCGACCCCGAAGCGGCCCGAGGCCGGGTGATCCTCGCCCACCTCGGCAGCGGCGCCAGCCTGGCGGCGGTGCGCGACGGCAAATCCGTGGACACGAGCATGAGCTTCACGCCGGCAGCCGGCGTGCCGATGAGCACCCGCTCCGGCGACCTCGATCCCGGGCTGGTCTGGTATCTGGCGCGCACTGAGAAGATGAGCGCGAAACAGTTCAACGAGATGGTGAACTCGCAGTCCGGGTTGCTCGGCATCTCCGAGACCAGCTCCGACATGCGTGACCTGCTCGACCGCGAAGCGCATGACGTGCGGGCGGCCGAAGCCGTCGCGCTGTTCTGCTACCAGGTCAAGAAGTGGATCGGCGCGTTCGCCGCGGCGTTGGGTGGGCTCGACACGCTGGTGTTCGCAGGTGGTATCGGGGAGCACGCGCCCACGGTCCGCGCCCGGATCTGCGATGGGCTGGGGTTCCTCGGGATCGAGCTCGAGGAAGAGCGAAACGCGGCGAATGAGGGCGTGATCTCCGCAGCGGACAGTCCGGTTGCGGTCCGCGTCATTCGCACGGACGAAGAACAGATGATTGCCGAGGCCGTGTGCCGCGTTCTCGGCCTCGGCGGAATGAAAGAGAGTTGAACCATGAAGACCAAAGCCCTTTCCCCGGAGCTGCTCCACCGGATGGACGCCTACTGGCGCGCCGCCAACTATCTGTCGGTTGGTCAGATCTATCTCTTCGACAATCCGCTGTTGAAGCGGCCGCTGGCGCTTTCGGATGTGAAGCACATGCTCCTGGGACACTGGGGCACGACGCCAGGCCAGAACTTCATCTACGTGCACCTGAACCGGGTCATCAAGAAGTACGACCTCGACATGCTCTATGTCTCCGGTCCCGGGCACGGCGGCCCGGCCGTCGTGGGCAACACGTACCTCGAGGGCACGTACAGCGAGGTCTATCCCGATATCAGCCAGGACGAGGCCGGGCTGCGGAAGCTCTTTGTTCAGTTTTCGTTTCCCGGAGGCATTCCGAGCCACGCCTCGCCGGAGTGTCCTGGCTCGATCCACGAGGGCGGCGAGCTGGGCTACTCGCTCAGCCATTCGTTCGGGGCGGTGTTCGACAACCCCGATCTCATCGTTGCCTGCGTCGTCGGCGACGGCGAGGCGGAGACGGGTCCGCTGGCCACGGCATGGCATTCCAACAAGTTCCTCGATCCGGCCACCGACGGTGCGGTGCTGCCAATCCTGCACCTCAACGGCTACAAGATCTCCAACCCGACCGTCCTCGCGCGCATCACGCGCGAGGAGCTGGACCAGTTGCTCCGCGGCTATGGGTGGACGCCCTACTTCGTCGAGGGACACGACCCCGAGCCGATGCACGAAGCCATGGCCGCCGCGCTCGACACGGCGGTGGAGGAGATCAAGAAGATCCAGCAGGACGCCCGCGTCCACGGCAATCTCACGCGCCCGCGCTGGCCGATGATCGTCCTCGCGTCACCCAAGGGCTGGACCGGGCCGAAGGTGGTGGATGGCCTGCAGATTGAGGGGACTTTCCGGGCGCACCAGGTGCCACTCTCCGACCCGGCCACCCATCCAGAGCACCTCACGTTGTTGGAAGACTGGCTGAGGAGTTACCGGCCGGAGGAGCTCTTCGACGAGCAGGGCCGCCTGAAGCCGGAGCTGGCCGAGCTGGCGCCCAGGGGCGACCGACGCATGGGCGCAAACCCCCACGCCAACGGCGGCACGCTGCTCCGCGACCTGCGGATGCCGGATTTCCGCGACTACGCGGCCGACGTGCCCTCGCCGGGGGTGAGCGGCATCGGCGACACGCACGTTCTCGGGCGTTTCCTGCGCGACGTGGCCAAGCTGAACCAGGAGCAGCGGAACTTCCGGGTCTTCGGTCCCGACGAGACGCTCTCCAACGGTCTGGAAGCCCTCTTTGAGGTGACCAACCGCCAATGGGATGCCGCGACACAGCCGAACGACGAGTGGCTCGCGCCCGCGGGACGCGTGCTGGACTCGATGCTCAGCGAGCACCAGTGTGAGGGCTGGCTCGAGGGCTACCTGCTCACCGGTCGGCACGGGCTCTTCAACTGCTACGAGGCGTTCATCCACATCATCGATTCGATGTTCAACCAGCACGCCAAGTGGCTGGAGGTCACGTCGCACCTGCCGTGGCGGCGGAACATCGCCTCGCTGAACTACCTGCTGGCCTCGCACGTCTGGCGCCAGGATCACAACGGCTTCACCCACCAGGATCCCGGGTTCATCGACCATGTCATGACCAAGAAGGCCGAGGTCGTGCGGGCGTACTTTCCGCCGGACGCCAACTGCCTGTTGTCGGTGATCGACCACTGCCTGAAGAGCCGCCAGTACGTCAACGTTGTGGTCGCGGGCAAGCACCCGGCGCCGCAGTGGCTGACGATGGACGCTGCCGTCAAGCACTGCACCGAAGGCATCGGCATCTGGCAGTGGGCCAGCAACGACCAGGGCGTTGCCGCCGACGTGGTCATGGCCTGCTGTGGCGACGTGCCCACGCTGGAAACGCTCGCCGCCGTCTCTATCATGCGCGAGCATCTGCCCGACCTGAAGATCAGGGTGGTCAACGTCGTCGACCTCATGAAGCTGCAACCACGGACCGAACACCCGCACGGGCTTTCCGACATGGACTTCGACGAGCTCTTCACCAAGGACAAGCCGGTCATCTTCGCCTTCCATGCCTACCCGTGGTTGATCCACCGACTGACCTACCGCCGCACCAACCACGACAACATCCACGTCCGAGGCTACAAGGAGGAGGGCACGATCACCACGCCCTTCGACATGACAGTGCTGAACGATCTGGACCGCTTCCACCTCGTGATGGACGTCATCGACCGTCTGCCGCAAACCGGTGACAAAGGCGTCTACCTGAAGCAGCAGCTCAAGGACAAGCTGATCGAGCACAAGCAGTACATCGACACGCACGGCCAGGACATGCCGGAGATTCGGAACTGGAAGTGGAAAGGATGAACCAACGATGGCGCTGCGCCTGATCGAGATGGTGCTGACGGAGAAGGACTGTGAAGAGGCCCGCACGCTGCTCAAGGAGCTCAAGGTGCTCGAACACCTACAGCTCCGGCTGGCGGACGGGGAAGTCCTGATGCGGGTTCTGTTGGACGCCGAGCAAAGTGAGGCGGTGCTGGACGTGCTGGAGAAACGGTACGGCGGTGAGGAAGGTTGGCGGGTAGTGGTTCTTCCCGTCGAAGCGACATTGCCACGCGCCGATCCGGAACCGGTCACCACACCAGAGCAAGCACAGGCCGAGAAGGAAACGCCACAGCGAGTCAGTCGGGAGGAACTCTACGAGGACATCAAAGATGCTGCGCGGTGCTCGCGCGTCTACCTGGCGATGGTGACCTTGTCTACCATCGTTGCGGCCGTCGGTCTGTACTACAACAGCGTGGCCATCATCATCGGAGCGATGGTGATTGCGCCGCTGCTCGGGCCGAACGTGGCGGTGTCGCTCGGCACGACCTTGGGTGACGTGTCGCTGCTTCGGCGCGCGCTCCTGACAGCCCTGGCCGGGATTGCAGCGACGATGGTCTTGTCGGTGATCATCGGCGTGCTGCTGCACGTCAACCCGGCAACCCCCGAGGTGGCGTCGCGCACAGGGGTTGGGCTGGGCGACATCGCGGTCGCATTGGCCTCGGGCTGCGCAGGCGCGCTGGCGTTCACGACAGGTGTGTCTGCGGCGTTGATCGGCGTGATGGTGGCGGTGGCGATGTTGCCGCCGCTGGTGGCATGCGGGCTGCTGCTGGGCGGTGGGCAGGCGACGCTGGCGGTGGGCGCGTTGTCGCTCTTTCTGATGAACCTGATCTGCGTGAACCTCGCGGGTGTGACGACCTTCCTGGTGCAGGGCATTCGCCCAGCGACCTGGTGGGAGAAAGGCCAGGCCGCGAAAGCCACGCGCATCGCCATTGGGCTTTGGGTCACACTGCTCGCCGGCTTGGGCGGCATGATCCTGTTGCTTCAAGGGTAATGAACATGAATGGGCAAGAGCTGATCGACACCGCGAGGGCACTGGTCGCCGGCGACAGGGGGCTGTTGGCGATGGATGAAAGTACGCCAACCTGCAACGAACGATTCGCCAGGGTGGGGATCCCTCAGACCGAGGAGGCCCGGCGCGCCTATCGGGAGTTGATCGTGACCACGCCCGGCCTCGGTGAGTGCATCAGTGGAGCAATCCTCTACGACGAGACGATCCGCCAGCACAGGAGGGACGGAACTTCCTTTGTCGAAGTCCTCACCCACGCGGGCATCATCCCCGGCATCAAGGTTGACATCGGCGAAGAAGACATGGCGGGTCATCCAGGAGAGAAAGTGACCGAAGGCCTGGACGGACTACGCGACCGTCTGGCCGAGTACTCTCGCATGGGCGCCCGCTTCGCCAAGTGGCGCGCGGCGATTGCCGTGGGCGATGACCTTCCCAGCCGCGGTTGCATCGAGGCCAACGCGCAGGCGCTGGCTCGCTATGCCGCGTCGTGCCAGGAAGCGGGACTGGTCCCCGTCGTTGAGCCGGAAGTGCTCATGGATGGCAACCACACCCTGGAGCGGTGCCGCGAGGTGACGGAGGAAGTCCTGCGCACGGTGTTCAGCCAGCTCTACGGACAGCGGGTGATGCTGGAGGGGTTGATCCTGAAAACCAACATGGTGCTTCCGGGACTGACCTGCCCCACACAAGAACCGGCGGACGAGGTGGCCAACGCCACGGTCAGGTGTCTCTTGCGGGCTGTCCCCGCGGCCGTTCCGGCGATCGCGTTCTTGTCGGGCGGCCAATCCGGTGAGCTGGCCTCGGCGCGTTTGAATGCCATGAACGTCAACTTCAAGTCGCGACTGCCCTGGGCGTTGGCGTTCTCGTTCGCCCGCGCCATCCAGGAACCGGCGTTGGACATCTGGCACGGTGATGAGGCCAACGTGTCGGCGGCCCAGCACGCTTTGTATCACCGTGCCTGGTGCGACCGGGCTGCGCGCCGTGGCAAGTACACCGCCGCGATGGAGAGGTCATCAGCATGACAAGAAGCGTCGCGCAGCCCACGAAAGCTGCGGCACAGCAAGGGCCGAAAGGATGCCCATTATGAAACCCAAAACCGACCAGCCCAAAGCTCCCGAATCGAAGCCGGCAGCGAAGCCCGATGCCAAACCCGATGCGAAGGACGATCTGAAAACCCTGCCGCTGGCGGAGGTGGAGAAACGGTTGGGTTCGTCGCCGGACGGCCTGAGTCAAGCCGAGGCGGAGAAACGGCTAGCCCAATACGGGCCGAACGAGATTGAAGAGAAGAAGACCAATTCGTTCCTGAAATTCCTCACCTACTTTTGGGGTCCCATCCCGTGGATGATCGAGGCGGCCGTGATCCTCTCGGCGGTAGCCCGGCATTGGCCGGACTTTGGCATCATCCTCCTGTTGCTCCTGGCCAACGGCGTCGTCGGATTCTGGGAAGAACGCCAGGCGGGCAACGCCATCGCCGCGCTGAAGGCCAAGCTGGCGATCAAGGCCCGGGTGAAGCGTGACGGGAAATGGACCACCCCGGCGGCGCGTGAGCTGGTGCCGGGCGATGTCATCCGCGTGCGTCTGGGCGACATCGTGCCGGCGGATGCGCGCCTGTTGGACGGCGACCCCGTGGAGGTGGATCAGTCCGCGTTGACAGGCGAATCGTTGCCCGCCACGCGGAAACCAGGCGAAGCAGTGTTTTCGGGATCGATCATCCGTCAGGGTGAAATCGGCGCACTGGTCTATGCCACGGGTGCGAGAACCTACTTTGGCAAGACGGCGCAACTGGTGCAGGAAGCGCACACCGTCAGCCATTTTCAACGCGCGGTGCTGAAGATTGGCAACTACCTGATCATCCTTGCGGTGGCCCTGGTGGCGGTGATCATTGCGGTCGCGATTCTCCGCGGCGACCCGATCCTCACCACGTTGCAGTTCGCCCTGGTGCTGACCGTGGCCGCGATTCCCGTGGCGATGCCGACGGTGTTGTCCGTGACGATGGCGGTCGGCGCGCGCCTGCTCGCCAGGAAACAGGCGGTGGTGAGCAAGCTGGTGGCCATCGAGGAGCTGGCGGGTGTGGACGTCCTGTGCGCCGACAAGACCGGCACCCTGACCCAGAACAAGCTGACGCTGGGTGACCCGTTCAGCGTGAACGATGTCCCCGCGGTGCAAGTCATCCTCAACGCTGCGCTGGCGTCGCGGGCGGACAATAGCGACACCATCGACCTGGCCGTCCTGGGCGGCCTGAAAGACGAGGATTCGTTAAGAGCTTACGAAGTGGTTCATTTCCAGCCGTTCGACCCCGTGCACAAACGTACCGAGGCGACCGTCAAGACCAAAGACGGGAAGACGTTCAAGGTGACGAAGGGCGCGCCGCAGGTGATCTTGGCTTTGTCGGACAATGTAGGACAGGTGAAGCCTGCCGTCGACAAGGCGGTCAACGAGTTCGCGGCGCGCGGCTTCCGTTCGTTGGGCGTGGCTCGCGCCGAGGGGGATGGGCAATGGCAGTTCGTTGGCGTGTTGCCCTTGTTCGATCCTCCACGGGACGATGCCAAGGCAACCATCGCGACCGCGCTTGCGATGGGCGTGAAGGTCAAGATGGTGACGGGCGATGCACTGGCTATTGCCCAGGAAACCGCCAAGAAGTTGGACATGGGCGAGAATATTCTCGATGCGTCCGGCCTGGGCGACTCAACGCAAGAGGAGTCCATAGCGACGGCCGAATCCATAGAGAACGCCGACGGTTTCGCCCAGGTGTTCCCCGAGCACAAGTTCCACATTGTGGATGTCCTGCAAAAGCGCGGCCATATGGTCGGCATGACGGGCGACGGAGTGAACGATGCCCCCGCGCTGAAGAAAGCCGACTGCGGCATCGCCGTTTCGGACGCGACGGATGCGGCGCGCGCGGCGGCAGCGATCGTGCTGATGACGCCCGGCCTCGGGGTGATCATTGACGCGATCAAGGAGAGCCGGAAGATCTTCCAGCGGATGAACAGCTACGCGATCTACCGGATCGCCGAGACGCTGCGCGTGCTGTTCTTCATGACGCTGGCGATCCTGGTGTTCAACTTCTATCCGGTGACCGCGGTGATGATCGTGATGCTGGCGTTGCTCAACGACGGCGCCATCCTGTCCATTGCCTATGACAAAGTCCATTACAAGGATCAGCCCGAGGCCTGGAACATGCGGATGGTGCTGGGGATCGCCACGGTGCTGGGCGTCATCGGTGTTATCGCCAGTTTCGGCATGTTCTATCTTGGCGAGCGTGTCTTTCATCTCGACCACGGGCATATCCAGACGCTGATGTACCTGAAGCTGTCCGTGGCCGGACAACTGACGATCTTCCTGACGCGCACGCGCGGCCCCTTCTGGTCCATACGCCCCTCGCGGATTTTATGGGTCGCCGTGCTCGGCGCGCAGACGCTGGCAACACTGATCGCAGTCTACGGGCTGTTCATGACGCCGCTCGGCTGGGGCTGGGCGCTGTTCGTCTGGGGCTACGCGCTGGCGTGGTTCCTCGTGAACGACCGCCTGAAGCTGCTCGCGTACCGGATTCTCGATCCCGCCAAACCCGGGAAACCGGCAAGCCTGACGCCGCGGATCGCCGAGCGAGCCTATGAGCTGTACGAGCAACGCGGCCGCAGGGACGGTCGAGCAGCCGAGGACTGGAATCAGGCGGAGCGGGAGGTTCGGAAGGACGAACCCCCCAGGTAGACAACCGCGAACGGCGCGGCGGGGACGGCGCAGTCGCCGAGAGAGGAGCATGACATGGAGCTGGGCATGATCGGACTGGGCCGGATGGGTACCAACATGGTGCGGCGCCTCATGAAGGCCGGCCACCGGTGCGTCGTCTACGACCTCCATCCGGAGGCCGTGGGGACGCTCGCCAACGAGGGGGCGGTCGGGGTAGCGTCGCTCGAAGAGTTAGCGCACACGTTGAAGAAGCCGCGCGCCGCCTGGATGATGGTGCCGGCGGCGGCGGTCGACCCGACGCTGCAGACTCTCGTCCCGCTCCTCGAGCCCGACGACGTGATCATCGACGGGGGCAATTCGTACTACCACGACGACATCCGCCGGGCGGCCGAGCTACAACCGAAGGCCATCCACTACGTGGACGTCGGAACCAGCGGCGGGGTCTGGGGCTCGGAGCGCGGCTACTGCCTGATGATCGGCGGTGAAGACGCCGTCGTCCGGCGCCTCGACTCCGTCTTCGCCGCCCTCGCCCCAAGTGTCGATGCGGCACCCCGCACACCCGGCCGGGAAAAGCTGGGCGGCACCGCCGAGCACGGTTACCTGCACTGCGGGCCGAGTGGCGCTGGTCACTTCGTCAAGATGGTCCACAACGGCATCGAGTACGGCATCATGGCCGCCTACGCGGAGGGGTTGAACATCCTTCGCCATGCCAACGCCGGCAACCAGCGGCGCACCGTCGACGCCGAGACGACGCCGCTGCGCCACCCCGAGCACTACCCGTACGACCTGAACCTGGCCGACATCGCCGAGGTCTGGCGCCGCGGCAGCGTCATCGCCTCCTGGCTCCTGGACCTGGCCGCCATCGCGCTCCTCGACAGCCCGGACCTGGCGAAGTTCGCCGGCCGGGTCTCGGACTCGGGCGAGGGGCGCTGGACGATCATGGCCGCCGTCGACGAGGCGGTCCCGGCCCCGGTGCTCAGCACGGCGCTGTACGAACGCTTCGCCTCGCGGGGCGAGGCCGACTTCGCCGACAAGGTGCTGTCGGCGCTGCGATACCAGTTCGGAGGTCACGAGGAGAAGCCCGCTGGCCCGGAGGGAGGCACCTGATGGCCGCGCCCCGCTCGGACGCTCTGGTGCTCTTCGGCGTGACGGGCGATCTCGCCCACAAGATGATCTTCCCGGCGCTCTACGCGATGGCGAAGCGCGGCGCTCTCAAGGCCCCGGTGATCGGCGTCGCCTCGCCGAAGTGGAGTCTGGCGCACCTGCACAGGCGCGTGAAGGACAGCATCGAGCGGGCGGGAGGGATCGACGGCCAACGCGCCTTCGACCATCTCCTGTCGCTGCTCGGGTACGTGGGCGGCGACTACAACGACCCGGGCACGTTCACGGCGCTCAAGACGGCGCTGGGCAGTGCCCGGCGCCCGGCGCACTACCTCGCGATCCCGCCCTCGCTCTTCGAAACGGTGATCAGAGGGCTGGGCGCCGCGGACCTGGCCGAGCACGCGCGCGTCATTGTCGAAAAGCCCTTCGGACGCGACCTGGCGTCGGCTCGGGAGCTCAACCGCATCGCGCGCTCGGTGTTTCCGGAGGAGTCGATCTTCCGCATCGATCACTTCCTCGGGAAGGAAGCGATCATGAACATCCTCTACTTCCGCTTCGCCAACTCGTTCCTCGAGCCGATCTGGAACCGCAACACAGTGGCCAGCGTCCAGATCACCCTGGCCGAGGACTTCGGCGTGGAGAAGCGGGGTGCGTTCTACGAAAGCGCCGGCTGTCTGCGCGACGTGATCCAGAACCACCTCTTCCAGATCGTCGCCCTGCTGGCCATGGAGCCGCCGGCCTACAGGGGCTATGGCGCAGTCCACTCTGAGAAGGCCAAGGTGTTCCAGGGCATGCGCCCCCTCGAGCCCGAGGACGTGGTGCGCGGCCAGTACGCAGGCTATCGCAAGGAGCCCGGCGTGGCGAAGGGCTCCGACGTCGAGACCTTCTGTGCCCTGCGGCTCTTCATCGACTCGTGGCGCTGGCAGGGGGTGCCATGGTACCTGCGCTCCGGCAAGTGTCTCGCGGCAACTGCGGCCGAGGTCCTGGTGGAGCTGAAGCCGCCGCCGCAGAGGCTCTTCGCCGACTCGGCGCCGGCGACCGGCCTGGGCAATTACCTGCGCTTCAGGCTCTCCCCGAGCTCGGCCGTCGCCCTTGCGGCTCGCGTCAAGCGTGCGGGGAAGGAGTTCGTCGGCGACCAGCGGGAGCTCTTCCTCTCCGAGGAGCAACCGGGAGCGAGGGCGCCCTATGAGAGGCTCCTGAGCGATGCCATGGCCGGCGACGGAGCGCTCTTCACCCGCGAGGACGCACTCGAGGCCGCCTGGGCGGTGGTCGACCCGGTCCTCAAGGCCCACGACTCCGTCCACCCGTACCGGCGCGGCAGTTGGGGGCCGCGCGCGGCGGACGCGCTGATCGCACCAGACGGCTGCTGGCACAACCCTCGACCCACGCGAGAACCGCATCAGGAACTGCGCCAGGAGGAGTGATGAAGACGACCCGACGACTCCACGAGCTGGGCCAGAGCCTCTGGATCCGGCGCTACCGCAAACGCAGGGAACGGTAGTTTCTACCCGGTTCGCAGCCCCGCCTTCGCGTAGTAAGTGCGCTTCCCAGTGACAGATTCGGGACCTAGCTTGGAGATACGTTTACGAAGGGACGGTGAGTCATGAAAAGAAGGTACGTCGTAGTGGCAGGCTCTCTGGCCGGGGCTGCGGTTCTGGTCCTGGCAGGGTGCGCTTCGTCGATGGTGTCCAAGGACACGCGGCATACGGACTCGGGGATCACCTCGGTGATTGAGGCGTCCCTCAGTGCCAATGACACGGTGAAGGGGCAGGAGGTGGACGTTCAGACCCGGGAGGGGATCGTGTACCTGACCGGAGTGGTGGATACGGAGGAGGCCCGGCGCGAGGTCGTGCGGGTTGCGTGGCACACGGAAGGTGTGCGCAGTGTGGTGGACGATCTCACGGTCGGGGAAAGAACGGTCGGCAGTTGGCTCGACGACGTGATTATCAGCTCGAAGGTCAAGACGAAGCTCATCACCAACTCCGAGATCAAGGCCGGGGACATCGACGTGAGCTCATCGCAGGGTGTGGTGACGCTGATCGGTCGCGTCAAATCCGCGACGATCAAGGATGAAGCCGAGCGCATCGCGCGCGGCACCAAGGGCGTCAAAGATGTGAACAACGAGCTTCTGGTCGGGAAGATCGGGCACTAGGCTCGGCGGGACCTGGAGAGCCGTGATGCCCTGGGCGATCCCGTTCGTACTTCTCGTGCCAGTGGTCGGCACGGTCTCCTCTGCCGTGGCGTGCGGCCTCGCTCATGTCCCGCTCGCCATTGCCATGGTCGTCGTGATGGTGCGACTCGTTCAGGACTTGGAAGGAAGGTGCTCTGACGGTCATCAGCAACCCGTCGACTGCGCACTCGTGTTCGAATACTCAACTCCGGGTCGAAGCAAACGAAGAAAGGGAAAGGCACTGAGATGAAAAGACTAACAAGTTGGATTGCCGTTGGTCTGTGCACGGCGCTCATCGGTTTCACCTTCGCCGCCAAGGCGAACGCACGGAACACCGACGAGGCGGCGATGCTCAGGTTGACGGAGCCGCTGGACGTTGGCGGCAGAATCCTGCAGCCCGGCGACTACCATCTCAAGATCGTTGCAGGCCGGTTGGACCGCAACCTGCTGCAGGTATGGAACGCAGACGACACGAAACTGTTCGCCACCCTCCTCACGGTTCCTCATCCCGAGGGGCCGGCTGGAGTCCAGGTTTCAGAGAGTCGCTACGTCTACTACCCGGCGAGCGCCGGCCACATCACGGCTCTCAGAACCTGGTTCGCGGGTACGACGCCGAGAAGCGGCGGTCATGACATCGTCTACCCGAAGCAGCGCGCCGCAGAGCTCGCTGCCCTGGTCGCGGAGCCGGTGGTGGCAACCGAGGAAGATGTGAAGGAAGCGGACCTCGAGACCGCGCCGCTGGTGGTGGTGACGCCGGAGAAGGAAGTGAAGCCGTATGAGGAGCCGCCGATGAAGGTCGCCGAGGCCAGCCCCGTTCCTGTTCCTGTTCCCGAGGAGCTGCCCAAGACGGCGAGCAACGTCCCGCTGTACGCAGGGCTCGGGCTCCTCTCACTCATTGGCGCGCTCGGTCTTGGCGTGCTCGCGAGACGGGGGGCATGACGAGATTCTCCTGCACCGCGAACTGGCTCCGCCGGGGCGAGATAGCCCTCTGGGTCATCGGTTTCTCGCTCGTCGGCTGGGCCCTCGCGGCGACCTTGAAGGCCAGGGTCTATCAGGCGCGTCAGGAGCGCGCCTGTTTTCCTGTTATCAGTGAAACGGAAAGAGATAACGTCACGAGAGCCGAGGCGGATCCGCTTGTCCTCGGTCGCATCGAGATACCGCGCATCGGCGTCAAGGCGATCGTGCGAGAGGGGGACGACGACAGCACGCTGGCCATCGCGGTCGGCCACATCTTGGGTACGGCGCGGCCCGGCGAAGGCGGGAACATGGTGCTCGCCGGGCATCGTGACTCGTTCTTCCGCGCGCTGCAGAGGATCCGGCGGCGGGACACGATTCGAATCGTTACGCCGCAACGGTCCTACGTGTACGCCGTAGACTCGACCGAGATCGTGAAGCCCCAAGACACGTGGGTCCTCAACCAGACCAGCGACACGGTCCTCAGCCTCGTGACGTGCTATCCATTCAGATACGTCGGACACGCGCCCAACCGTTTCATCGTGCGGGCCTCGCTGGTTGGGCCGCTTCCGGTTGCGGACGGCGGACGACAGGCATCACGAGCGAGCGGGGTTCCCGGTCATGACGAGGGCACAGGATGGCCGGCAGAACCGGGACCGTAACGGACAGCGGCCTGATCCGGGTTGCCGGTCTCGGACTCGGCGCCGGGTTGGGCACCCCGCAGGTTGGCCTCGCCAGCGGCCTGACGTCTCTGGAGAGGAACCTGTTCGGCGTTCAGAGTAAGGAGGTCCATCATGTTTGCGGTCGCCCTGAACTACCTGTTGAGCTTGGCCCTGGTCTTGGTGGCATTCGGTCTCGCCTGGGGTGCTGCTCGACTTCCCGCATTGCAGGCGCGGAGCCTCTCCAGCGAATCCTCCAGGCCATTGATGTTCCTGATAGCCGCGGCATTCCTGCTCGTGGCAGGCATTGGCGAAGTGGGCATGACCCACAACTGGAGCAGCAACTCCGTCGCCGCCGGGCTCGACCAGGGTGTCTTCCTCGTCCTCATGACCGTCGGGGCCTTCCTCTTGGTCCTCGAGTATTTTGCCAGGCGTCCCGTGAAGTGAAGGCGAACAAGACGCACGGCGGTGCGCAAGCCGCGTGAAGCAACGCACGGCGGGCGCCGGTGATGGCGGCGTTGTCGTTCCGTCGGGCGCACGGGCGTGCCCGACATTGCGTTGCCGGGGTAGTTTCTACTCACGCCACGGTCGTCGATCCAAGTAGTAAATGCAGTGTTCAGAGAGGCTTCCCAGGGCTAGATTCGAGTTGTATACGGGAAAGGACGATATCTCATGAAACCGATCTCCACCGCCGCCATGGTCCTGACCTTGTTGGCCGTCAGCAGTTGCACGGCCTATGGCCAAGCTCCGGTCTACGACACATCCTCGGGTTCGCCGCAGTACAACGGCTACGACCGCGGCTACAACGTGGCGCCCACGCCGCGGGACGAGGTCGGCTTCTTCTATGACGACCTGTCGCCCTACGGCGACTGGGTGCGGACGCCCGACTACGGTTGGGCCTGGTTCCCGCGCGATGTGTCTCCCTACTGGCGCCCGTACACCGACGGCCGCTGGGTGAACACGGCGTACGGCTGGACCTGGGTGTCGCGCGAGCCGTACGGCTGGGCGACCTACCACTACGGTCGTTGGACGCAGTATCCACATTTCGGTTGGCTCTGGATCCCGGGAACCATCTGGGGACCCGCCTGGGTCTCCTGGCAGTATGGTGGAGGCTACGTCGGTTGGGCGCCTCTGCCGCCTTCGGTCGGCTTCGAGATCAACGTCGGAATCAGACTCGGCGGATTCACCCTGAGCAGTAGCATCCGGCCGGACGCCTACTGCTTCGTGCCCGAGCGTTCGTTCCTCCAGCCCCGCCTGTCGCGCCATCTGATCTCGGCGGCGCGCAACGTCACGATCATCCACCACACCACCAACATCACCAACTACACCTACATCGACAACCGGGTGGTAAACCGCGGCATCGACCTTCGACGCATAGAGCAGGTGACCGGCCGCCGCGTGCAGCCGTTCCGCGTCACTGAAGGGAGGGCGGACGTTCGTACGGTCGTCACAGGGAACCAGGTCCGCATGTACCGGCCCGGGAGACAGCAGCTCGATTCGGTCCGCATCGGTCCGCGCGCCAACGCAGGGCTGCGCGTCGAAGCGGCTCCTGCGGGCGGACAGCAGGGCCAGCCCCGCGGGGACCGTCGCGACGCACCAGCGTTCCAGGTCGCCCCCCGGGTTGACCGGGCGCCGCACCCCGACGCTCGGCAGATCGAGCAGCGGAACCGCCGCGAGCAGCAGCAGCTCGCGCAGTACTTGGCGAAACAGAGACAAAAGCTCGAGAAGCTCCACCAACAGGAACTCGTCAAGGCGCGCGCTCAAGCCGACCGCAACCTTGTCGAAAGGCGTCATCGGGCCGAGCTCGAGGCAATGCAGCAGGAGCAGCGGAACGCCGCGCAGCAACTCCAGGCGCGACAGCAGACCGCGCGCCGGGCCGCACTGGCGAAATCGGCGGTCCGACCAGCTCCGCGAGGTACAAACAAGGCTGTCGACCCGAAGCAAGAGAAGAAGAAAGGGAAGAAGCAGAGTCGGCACCAGAAGAGGTAGGGTCGATGCGAGAGAAGAGCTTCTGGCCGGCAGAACGGGCGCTAGGCCCGGGGGAACTGGAGGACTGCAATGTTCTGGACGATCCTGGTCATTCTTCTACTGCTGTGGTTGATCGGCCTGGTTACCGCGCACACAATGGGCGGCCTCATCCATATCCTGCTGGTGGTGGCGGTGATCATTCTAATCGTTCGGCTCCTGTCCGGACGACGTGTCATCTCGTGACGGAGTCCTGGGGCGGCGCGGTCGCCGTCCAGGTGAGGACGAGCGGCGATGAGGGCCCGAGCCCGGCAGAACGGCGATCGCCCCCGGTACCCCAGGGTTTCGGCAGCCGCGAGTCGCATGCCCTGTGAAGCCGGTCGGACGTCGATCGGAATCTGGAGAAAGGAGGCAACGTGAGCGTACTCAAGATCGTAGCAATCCTGTTGATCGCCGCGGGCATCATCGGGCTGGTGTACGGCGGCATCACCTACACCAAGACGAGTCATGACGCCAAGCTCGGCCCGTTCGAGCTCTCGATCAAGGACAAGGAGACGGTCAACATTCCGGTGTGGGCCGGCGTCGGGGCAATCGTGGTCGGCGGGGCTCTGCTCTTCGTGCGCAGGAAAGCGTAGCTGCAGCATGGCGCCTGAACGCGCGGTCCGAAGGGTGGGTTCCGGCCGGCCAACCGGCTTCAGGAGAGACGGCGGTCGCATCCGATGACGGCTGTGAACCGGCAGGTCACGCTCGCCTCACGACCGGTTGGCTATCCCAAGGTGTCGGACTTCGACCTGGTCTACTCTCCGTTGCCTTCACTTGTGGCAGGTGAGGTGCTGGTTCGGTCGATCTATCTGTCGCTCGATCCCTACATGCGCGGGCTGATGAACAATGGCGAGGCCGGTTCCCGGTCGGTCGCCATCGGCGCGGTCATGACCGGCCGCGCGGTCGCCGCCGTGGTGGAGTCGAGAGACCCGGAGTTTCGGGCCGGTGAAATCGTCGAAGGGATGTTGGGATGGCAGGAGTACGCCATCGTCCCGGGACACGACCTGCGCAAGATCGACCCCGGCTTCGCTCCCATCTCGACGGCTCTTGGTGTGCTGGGCATGCCGGGACTTGCGGCGTTCTTCGGCCTGCTGGATACCTGTGATCCGCAGCCAGGGGAGACCGTCGTGGTGTCCGGGGCGGCAGGAGCGGTCGGAATGGTCGTCGGCCAAATAGCGAAGCTCAAGGGGTGCAGCGTGGTGGGAGTGGCGGGCTCCGACGTCAAGATCTCGTGGTTGCTCGACGAGCTCGGTTTTGACGCCGCGTTTAACTATAGAACTGCGGCGAGCTGCTACGACAAGCTCAAAGAGTTCTGTCCCGCCGGCATCGACGTCTACTTCGACAACGTCGGCGGGACGATCACCGATGCGGTCATGCGACTGATCAACGTCAAGGCACGGATCTCCGTTTGCGGCCAGATGTCGCAGTACAACCTGGAGAAGCCCGAGGACGGTCCCCGTTGGCTCGGTCAGTTGATCGTCAAGCAGGCAAGGGTGCAGGGATTCCTGGTTTCCGGCTATACCGAGCGGTTCCCCGAGGGGCTCGCGCAGCTGGCCGGCTGGCTGAAGCAGGGCCAGCTGAAGTACCGAGAGGATATCGCCCAAGGCATCGAAGGCGCGCCGCAGGCCTTCATCGGAATGCTCCAGGGAAAGAACCAAGGGAAGCAACTGGTGCAGCTCTCGGAGCTGTAGCCGACCGCACTCCGGAGCAGGGCGCTCTCCAAAGGTCCACCGTCGCCGAAGGCGACGAGTACCCTTGCAGGAAAGCGAGCGTCTGGCCGTCGCCAAGGGGGTGCTCCACCCCTCCGCCCGCCCATACGGGCGGCCCCCTCCCACCGCTGACCCCGCCCACCCCCGCCGGTTCGCAGGCCCGACGGGCCGGAGAGGGGGGTGGCTCGAGCGGGCTCCGGCGGTCGCCGCCAGGCCGTCAATCGGTGCTCCTGGCTCTGCGACCGCCGCGGAAGCGAGACGGCTGGGTGCGTCAGCACCCAGACGGCCGCCGGGGCAACAAAGAAGCCCCCTCTGCGGCCGGGTCCCAGTCTCCCCTACCGGTTTGACGGCGGTTGATGGATCGCGGAGAATGGCGCTGAATTCTCGCGGCGGGGGAGGTTCACCATGGGTCTCGAATGGTTGCCGAGAGACAGTGAGCTGAAGGACCACGGGGTCGGCGGCGAGCAGTTCTGGGGGTCGTACGATCAGCCGCCGTGCACGGTCTACGAGAAGCGGCCGCTGGTCGACCCGGAGGGCGTGGCGGCCGAGGGGTTGTACACGGCCTGGATCACCCTCAACAACCCGGCCCAGTTCAATTCCTACACGACCGAGATGGTGAAGGGCGTGATCGCCGCCTTCACCAACGCCAGCCTCGACCGCAGCGTGGTCGCGGTGGTGTTCACCGGCGCCGGCGAGCGCGCGTTCTGCACCGGCGGCAACACCAAGGAGTACGCGGAGTACTACTCGCGCCGGCCGAGCGAGTACGGCGAGTACATGGACCTGTTCAACGCCATGGTCGACGCGATCCTGAACTGCAAGAAGCCGACGATCTGCCGCATCAACGGCATGCGAGTGGCCGGCGGCCAGGAGATTGGGATGGCGTGCGACCTGGCGATCGCCTCGGACATGGCGGTGCTCGGGCAGGCCGGGCCGCGCCACGGCTCGGCGCCCGACGGCGGCTCCACCGACTTCCTGCCCTGGTTCCTGTCGATGGAGGACGCGATGTGGAACTGCATCTCCTGCGAGATGTGGTCGGCGTACAAGATGAAGCTCAAGGGGCTCATCAGCGAGGTGGTGCCGGTGCTCAAGATGGACGGGAGCTTCATCCGCAACCCGCTGGTCGTCAGCGACCGCTATGTGGACGACGGCGAAATCGTCTACGGCGAGCCCAAGACCGGCGACGCGGCCAGGGCCGGCAAGGAGCTGGTCAAGAAGGCCGCGGTCGACTTCGAGCTGCTCGACCGCGCGGTCGAGCGGACCGTTTGGCGGCTCGCCAACCTGTTCCCGGGCTGCCTGCAGAAGTCGATCGACGGCATCCGTGCCAAGAAGAAGTTCTTTTGGGACCAGACCAAGCTCGCCAATCGCCACTGGCTGGCGGCGAACATGAGCGGCGAGGCGTTCCTCGGCTTCACGGCGTTCAACACCCGCAAGATCACCGGTACCGACACCATTGACTTCATCAGGTACCGCCAGCTGCTGTCCGAGGGCGCGGAGATGGACGACGCCCTGTTTGCCGAGGTGCTGGCGCCGCCCAAGGAGTGAAGGCCGCCGGAAGAGAGGACGACGCGACGCCGTGAAGCTGCCTGACTTCGACCTTCTCGAGCCCGAGAGCGTGGCCGACGCCTGCGAGCTACTGGCCGGCGACCCTGAGGGCAGCGTGCTGATGGCCGGCGGCACCGATGTCCTGGTGCTGCTCAAGGAGCGCGCGCTCGACTGCCGGCGGCTGGTGTCGCTCGGCAAGATCGAGGCCCTGCGTCGGATCGAGCTCGGCGAGGCCGGCCTGACGATCGGCGCGATGGCAACCGTCAACCAGGTGGCGCGCCACGCCGGCATCCGGGAGAGCTACCCGGGCATCGTCGATGCGGCGATGTCGCTGGCCGCGGACCAGGTCCGCAACCTCGCCACCGTCGCCGGCAACCTGTGCATGGCGGTGCCGTCGGCGGACATGGCGCCGATCCTGCTGGTCCACGATGCGGCGCTGCGCGTCGCCTCCTCCCACGGGGAGCGGACGGTGCCGCTGCGGGAGCTGTTCGTGGGGCCACGCGAGACGGTGCTGGCGGCGGGCGACGTGGTGGTCGCGATCGTGGTTCCGCCAGCGGGTCCGGCGGAGGGCTCGGCGAGCCTGCGCCACGGCGGCCGCGCCTCGTTGTCGCTGCCGGTGGCCTCGGCCGCGGCGTGGCTGCGCCTCGAGGGCGGAGTGTGCGCCGAGGCCCGGATCGCGCTCGGGGCGGTGGCGCCGACGCCGCTGCTGGTGCCCGAGGCCGACGACATCGTGGCCGGCTGCGAGCTGATGCCGGAGGTGCTGGCGGCGGCCGGCGCGGCGGCGCGCGCAGCGGCGAAGCCGATCGACGACATGCGCGGCAGCAAGGGCTTCCGCTTCGAGCTGGTCGACGTGTTGACGCGGCGGGTGCTGACGACGGCGGCCGAGCGGGCGGGAGGCAGGTGATGGGCGGCCCGATGGAGCGGGTGATCCACCTGACGGTCAACGGCGACGAGCGTACCGTGGCCGTGCGGCCGAACGACACCCTGCTCGACGTGCTGCGCTCGAAGCTCGGGCTCACCGGCACCAAGCGTGGCTGCGACCTCGGCGACTGCGGCTCATGCACGGTGATCCTCGACGGCGAACCGGTCAAGTCATGCCTGGTGCTGGCCGCGGCTGTCGACGGCGCCAAGGTGGAGACGATCGAGGGCTTGTCGGCCGATGGCCAGATGCACCCGCTGCAGGCGTCGTTCGTGGCACGCGGCGCGATCCAGTGCGGCTACTGCACGCCCGGGATGGTGATGGCGGCCAAGGCGCTGATCGACCGCAACCCGGACCCGAGCGCGGACGAGGTCAAGGAGGCGCTGGGCGGCAACTTGTGCCGCTGCGGCGGCTACCAGCGCATCATCGCATCGGTGCAGCACTGGCGCGAGGGCGCGGCCGGGGTCGAGCCGGAGACTCAGGAGGGCGACAGGGAGTACCAGGTAGTCGGCAAGAGCTGCCCGAGGAGCGACGCGCCGGCCAAGGTCACCGGCAGCGCTGTCTTCACCGAGGACATCGCGCTGCCGGAGATGCTGTGCGGGCGCCTGCTGACGAGCCCGCACGCTCACGCGCGGGTGGTGAGCATCGATACCTCCAAGGCCGCGGCGCTGCCCGGGGTGAAAGCCATCATCACCGGCAAGGACGT
>Ga0307423_1000184_pt1 | contig 41868 bp, 44 predicted proteins | sample SalMarWE160310MG_FD_202154 | JGI IMG/M metagenome (GOLD analysis project Ga0307423, IMG submission 202154) | Salt marsh sediment microbial communities from the Plum Island Ecosystem LTER, Massachusetts, United States - WE1603-10 | ecosystem: Environmental > Aquatic > Marine > Intertidal zone >... | reverse complement strand
ATAGACGAAATAGCACATACCGATTTTGTAAGGTCAGGATACCGGCCTGTCAATAAGAAAGCCCATCTCATACGAGATGGGCTTTCTCTTTATTGGCGGGAGCGACGAGGATCGAACTCGCGACCTCCGGCGTGACAGGCCGGCGTTCTAACCAAGCTGAACTACGCCCCCGAATATCTTCCCTTATGTTGCCAACTTAAAACAAGCGACCTTCCCGCCCTGCTGGCGGGACGTTCTAACCAAGCTGAACTACGCCCCCGAATATCTTTTTTGATGGTTCTTGGTACGCAAGTGTTTTCTGTCTGGTACATTATATTGGATAAAAAGCTTTTGCAATGGGAAAATGAACCGTATGATACAAGAAAATGTCCCTCCGGGCTCCATTAGTCGTTAACCAACTTGTGACGATGCTGGACATAGGCGTCCCGAATCGAGAGATACGGATCAATGGCACCTTCAATTAGGGACTCGTAGTCGCCAATCTTGAAAGATATCTCGTTAAAGGCCTCGTACACGTTGATGCCCGTCGAGACCTCCATGGGCTCCACGTAGGTGACCGGGTCAAGAAAGTAGTCTCCGACGAGCCCCACAGAGTCCCTCAGGGTGGAGGGACCCAGAAACGGCCAGACGATATAAAACCCATTGCCGATCCCCCACCGTCCAAAGGTCTGGCCTGTGTCCTCGGGCGTTGGGTTCAGCTCCGGGTAGTCCTTGGCTGGATTCCCAAAACCGAGAACACCCACCGTGGTGTTCACCACAAAGCGGCCGAATTCCATGCCCACGTCATTTCCCTTGCCCTGGAGCAAACAGTTAACAACCCGGATAGGAAACCGAAGATTATAAAAGAAATTCCTGACACCCCTCCTGATGACATCGGGCACAACTTTGTTGTATCCTTTGGCTGCGGGCTTGATGACCCAGAAGTACAGCTTGTCATTGAAGTGATACATGGCCTTATTCCAGTAATAGATGGGATCGGCCACCCCCAACATTTCTTCTTCATCATCAAAAAAGGCCAGATCTTCATCGGGCAACTCTTCTTCGACAGCCCCCTGCGCTGCCGGAAGGGGAGCACCTGAAGACGTTTCCATTTCCGCGGACTCGCCAGCCAACGCAGTCGAGAGGGTATAAGCAGGCCCATCCCCTAAACCGACGAACATGACAACCCACATTGCGACAATAACGGATAGTCGTTTCATGAGGTTTCCTCACCTTTGACGGCTTCGTAAAAAGTCCAACTTCTGCGTTGCACTGCGTCCGCCGTTGGTGTGGCGGACTTGTGCGCCTTGAATTTGGAGCTTTTTACTTTGCCGTCACCTTTGCATTATGAAATTTGCTGCAAAATCCTCACGCGTCTCATTCACATATCCGCACGAGAATCGAAACCCAATATCCAAAAGCTCAGATTACGCGAGATGTTTGATCACACATAACCCTAACGTTGCAAAAGTTGAGGATGCCGCAGATGCACGACGTCAAGGGTTTGGCTGTAGTCATCTACGCCGAGCCCTTGACAACAAAGCAGATGCGGTATCATCAGCTTTCCCGAAGGGTAAACAACGACGCGATTAGGGCATTGTCACTCAATGTCACCAGCCGTGGCTTCCAGGAAAAAATTCCACAGCCGAAAAAGATTGTGTTAACGGATACTTAACATTCATCAGCGCTGTTGTTTATGCAACATTAGGGATAACTGATTCCGGTCATCGGGCAAACGCTCATATCGAACGTCGTCCATACATGCATGCATCAAATGCAACCCCAGCCCCCCGGGGCGATCCGGGGAAGGCTCCTTCGGTCGAAGATCATCTTCTCCGGCCGGTTCCCCATCGTCTCTCAACACCACCTCGAGGCCGTCTTCACCCAGCACCAGCTCGGCCTCTATGGTTCGGTTAAAATCGTTCTTCAAGCTGTGACGAATGATGTTGCTGACCGCCTCATCCACGACCAGCCGCAGGTTGCCCACCTCTTTTGCACCGAATCCAACCATTTCAGCAGCAGTGGCGATGACGCCTCTCAGGAGGGACAGAAACCTGGGATCGGAGGGAAATTGAAGCTTAAGGGTCGCAGTCATTCGTCAGCTCCGTCAGAGGCCGCGTCAACCGATGCTGGCGAGAGCTTCTTTCTGGCCGGGGAATATTTCAAAGAAACTGTCAAGTTTCGCAAGCTTAAGGGTATGGCCCACGTTTTCCTGGAGACCCACTAGGACGAATCGAGCGCCCTCCTTCTTGCTCCATCGCAACCCCTCGACAAGCGTGGCAATTCCCGATGAATCCATAAACGGAACACCGCTTAAGTCAACAACAATCCCTTTTACATTCTTTTTGAAAACGTCAAGGAGCGTGTTCCGGACCTTGGGAGAGACGTGCATATCGATCTCTCCTTCCAACGTGATGATCTCCAGACCTTCAGGTGTCCTCGTTTTGCTTATCTGCACGCCGACATGCTCCTTTCAAGCTTCCGGTGCCTTCTGCATTTCACTTTCCAGATCGTTCACTTGCTTTTTGAGCTTGTCCATTAACCCGGAGAACTTTTCCTTCCGGATGATCTCATCAAACTGCGTTCGGTAGTTCTTGACCAGAGAAACCCCCTCAATGATCACGTCGTAGACGAGCCACTGGTCACCCTTGGGGTAAAGCGAGTAATTGACCGGTATGGCTTTATCCCCTGAAATGATCTCCGTATAAACATAATAATACTTTCCCTTGGTCCTCTCATCCTTAAAGTCAATTTTCTCGTTGCTGTACCTTTCAATCTTCAAAATGTAGGATTTCTCGATAAGTTCGGAAAAAGTCTTCACGAACTCCTCGCTTTCCTGTTGGGACAACCCCTTCCAGTTGGCGCCCAGAGCCCATTTGCCCATCTGTTCAAAATCGAACCGCGCTTCAAGGACTGCGAAGATCTTTGCCCGCCGCGCCTCCTTCTTCTCCGGCGCTTTCAAACTTTCGTCCTGCAGAACCGCGATCAGTTTATCCATGGAGACCTTGAGCTGGTCTTGGGCATCGCTGGCCAGCACGGATTTCCCCACGAACGGGAAAACCAAGAACATAACGATCCATATAGCCCTTTTTAACATTGTCGCCTCCTGCTTTTCTTAAAACTTGACAAGATGCTTGTTTTCTCTATTCTCACCACCGCCGCGGGCCTTCTTGGGCGGATCAAAAACCCTCAACAGCGTATCCCGCTGCGAGGGCCGCGATTTGACGCAAGACCTCTTCTACTTGCTGTCAAAAATGTACTTACTGATCAACTCCTCAAGGCTGATGGCCGATTCGGTCTCTATCAGCAGATCACCCGGTTTGAGCACTTCGTCCGACCCCCCCGGCGTCAGCTTCACGAATTTGTCACCGATAACCCCCTGGGTTCGAATAGAGGCTATGGTGTCTTCCGTCAGCTGAATCCCTTGCAGAATGCCGAGGGTCACTATAGCCCGGTTATCGTCAAGGTTGACATCCAGAACCTTGCCCATCTCTACGCCGGCGATCTCTATGCTCGCCCCTTTCTTCAAACCCGACACAGAATCAAATTCAGCACTCAGGTTGTAATAGGGACTTCCAAAAACGTTGACCCCACCCAAACTCACGGCAAGATAGACAATGCATACCGCCCCAACGATGACGAAGATTCCTACAGCAATCTCAGTCGACCTCTTGTACATCGCGACCTCCTTGACCGGTCCGCTCCCCGCCCTGCGAAGCACTCCCGTGAGGGAGAACCCCTGTCCGGAAAGGTGGGGAGGCTTCACGTCCCTTTCCGTAAGGATCCTGGCCCATCGGCTCGATCAATCCGCCCGGCCACCGCCACCGTTTGTGCCCTGACGGGGTCGGCCCGGCAATAGATCAGAGCAGAAAAGAAGTAAGTATGTAGTCTGTGATCAGAATCATCACAGAGGTACTGACAACTGCGTTGGTGGTCGCCCTCGCCACCCCTTCCGTGGTGCCTACGGCCGTATAACCGATAAAAGAACAAAACCATGTTATGATGAGTCCGAAAACGAGGGACTTCACAAAACCGCCATAGATATCCATAAATTCCACGGCTCTCACCATCTCCCCGAAATAGGCCCCCTCGTTGACGCCGAGCAACTTCACACCCACGACATATCCACCGCCGATGCCAGTCAGGTCAAAGATGGCGGTCAGGATGGGCAGGGAGATGAGGCCTGCGAATATCTTCGGTGTGACCACGTGTTTCACCGGATTGACGGCCATCATTTCCAGGGCGTTGAGTTGCTCTGTGATCTTCATGATGCCGATTTCAGCGGTAATGGCGGAACCCGCCCTTCCGGTCACCATGAGCGCTGCCAGGACCGGTCCCAGTTCGCGTATGATGGACAGAGCAACGGCAGAACCCAGAAGTCCCGTGGAGCCAAACTTGGCCAGCGTGTGGTACCCTTGGAGGCTCAGAACCATCCCTGTGAAGGCACCGGTCACAAGGATAATAGAGAGGGACCGCGATCCGATCATCTGCATCTGTTGCGGGTAGCTTCGCACTTTAAAGGGCGGCACAACAGCGTAGGCAATCGAGGTGCAAAGGAAAATGCCGCTTCGGCCCCAGTAGCGGACAAGGTCTATCACTCGACGACCCACAGTAGCCAGAAGAGTAAGCATGGTCAGGGAATCAGGATATCCTCGTAGAAGTCTTTGTCCGTACGGTTAAACGGGATCGGCCCTTCGGGCTCTCCCTTGATGAACTGCTGGACCCTCGGGTCGTCAGCGTTCCGGATCTCGTCAGGCGCCCCTTCCGCCACTTTCTTGCCATAAAACAAAATGATAATCCAATCCGCGATACGGAAGGACGACTCAATGTCGTGAGAAACCACGACCGAGGTCACACCAAGAATCGTATTCAAATCCACGATAAGCTTGTTGATCACACCGGCGGATATAGGATCAAGGCCGGAGGTCGGCTCGTCGTAAAAAACCACCTCCGGATCCATAATAATGGCCCTTGCCAGGCCGATTCTCTTCATCATACCGCCGGACAGTTGGGAGGGCATCAGTTCCTCCACACCGCGGAGCCCCACAAGCTCGAGTCTCATCTTGACCATGGTTCTGATCACGGAGTCGGCCAGGTCGGTATGCTCTCTTAGAGGGAAGGCAATGTTTTCCAAGACATTAAGGGAGTTGAACAGGGCTGACCCTTGAAAGAGCATACCCATCTTTTTCCTGTACTCATAGAGCTCGCTTTTTGAAAGACTCGTCAAATCCCGATCGCCGAAGTAGATCTCGCCCGAATCAGGCCTCTCCAAACCGACCACCTGTCTCAACAGCGTCGATTTTCCTGAACCGCTACCGCCGAGAATGACCGTGATCTTCCCCTTTCGGAACCGGCAGGACACGTTGTCGGAAGCCACGAGGCCATTATAGGCCTTTCGAACGTCTTTGAGTATAATCACGTCAATCTCCCGGTCACGCCACGGGCCTCTCTGATGCCAGTCTTACATACACTTAGACGAGTGGGCAGGTCAAGAGAAGTCTTCCCATGTTCTCATTTCGCCCCTGCAGCCTCTCTTGACTTAAGCGATCAATTTCACTACGCTCCTTCGAAACGCTGTCCAGTCCTGCGAGCGCGGGACGACCATGGACCGATTTTCGCAATTCAAGAGCTTCCAATCTGTCACAGGGAGGATAAAATGGCTGAAACCCGTCTCCTTGGAGAGATTCTCGTCGAGCATGGCATTATTAGCCCGTCCCAATTGGAAGAAGCCGTCGCGTACCAGAAAAGCCGGCCAGCCGTTGACAAAGAAACCTTTTCACTCATGGCGCTCATTGAAAAGGCTAAGTTTGAGGAAAATAAGGGGGCCGACCCGCATCTGCTAGGAGACATCGTTGTCAAGAAAGGTTTTGCGGCTCCGGGCGATGTCCAGCAAGCACTCCAGATCCAGCAGGTCCAGTTCGAGCTCACAAGGCACCTCAACGCAGAGCAACTCAGAACGCTTCTGGGGATTTCCAGTGCCCTGAACTCGACAATCAACCTCGTGGATTTGCTGACGCTGATCATGGAATCCGCCAATGCGGTCGTGAATGCAGAGGCTAGTTCCCTCATGATCCTTGATGAGAGGACCCGGGAGCTGGTTTTCAGTGTTCCCACAGGACCGAAGAAGGATGAGATGACGGAGGTGCGCATCGCATCAGACAAGGGGATCGCCGGTTGGGTCCTCACCCAGAACCAACCTGTTCTGATCCCGGATGTGACCCAGGACCAGCGCTTTTTTCACGGCTTCGACAAGTCCTTCGATTTCGAGACCCGCTCCATTATCTGTGTGCCCTTGCTGCTGAAGGGCAGCGTGAAAGGCGTCCTGGAAGTCCTGAACAAAAAGGACGGCTCCTCATTCGACGAGTCCGACCTGTATCTCCTTAAGACCTTCGCTAACCAGGCAGGCATTGCACTGGAAAATGCCCGTCTTCGTCAAGAGGAAGTCGAAAAGCAGCGCCTGTTTCACGAAGTGGCCCTCGCCAACCAGATCCAGACCGCCCTTCTTCCTCATCAAACCCCCAATTTGCCCGGGCTCGCGATAGCGGGCCACCTGAAACCGGCAACAGAGATCTCCGGAGACTTCTATGACTATATCGAACTTGGAGGCCAGAAGCTGGCTGTCGTCATTGGAGACATATCAGGAAAAGGTGTGGCGGCAGGACTGCTCATGAGCGCCTCGCGCAGCTCGCTTCGGACGAAAATCGAGAGTCACCCATCGATTGCCGAAGCGGTTCATGAGGTCAACCGGTTGCTTATAAGGGACGCTGAGTGTCGATTCGTGACGCTTTTCTTGGCCCTCATTGATTTGGAAAAAAGAACCCTCTCTTACAGCAACTGCGGCCATACACCCGGGCTGCTGTATCGACAGGGCTCTCAGGAGGTCCGGGAACTCAGCGCGGGCGGCACCATCTTAGGGGCCTTTGAAGACTTTGGTTACTCAGAAGATACCTTAAAGGTGGAACCGGGTGACACCGTGGTCCTTTACACGGACGGGGTCACCGATGAGGAGACCCCGGCCGGCGAAAAGTTTGGAAGCGATAGGCTTTACAAACTCCTTGAGGAGAACGCTCATCTCGACGCCGAAGGAATCATCCGCTGTGTTGCGGATTCTGTGTCGGACTTCATGGCAGGGGCCACCCAGAAGGACGACTTGACCATCTTGGCATTGAAGTTCACCTGACAACGCTGAAACGTTCCCTAAGACTTTTTCCTTCAGGTAAGAGAAAAAACGGTCTCCTTTCCGCCCGTAATGGAAATCCACCTCCCCGTATCCACATGTGTCAAAATTCTGTCATCCGCCATGGGTTATGCAAGCGGCTCCCTTTCTTATAATATATGTTCCGAAATATCGGTCGCCTGAAGAGGCAACTCTTTATAGCGGCACATTCCATGCCATATGGATAGCTTGTCCGCTTTGATCCATGTCTTGTTGGAGCCCTCATTTTTTGGCGGTGGATTTGGGGTGGGCATGTCGCCTTGACAGGGCCCCTGATTTGGGTTATAAATTACTAATAAATTCGTTAAATTAGCAGGTAGTGATCTTTTCGATGAGGCAAGGGTCGAGTTGTCTGTCAAACCTCTTTCGGCGACTCAAACCTCCCCGCCCTTGCGGGAGGGAGTCTTCCTTGCCCCGGGGGCTCGGCTGATCGGCCAGGATTCTGAGGTCCATTTGCAGATGGAATTTGATGACATGGGCAAAAAGGAACCAGGGATAAAGAAAAGACATCGACGAAGAGACGATGGATTCAAGGCGCTCGAATCGCTCGATTTGAGTGCCGCAAATCGTCTGAGTGAGTTGACAAGGGCCATGGGCTTGACATCTTTCGGAGGCAGGCAATTAGGTGAAGCCGTTGATGTGGCACATGCGATGATAAGGGACACAGAATGCCTTAAGGTGTTTACCGTGAGCGGAGCCATGACCATGGCAAAAATGGGTCTGGTCATCTGTGACATGATTGATAACGGCATGGTGGATGTGGTTGTCTCCACAGGCGCTTTGATCTCCCACGGTCTTGTGGAATCCTTGGGCATGGTCCATTACAAGAACCCGGGGCGCTACACAGACGAGCAGCTGTATGAGATGGGTTACAACCGGGTTTATGATAGCCTTGAAGTTGAGGCGAATCTTGACGATGCCGGGGATGTCCTTTTCAAGGTACTCGAGAACTTTAACGAGAAAAAACCGACGTGCAGCAGTGAAATATGCAGGGCATTGGGAAAATATCTGTCGGAAAACATACCGGGACGGGGCATCCTGAAGTCTGCCCATGACAAAAAAGTTCCTGTGTTTATTCCGGCATTTACAGACTGTGAAATGGGTTTGGAGTTCTTCATAAATAACGAGACAAGAAGAACAGAGAGGAAGAATTGGATTCCCTTTGAGCCGTTTCTCGACCTACAAGAATATGCCGGCTTGGTGCTGGAAAGAAAGAAATTGGGTATTTTCACTGTGGGTGGTGGGGTGCCGAGAAATTGGGCCCAGCAAGCATTGCCGTGTATTGATGTCATGATGCACAGGGGGCTCTTCCAGGACGAGAAAGTATTCAAAAGGGGCTTCACTTACGGCGTGAGAATCTGCCCTGAGCCCGCGCACTGGGGCGGCCTGTCGGGTTGCACATTCGCAGAAGGGGTCTCCTGGGGCAAGTTTATTCCGCAAAGTGAAGGGGGCAGATATGCTGAGGTCCTCTGCGACGCGACCATTGCCTGGCCTATCATTATAAAGGCGCTAATGGAAAGGCTGGCGGAGGGATAGAGCTGGGAGGCGTATTCGGCACAGGATGGTGGCCCATCCGCAAGCAGTATCGCCCGGGATGATCGAATCTGTTGACAGGCGGTCATAAGGGGATGATAATCTTTGATGCTGCCGGCTTGAGGCAATGATGGCCCGCCCTTGGGTTCGAGACAATCAGGCGGCCAAATTCAAAGAAAATCATTTTTGGATAAGGGCTTAAGCAATGGCGATCAAGGAAAAAATGGTTGAGATTGGAGAGGTTCAACTTGAGTCTGACCCGAGTTCGGGGAGAATGGTCGTTCTCAAAGAAGTCGGTCAGGCGAATCGTCAGTTGGCCATGGTAGTGGGCGACGCGGAATTCGCGGCTATTGCCAAGGAGAAAGGCTTTGTCGCATCAAAAAGGCCGCTGACCCATGAGTTGTGCCTGAGCATCATAGAAACACTTCAGGCCGAGTTTCTGCGTGTGGAGATTTTTGACTTGAAAGACAATACGTATTACGCCCGAGTCATTTTACGGGCACAGGACAAGGAGCATGCGATCGATAGTCGCCCCAGCGACGGCATAGCCCTTGCTCTGAACCGAAAAGTGCCCATCATGGTCAATGAGACACTGCTGCACCCCGTTCTGGTCCACAGGCATGTCACGGAATATAAGAACTTCGTCTGGCGGGTGGAATTTTAGGGAACGGGGACCTCAGCCGTCTTATTTCTCCTCACCATCCATCTCTTCCGAGCCGACCCGTTTTCCATCCCATGTGTCCAACAGCGGTGCGACGTCTTCGATTTTCACGTACTCGGTCGGATCATCGACGCGGCGCAACTCCCCTCTTTCAAGGTCAATGTGATAGACTCTTCCACAGGCCAATCTGACTTTGGGCATCATCCCTTCTTCCTCCACGGTTCATCCTGGGGATTCGTTACAGCTTTTGAGTGCTCAGCAAAAGCAAACAGCATGCCGAATGGAGAGTCAGGCATAACCTATTGCAATCATATCCATTTATCGCTGCAGGTGGGGCGTTGTGAAGTAAGGGTATCGCACAACTTAAGTTGCCCGCTTTTGAGCAGCGATCTCCTAAACCTGTCGAAAAAAAGGGCTTCTCAGTGGCTTCAAAGGAAGTTGTGATTACAACGGGGGTTGTAGGACCAAACAGTTGCATAAAAATCGAAGCTGAGGTAAATGAGGAGCGGACCCGAAAAGGGAAGACAAAAGGCCAAGGGACTCCTTTAAGGAGGTTTGTTAATGCGTGACTCCAGACCCGCCAAAGGAAGGCGGCAAGGAGAGACAGGAGGTCCCTTGGCCTTTTTGTGTCGTTGTGACCGGACCGTGTGCTCGTACCCGCTTAGTCCGAGAAGGTTGAAACAGCAGTCGGTTAGGCACACCGTGTGGCGTGAGGATTATGCAACGGGCGTGCCACTTTACGAGGCGTGATGTTCTGTAGAAAACGCACCGGAAGCTTGGACGGCTTCGCAAAAAGTCCAACTTGTGCGCCTTGAATTTGGAGCTTTTTACTTTGCCGCCTAATTTGGACTTCTTACGAGTCCATCAGCTTTGGGGGAGAAGCTAAAAAAGGGCCGACCGCAAGCGATCAGCCCTTTCTCATTTCTTGTTTTTATTGGTAGGCGGAGCAGGGTTTGAACCTGCGACCTCCGGCTTGTAAGGCCGATGCTCTCCCAACTGAGCTATCCGCCCCCAAAGAAACCTGACACCCGACAAAACCGCCCCTCAAACAAAAGCCAACAGTTCATGTCGGCCATCGGGTGTTGTTCATGAAATATCAGGGAAGAACAGATATTGAATAACCAAGACGCCCAAGAGTGTCAAGGAAAATGTCGGAAACACTCAGTTTATCCGAAGGGGCTCGACGGCTTCATCCTGTTTGGGAACCAACTCCGGGGGTATGATTTCATCCTCCTCGGCCCTGAAAACCGTCTCGCCTTCCGGGAGGATGATGGCACGGGTAACAATCTCATCCATGTGGCTTGCTGTGACCACCCTGATCTGTTTCAGAATCTTCTGTGGTATCTCCTTCAGATCCTTTTTGTTCTCCTCCGGGATAATCACTTCCTCGATCCCGCCACGGTGGGCCGCCAAAATCTTCTCTTTGAGTCCGCCAATGGGCAAAATGCGCCCCCTAAGCGTAATCTCCCCGGTCATCGCCAGATGCCGGCGGATGGGTCTTCTGATTAGCGCTGATATGATGGACGTTGCCATGGTGATCCCTGCCGAGGGACCATCCTTTGGGGTAGCCCCTTCAGGAATGTGCACGTGAATATCAAGTTTTCTGTAGAATTGTTTCTTCAGGCCCAGCCTGTCGGCCCTTGAACGAACATAGCTTAAGGCCGCCTGGGCAGATTCCTGCATGACCTCGCCAAGCTTTCCGGTCACCGTCAGCTTGCCCTTCCCCGGCATCACGACGGTTTCAATGGCCAGCAGTTCTCCCCCGACTTGTGTCCACGCCATTCCGGTGGCCAGGCCGATTTCGTCCTTTTCTTCGATCTGTCCATATCTGAACCGGGGCACGCCCAGATACTTCCCAACGGACTGCGCTGTGATTTTGACGGACCTCTTGCCATCCTCTTTGGCAACCTGCCGGGCTACTTTGCGACAAATCGAAGCTATTTCACGCTCCAGGTTGCGAACACCGGCCTCGCGGGTATAGCGTTGGATAATCGTCAGTATGGCCTTCTTCGTAAAAATCGTATGTTCCCTGGACAATCCGTTTGTCTCGGTCTGCTTGGGAACCAAGAACCCCTCGGCTATCTGGAGTTTGTCGTACTCCGTGTAACCGGGCAGGCGAATGATTTCCATGCGATCCTGGAGTGGAAGTGGAATGCCATGCAAGTTGTTAGCCGTCGTAATAAAAAGAATTTCCGAAAGATCGTAATCAACGTCGAGATAGTGGTCGTTGAAGGCGAAATTCTGTTCAGGATCAAGCACTTCAAGAAGGGCTGCTGATGGGTCACCCCTGAAATCTACACTCATTTTGTCCACTTCATCGAGACAAAAAACCGGATTGTTGACCTTTGCCTTCTTAAGCGATTGAATGATCTTCCCGGGCAGCGCCCCAATGTAAGTCCGTCGGTGGCCCCGGACTTCAGCCTCATCCCTGACGCCGCCCAGGGAAAGCCGGACAAATTCTCGACCGGTCGCGCGGGCCACAGATTTGGCCAGAGACGTCTTTCCGACCCCAGGCGGACCCACAAAGCAAAGGATGGGACCACGGATTTTTTTGACCAGCTTCTGCACGGCCAAATACTCTAAAATGCGCTCTTTTGGTTTCTCCAGCCCGTAATGGTCTTGTTCCAGAATAGCTTCCGCGCGATCAATGTCCAGTTGGAGCTTGCTCCTGTCGAACCAGGGAATGCTAATCAGCCATTCAATGTAGTTACGAACCACGGTCCCTTCTGCGGACATGGGAGCCATGAGTTTGAGTTTCTTGAATTCTTGTCTAACCTTGGCGGCCGATTCCTTGGACATACGCTTGCGTTTAATGCGGGCATAGAGCTCGTCCAGCTCACTCTTGTAATCGTCCTTCTGCCCCATCTCCTTCTGGATAGCCCGCATCTGTTCATTGAGGTAATAGTCCCTCTGGGTCTTTTCCATCTGCTTCTTGACCCGGCCCTTGATTCTCTGCTCTGTCTTGTAAATCTCAATTTCAGCCTGCATTAAATGCAAAAGGAGGGTCATGCGGTCTATGGGGGATTCGGTTTCAAGCAACTGCTGCTTGTCCTGAATCTTGAAATTGAAGTGCGCGGCAACCGTATCAGCGAGCTTGGAAACATCCTCTATGCCTGAAATGTTGGCAATAAGTTCTTTTGAGATGTTCTTGTTGATCTTAGCGTACTCTTCAAACATCCCAACCACGGTTCGCCGAGCGGCCACGGCTTCGGTATCCGTAACCCCGGGTTCGATGATGGGCTCGATCTCACCTACGATAAATCTTTCTTTGTCGATAAAACGGGTTATGTGGGCTCGCCCCTTGCCTTCAACCAGAGCCTTGACCGTCCCATCGGGTAGCTTAAGAAGTTGGAGTACCGTCCCAATGGTCCCGACGCGGTAGATGTCCTGTTCATCCGGCGAATCCACACCAGCGTTCTTCTGGGTGACCAGCAAGATTTTCTTGTCCAGGTTCATGGCGTTGGACAGCGAGTTGACCGACTTGGCACGTCCCACAAAGAGTGGCACCACCATGTGGGGAAACACCACAATGTCCCTCAGAGGAAGGAGGGGTAGAGAAGGCTTCTGTTCTGTCATATTCATCGTTTTCTTCAGTCTCGATATGTTAAACATTGATGGTTAATTATGGGCCTACACACTTTCAGTTTTCTAATCTAAACCCCTGCGAATGACGAGCCCGACAAAGAGAACACCACGTTTAGGAAAGGGCCGCCTCCTGAGACTGCTCGAAGAGCAAGATCGGCGCTTCGCCATTTAATATGACTTCCTCGTTGATCACGCACTCCTTGACGCCCTCCATGGAAGGAATCTCATACATAACCTCCAGCATAGCCGATTCCATAATCGCCCTGAGGCCTCGAGCACCGGATTTTCGTCCCATAGATTTTCTGGCGATGGCCCTCAGGGCGCTATCCGTAAAACGGAGCGTCACGTTCTCAAATTCAAAGAGCTTCTGGAACTGTTTGACCAAAGCATTCTTGGGTTCCGTAAGAATTCTGACCAGCGCTTCCTCGTTGAGCTCTCCCAGGGCTGCAATGACCGGAAGTCGTCCGACAAATTCCGGAATGAGCCCGAACTTCATTAGGTCTTCAGGCTGAACCATTTGCAGAAGCTCGCCGATGTTTCGCTCTTTGCGGCTCTGAATATCCGCCCCAAAGCCCATGACTTTCCCGGCCAGTCTATGCTGGACGATCTCATCCAGCCCGTTGAACGTACCACCACATATGAAGAGAATATTGGAGGTATCAACCTTGACAAAGTCCTGCTGGGGATGCTTGCGTCCTCCTTTCGGCGGGACACTCGCCATGGTCCCCTCGATGATCTTGAGAAGTGCCTGCTGCACACCCTCACCGGAAACATCACGGGTTATGGAGGGGTTGTCTCCCTTGCGGGCAATCTTGTCGATCTCGTCAATATACACAATCCCTCTGGAAGCTCTCTCAAGATCATAATCGGCATTCTGGAGAAGCGACAGGATAATATTTTCGACGTCTTCTCCCACATAGCCGGCTTCGGTTAGGGAGGTCGCATCCGCAATCGTAAAAGGAACGTCAAGGAACTTGGCCAGAGTCTGAGCGAGAAGCGTTTTTCCGCAACCTGTGGGCCCGATTAAGATAGCGTTGCTTTTTTGCAGTTCAACATCAGCATCGCTCACCGAACTCTCAAGCCGCTTGTAATGGTTGTGAACCGCCACGGCCAGAATCTTCTTGGCCTGTTCTTGCTCAATGACGTAACCATCCAAAGAACTTTTTATGGCGGCTGGTGTGGGGAATTCTCCCTGCCTGTGCGTCCGCGCCTCTTTTTCGTACTCTTCTTCTATGATCTCATTGCAAAGCTCGATGCATTCGTCGCAGATATAAACGGCGGGGCCGGCAATCAATTTCTTTACTTCATCCTGGCTCTTACCACAAAATGAACACCGCAAACCATTGCCGTTTGCGCTTCTTCGCTTGACCATGCGCTCCTCCTGAGATTTCCCCTCCTAAACCAGTCCAGCCGAAGACTCTATAAAGCAGGTTTTAGCTCAACGGCCATATTATAAGACGGTTTCATTAAAAGGCAATCCAAAAATACCACCCCTTCGGCCAAAAGACCGTGCAAATACCGGACCAACGGCTTCAGCCAAAGCGAGACCTTTGAAAAACGTTCATTTTTGTTCAAGGTCAAGGAGGGCGAGGATATAGCGCTTTCGCTTCACTTCGTGCAACCACAGGAATACTCAGAGTATTTCGAGGATAGCGCCTGTGGCTTCACCCTGTGCAAAACCGGAGCCCGACACCGAGATTGGGCAAAAAGGGACGTTTTTCAAAGGTTTCAAAGCATCGAGGGCCTTGATGTTCAAACACCAGTATATCCCACGGTTGAACTTCAGCGGGGGACCCCGTTAATCGGCAGAAGCCTATGGCGGAGGCCAAAGCGGCCGTGGCGTGTCGGCGACTTGTCGGAGCCCGGCGCCAAGCCGGGCTATGGAGGGCCTGCAGGGAGCAAACGCGCCGGGGAGCCATGCTCATGGCTTCTTCGCTTTGAGTGGCGACCCGGCTTCCCGCCGGGTAATGACGTGATCGATGAGATGATACGTCTTGGCCTCTTCGCCGCTCATATAGAAGTCGCGGTCCGTATCGGTGCTGATTTTCTTAATATCCTGGTTTGTATGAAATGCAAGGATTTCGTTTAGAGACTCTCGCATCCGCAAAATCTCTTTTGCTTGGATCGCCACGTCTGCTGCTTGACCCTGAAACGCGCCCATGGGCTGGTGAATCAAAATTCTGGCATTGGGCAAAGCGTATCGTTTTCCCTCGGTTCCCGCGGCCAGGAGGACCGCTGCCATGCTGGCCGCCTGTCCCATGCACAGCGTGCATATATGAGGCTTCACGTAACGCATCGTGTCATAAACGGCGAGGCCCGCCGTCACCATGCCGCCTGGAGAATTAATGTAAAAATTAATCTCCTTATCAGGATCTTCCGATTCTAAAAACAGAAACTGGGCAATCAGAAGATTGGCCACATCATCGTTGATGGGTGTTCCCAGGAAGATAATCCGATCTTTTAGTAGCCTCGAGTATATGTCGTAGGCCCTTTCTCCCCGGCTGCTTTGCTCAATGACTATGGGAATCAATGGCATCATTTGCCCCCTTACTCCTTTTGATCCGTCTTAGATTCAGGTGCCGGCTCCGTTGGCTCCGCCTCCGGCTTTTCATCCACACCTTTCCCGCCTTCCACGATTTTGATCGTACTGTTCTTCGCGATCCGTTGAATGGCTTCATCCTCAAGGGCCTTATGCTTGAAGGCCTCGAATGCCTCCTCATAAGCCTTATGGAATTGTTTGATGGTTTCCACCGACTGATTCATCCGCTTGGCCATTCTCTGGTATGCTTCTTCAAGAATCTCATCCGTTATGGTGATCCCCTCCTGCTCAACGACTTTCTGCAGAAGAAGATACTCTCGAACCCTCCTTTCCGCAAGGGACTGATACTTGCCGGAAAGCTTCTCCTCCGTCTCGCCTTCCTCCTCAGGGGACAGCCCTCGATAGCGAAGCATGTTTTGAGCCTCATTCACGAGAGCAGACAGTTCGTGTTTAACCAGGACCGGGGGAAGTTCAAACTCCTTCTGTTTGATCAGCTGGTCCAGAATCTCTCGCCGCAACTCCCGCTCAGACAAATCCTGGTATTTGCCTTCGAGGTCCTTCCTGATCGTCTCTTTGAGGTCCGCCAAGGTCTCATGCTCTCCAAGGTCCTTGGCAAACTCATCGTCAATATCAGGCAAAATCTCTTCTTTAATGTCATTTAGGGTGACCTTGAAAACCACCTCGAGTCCGGCCAGGTCCTTGCTGAAATAATCGTCCGGGAAACAAACCGTAAATTCCTTTTCGCTGTTGCGGCTCATTCCAACAAGTTGATCGTCGAACTCCTTCAAAATTCGTCCCGAACCGACCTCTACGCCAAAGTTCTCCGTCTTGCCCGCTGGTTCAAAGGGTTTACCATCTCTGTATCCCTCATAGTTGATGAGAACATAGTCGCCTTTCTTGACCGGACGGTCATTCTCTATACTCTTGAGCTGGGCCTGGCCCTTTTGCAGAACTTTCAGGTGAGCCTCGATCTCTTCGTCATCGACCGTGTTGGCTTTCTTGTGCAGTGTGAACCCTTTTAGTTCTAAAGCCTCGATGGTCGGCCGGACCTCTACGGTTGCAGAATATTGATAAGGCTGACCCTTTTCTATCTGCGGAGGATCAACAACAGGCTCGCCGAGGGGCACAAGCTGGGTCTGGCGCAGGGCCTCAGCATAAGAACTCTGGATCAATTGCCCGCGCACTTCTGCGTGCACGTCTTTGCTGAAGCGCTGCTGGAGGATTGAAAGGGGAACTTTCCCTGGACGAAACCCTCTGACGCTGGCATTCTTTTTCAGCGTCCCGTATGCCTTGTCGATCTCCCGCGTAACCTCGGCCTCCGGGATTTCCACATTTAGAATCTTTTCCACGGTACTGACGTCTTGGACATTGACTTTCATAGGTTGATTTCCCATCATCTTGAACTGGTGCGAGAGGGGGGACTTGAACCCCCAATCCCTGAACGGGAGCTGGATCCTAAGTCCAGTGCGTTTGCCAATTTCGCCACCCTCGCACGATTGAGATTGATTTTGCGAAAAAGGGGTAATAGTTGTGATAAATTACGAATTACAAATTTTGTGTCAAGAAAAAAGCGTAGCAAGTGTCCAGACATAATGCAAGCTGAAAACCGGTCCCGTGAGGGGCCTTCTAGGAGCATCCTCGGTTAGCCGTGATCGCGTTTAAACCCATGAAACCCTGTGCTGATCCGGTCCGCGCCATCCCTTTTATAAGGGACAACGCGAAGCGGGACCGGGGTGAATACCAGGGTGGAAACATCTGGAGACTCGGGGGTGGGGGCAGATGATGAGGCTGACTTTGTGGCTTTTGCTGATTGTTTTTCTCCAGAGTCCCCTTGGCTATTCGCCAGCCGAAGCACAGGTATGGTCCGGGACACGGGTAATCGTTTTAGACCCCGGGCACGGCGGTCATGATCCGGGTGCCGTGGGGCCGTCGGGTCTCACTGAGAAGGAAGTGACACTGTCCTTGGCGCTGAAGATCAAGGAGCGCCTTTCGGGAACGACCGATGAGGTCTATCTGACCCGGGATGGTGATTACGGGGTTGACCTCGATCATCGAACGGAACTTGCCAATGAACACCGTGCCGATGTTTTTGTCAGCATTCACGCAGGGGGCGCCTTTGGGCAGTCGGCTCGGGGTGCGGTTATCTTCTGTAACGGTCCGGGCTCAGGCTTGAAATCGCCGCCGGCCGCACAGACACATGAAGTATGGAAGGGACAAGAGGAACCGTGCCCGTGGAACGATCTCTGGACCAGGCATGCCGCGGAGAGCCGGGTTCTGGCGCATCTGATGCACAAGTATCTGGTGGGCGAAAGCGCCCCGGAAAGCACAGGGGTTTACGAAGCGACGGTCCTCGTTTTACGGGGCGCTGACATGCCCGCCGTTCTGGTGGAGATCGGCTATTTAACCCGGCCGGATGAAGAGGCGGCCATGGGTAAGCCCGAAGTTTTAGATGCCAAGGCGGAAGCCATCGGCTCGGCTATCCGGGAATACCTGGGAATGGTTGGCCGGTAGGGGGTTGGCTTGTTGCTCCGAATCGCCCTCTCAGCGATTCAGAGCAAGACTCAGTGACCTCTGCGACCTCTGTGAGAAATAAAAGGAAGATGACGAACAACCCCGCATCCGGGGGAATCGGTTGCATCTCTGAAAAACCCGTGTTAAATGAGGGACGTTCGGGGCGTGGCGCAGCCTGGAAGCGCGCCTGCTTTGGGAGCAGGAAGTCGGAGGTTCAAATCCTCTCGCCCCGACCAAAAGTCAACAATAACAATAAGTTGAATAGCCAGCCGTACCTTCTTTTTATGTCCAGAAGCGCTCTTTTCGCCTTTTTGACCCCAAAAGGTCTCCAGCCCCAAAAAACTATCCTCGTAAGCACCTCATATTAAGTTAATCGAAAGAATCATCCAACCTGCGGTAGCCCATCGATTGGCTGCACTCGACAAAAAGCTGTCTGAGGACAAAAAGTAGGGCATCAAATTCGGTTTGTGCGCTGTTTTTATCTCGCCAACAGTGGCAAGGATCGAACACCTTTCGGTTGGCCATTGGGTCCCAGCATTCTTGGCGGAAAGGCTTCCCCATTGAAGATAGGACTGTCACATCCTGGGCATGTGAAAGGCTGTCTATTTCGCGCCGAAAACCAAATCTTCAGTTTTGAGCATTTTAAGATAGTGTAAAGTCTTCAGGCGAGCCCCACCAAGAACCTTTTTTCATTGAATTCCCGATTCCGCTTATGTAAGAGGGGGATATCTTGGTATTTCGCAGCGTTCCGATTTTTGGAAGGGAGATTGAAAAACCCCGGGCGTCAAATATCTCAAGGTTCAGCGAGTCATTTTAAATCAAAGAAACAGCGCGTTGAGGCCATAGTCAAAAATGTAGGGGCACGGCGCGCCGTGCCCCTACATTGGAACAATTCGGCAAACCCGTATCGGGGTCACTGCCAACGATCATTCGATCATTCAAATCCGCTGCAACCAGACAGATCAACAAAGAACGGAATACGCCCGGACATCCCGTGTGGCAACGCAATTACTACGAGCACATCATCCGGAATGACGATGATCTGGAAAAAATCCGGGAATACATTTCGACCAATCCGTATACCTGGGATACGGATACACAGAATCCGGCAAACGACATGCGGGCACGGCACGCCGTGCCCCTACAACCTGGAATACCCCGACCGACCCCAGGGCTGGATTCTCACCAATGTTTGATTTTATAGAATCTTGAATTTGGCTCGATTCTTGATACTGTCATAGCACCTTCAGAGCCGACGCCGTGGTCTCCGACTCAATCTCTGGTATACATCAACGCCCTCGCCTTTCTCTCAACGCCTGAAGATGACGTCTTAAAAGGTTCAGCTATCACCCGTCCCTCTGACCACGTTGTTCCCGGCTCAATATTTCAAGAAACTATCGGCCCCTTTTCAACCCACCAATTTGTCAAAATTATTGCCCACTCCGGCGCCTGCTCCCACATTCCGCGCACTGACGATTTGGAAACCATACATTCACTGTTGGCTGCTAATCAACGAGAGCGTCTTGACAAAATACGCCAATGGCGTATAATAGAATCATGATTTTCATCGAGACCTCCATTTTTGCAAAGGAAATTCAAAACCTGATATCGGACGATAGTTATCGAATGCTTCAAACTGCATTGATGCTCCGGCCAAATGCGGGAAGGTCGATTAGGGGAAGTGGAGGTCTACGGAAAATTCGTTGGAATCTTCCTGGTACAGGAAAAAGAGGTGCATTGCGAATCATTTATTACTGGAGTCCTCCTGACACTATTTTCATGCTTTTTCCTTACAGGAAGACTGAACAAGAAGATTTAAACCCGGATCAGCTTAAGCTGCTCCGCAGAATGGTCAAGGAGTTGTTATCATGAAAGAAGAGCATTTTGAAAAATTGGTTGCCAGCATTAAGGAAGCCGGTGAAATTAAGGCTGGACGTAAGGCGCCAAACCGTGTGTACGAAATCAAGCCACCTGAAATCAAGACCGTACGAGAGAAACTCAAAGTATCACAAAATGAATTCGCACTGATGATTGGAGTCAGTGTCCGTACTTTACAGAACTGGGAGCAAGGAAGAAGAAAACCGGAAGGTCCGGCCAAGGCATTGTTGCGAATCGCATCAAGGAATCCCAGTGCTGTTCTTGATGCTTTGCACGCGGAATAGTATCAGCCAACAACCGAATTCACTCGGATGCGAGCTCCCGCTGGGGTTTCACTCACACCGGTGATTCGGCGCACGTTGAACGAAACCGCTTCGCGGTAGTCATATAGATCCCAAACGAAACCAGGTAGCAGCCAACTCAGCATACAATCTTCATTGTTGGGTACTCGTCAATGCACCGCTTCCGAAAAAACGAGCCACTTAAACCGATGAGCGCGCACTTGGCATTACCGTGTGGATCCTAAAATGAGCACATACGTCCTGATGCGGATCCTGGAATCCGCGCCGCGCCGATATGAACTCGGCATCCGCCTCCTCACGCTCGGACGTCTGGAGAAGACCTATGATCGCCTCGCGAACCACATCGAGCGTGGTCAGCAAGTACTGGATCTCGGCTGCGGCATGGGCGCCTTGACTCTCCACGCCGCTGAACGGGGCGCGAAAGTCAAGGGGATCGATATCAACGCCCAGATGCTCGAGATAGCTGGGCAACGCGTGCGCGAGGCGGGCCTAATGGAAACCGTCGACTTGGTGGAAATGGGTGTGGCGGAGCTCGACGGCGAGGAAGCGCAGCATTACGACGCTGTGATGAGCGGTCTCTGCTTCTCAGAATTGAGTGAGGATGAGCTGACCTACACTCTCAAAGAGGTGACACGGATCCTGCAGCCCGGAGGTCTCCTCCTCATCGCCGATGAGATCAAGCCTCAAGGCCTTGTCAAGCGGCTAATTCATTCGCTAATTAGGGTTCCTCTTGCGGCCCTCACCTATGTCATCACTCAACAGACGACACATCCCACTTCAAATCTTTCAGAGAGGGTAACGGATGCGGGTCTGTCGATCGTATCGGCCCACCTTAGCCCGCTGGGTAGTTTCGGCGAGTTCGTGGCCCAAAAGCCTGCTGGCGCATCATCATGAAGCATCTGAAATTTTTCCTGATCACTGTAGTGCAAACCCTGTTGCGGGTTCTCCCGTTTCCCTGCAAGACTGGACTGGCGAAGATCGGAAACCCCGGCCGCAATGCGCCAGTCCTTCTGACCGGTAACTTCCGTCTCACGGTGGAACGCGTCCGCCGTGCACTTGAAGGGATCGATGCATACCTTCTCGTCGCGAACAGCGGAGGAGTCAACGTGTGGTGTGCTGCGACAGGTGGGCATCTGACCAATCACGATGTCGTCTCAGTCCTGAAAACGAGTGGGATCGAAAACTTGGTGAACCACCGGCAGGTGATCCTCCCGCAGCTCGCCGCAACGGGTATCGAGGGCAAGATCATCCACAAGAAGACTGGATGGAAAGTCGTCTGGGGACCCGTCTACGCAACGTCCATTCCTCGGTTCCTCAGCCGCGGCCTCGAGAAAACCGTAGAAATGCGCACGGTGAGCTTCTCGTGGCCACAACGGCTTGAGATGGCCGTCGCTTGGGCATTTCCGATCTCTGTCTTGTCGCTTCTGGTGTTCCCGTTTTGGAGGGAGGGAGTGCTCCCGCTTGTTGGTTTCGTGTGGGGCTGGGCCTTTCTCATCTTCTTGAGCTTCCCCCTCTACCAGGAGCGCATAGGCACTACAGGGACAGGGAAGAACATTGGCTTCATCTTCTTCAACTTCGGTGAGCGAGGCCTTCTGCTTTTTCTCTGGGTCCTCTTCATGCTAAGTCTAGTTGGCTACACCACGCTGGCCGGCGACTTTTCTTGGGCACTGGCCTTCCGCTGGGGCCTTAGCTCACTTATCGTGGTCCTGATCTTGGGACTCGACCTGACGGGAAGCACCCCAGTTCACAAGAGTGGCCTACACGAAGATCGGTTGCTGAGCATCGCGCTATATGCGGAGCGATGTGAGGGTGCTAGCTTTTGTGAGCAGGTGTGTCCCACGGACGTCTTTGAAGTCGATTACGATCGGCAACTCGCCTCCCTGTGTAGGGCGGAGCAATGCGTACAATGTGGTGCGTGCATCGTGCAGTGCCCCTTCGACGCACTCTATTTCCGAAGCCTGATGGGAGATGTGGTGGCCCCTGATACGGTCAGGAGGTTCAAGCTTAACCTGCTGGGCAACCGGAAGGTTGCATCTCGCCCGGCCGGAACGGAATAGCCGTTGAGATCTGCCGAGTGCACCATGCGAGGCGATATCCGGCACAAGAGCCCCTAAACCACATTGCAGCGGACGTCGGCTTTGCCGCCTCTGAATGTGACCGTTACCGCTTTTAGATTGCCCATATAATCACAAAAGAGGCCCAATTTTGATGGCAACGAAACATCTTTTTATGAATCGGACTCAGATTTAAGTATCTCGCTGATTACTTTCGCAACAGATGGATCTAATCCTCCAAAACGGACAATGCGGTGCCCCCCGTCATCGTCGGGCCCGACTACATTGCTGTCTATGGTCAGTTCGGTTCCGGACGAAGAGGTAAAAGTGATCTGCACAGCGGCAAAACAGTCCATCTCAAATCCACATTCTATTTTAGCGCCTGAGGGTGACAATCCTACTATCTTAGCGGGAAACCTCTCCGAGTCGAGGCTTTTTCCGCGAATCTGTCGAAGAAGTACGTGAATCGGATTAGAGAGGACGGTAAGGCCTGGTACCGTGGGAGGTAATTCGAGAGAAGATTTACCCTGGACGCCGCGAACCTCCCATAAGGTAACAGCTCCTTCCACACCCTTTGGCCACACAGTAAAGGGGCCTGCGAACCGAAAGGAGGCCGACACCGCATTTCGTGTCGCCTCGGAAACCAGGACCTGACCTCCAACAGCGAAGGATTCAATCCGAGAGGCGAGATTGACCGCATGTCCGACCACACCGTACTTTATCCGCATGTCCGATCCCATGTTTCCTACCACGCAAAGGCCAGTATTGAGACCGATGCCCATTTCCATCGGTGCAAGCCCAACTTCCATGCACTGGTCATTAAGGCGGTTCCGGGCCAACTGCATCTCCACCGAGCAGACAACAGCATGGTTTGCATGATCACGGTCCAACGTGGGTGCGCCGAAGACAGCAAAAAGACCGTCCCCCAGAAAATCGCAGACAAATCCTCTGTGGGAAGTTATGATATTGACCATCGTGTCAAAATGGACATTCAGGCGGGAGACGACCTCTTCCGGTTCAGTTTTTTCGGAAAATTGGGTGAATCCCCGGAGATCGCAAAAAAGAAGGGTGACATCTCGTTTTTGCCCCCCCAGTATCGCTTCCTTACCCCTGGCGACGACTTCACGGACAAGCTCCTGCGGTGCGAAGCGGGCAAATGAGCGCAAGCTCGCTTTCATTCTTGTCATCCCTTCCTGCATTATCTGGATCTCTTTGATAGGAGAATTGAGCTCGAGTTCTCCATCAAGCTCGAACGCCCTTATTCGCTGGGCTTCTTCAGCCAACATTAAGATGGGTCTGGAGATTCTTCGCGATACTGTGATTGCAGCAAGGATGGCAACGAAAAGGATGCCCAATGAGAGAATGAGAGAAATGAGATTGGTCGTCTTGATGGGTCCGACGAAGTCGTCTTCAGGAACAACAATAGCGATCTTCCATGATTTGGCAAACGATTCAGGGAAGGGTATAACCTTCCCAAGATATCTTTTTCCCTCACTCTCAAGCAGACACTCATTTAGACTTCGGCCGCCTTTGTAACAAAAGTCTGAAATCCAGGACAGGCCAACTTCCTCAATACGCGCCAGGCGAACACTTTCATCGTCGTAACGCACGATCCTCGACGCCTCTGGAAAGGCAACGACTTCTCCCTTATGGTTGAAAATGAAAGCAAATCCTGTCTTTCCAATTTTTAGACTTTTCAGAAAAGCTGACATTTCTCCGAGTCGTATATCAAGCCCCAAAACGCCGAGTAACGCCCCTTCTTTGCCGATCACCGGCTGGGCCACTGTTATTCCAGGTACTTGGTCTGTGAACAGAACATACACATCCGTCCAGTAAGTCCCCATCTTTTGCTTAGCGCCTTCGTACCAGGGTCGGACACGGGGGTCGTAGTCAATCTCCCCGGATTTTCTAATTCCAACCACATTCCCGGACAAGTCGCGGTATTTCCACATAACGATAGGCTGAGCGGAATTCCTGTTAATGCTCTTTGTGGCGATTGTTCCGTCCGGCATCCTTTTTGGCATAAGAAAATTGCCCTTTTCGTCGGCCATGCTCACCATGGATAGGTGAGGGAAATCCTCAATGCTTTGAATGGCGAAAAGCTCAAGAGTGTCGTTTTCGGGTAAAGAATAGCCAGTTGTAAAAGCAACGTGGGACATCAGGGTTGAAATTCTCTCCGCAGGTTCGAGAAAGCTCGTTACCTTACTTGCGACCATCTCTTCGACTCTAGCCATCAACTCTTTGGAGAGGCTCAACGTGGCCTTCGTGTTGCTGTAATAACTATAGAGGATGATCGTTACAACGGACAACACAAGAAGACCGACAAGGGCCGTGAGGATGTCAACACGAAGTGGTCTGCTTTTAAGAGAAAAAAATCTGAAACGCATTCGGGACCCCTTTGGTTAGTGCCCATCCACGAAATCAAAGTGGCACTGTGTCGTGTCCAATGCAGAAATGAGCAGTTTTTTCGATGAGCAAGGCCGCATCCCCCGTCGCCCTCCGGGCTATGGCGGGACAGGCAAGGGTTTTCGTTGAGGCGTACACGTCGTACTCCGCAGACAGAAACTCGCGGAGAACGCAGCTCATCGGAAAAAGGGCCATTTATGGATGGACAATAGTTGACGACAATCAGCCCTTAGGTTCGGACGCCAATTGTGAAGCGATGGGAAGTATAACACAATACAGATCTTCCATGTTCATGGAGATTACCAGCAGGCAATTCCAAGAGATCAAGGTTGAAGACTGAGAACCCGGAAACTCCCACACTTCGCATACCCAACCTTGAAATTGCCGGATAATCCAACATTCGCACTTTTATCATGAAATTTCAGCTGGTTGTGATACCTGGAGGCTGTACGGGAAACTCTCGCCTTCAAATCTTCTTGCGTGAGCCCTAAGGTTCGGCCAAAAAGCCAGGGGAACCCACCTGGCAAAGCGTTTCATTTTCAGGTTGACATGGACACCCTTGTTAATAATAAGGTATATGACACGGTTGTGCAGCTTCTTGCTGTTTTCTTAAGCAAGTTCACAAAACGATCAAGGTCCAGCGCAGACTTTTCCAATGAACAGCAATTAACCCTGTCGAAAAATGAAACAACAATTTAAAAAGTCTGAGTACGATAAACGAAGGTTACAAACCTTTATTGAAGTCTTTGACAACATCCTGGGTTCGATTCGTGAACCTATAGTGGTACTTGATTCTGATTTGAAGGTTGTAAAAGCCAATCATTCCTTCTACCGGACCTTTAGCATCAAGCCTGATGAGACAGAGGGGATCTTGATATACGATCTTGGCAACCGGCAATGGGACATCCCCAAACTTAGAAAATTACTTGAAGACATCCTTCCTGACAATACCGTATTCAATGACTTTGAAGTGGAACATAACTTTGAGGCCATCGGCCGAAAGATAATGCATCTGAATGCCAGACGCATCCACGGAGAGGTAGATCAAACCCAGCTTATTCTGTTGGCCATCGAGGATGTGACTGAGCGTGAATATTATAAAAGACATCTTGAGGAAACTGTTGAAAAGCGAACGGCTGAACTGAGAGACGCAAGTGAAGAGGCGGAAAAAAGCAAACATGGGGCTGAGACCGCCCTTTATGAAATAAAGAGGTTAAAAGAACAACTTGAAGCTGAGAGAGCCTATCTTCAGGAAGAAATCAAACTGGAATACAACCATGAGAATATTATCGGTCAAAGTGATGCCATCAATTACGTGTTTTACAAGGTTGAACAAATTGCGGCCACTGATACAGATGTCTTGGTTCTCGGCGAAACCGGAAGCGGCAAAGAGCTGGTGGTGCGAGCTATTCACGGCTTGAGCCTGCGTAAGGATCGAGCATTGGTTAAAATGAATTGTGCTGCACTGCCTTCAAACCTTATTGAAAGCGAACTCTTCGGCCACGAGAAAGGTGCTTTCACCGGTGCTCATTCCAGACGGCTGGGGCGATTTGAGATTGCCAACGGCGCCACCCTGTTTTTGGATGAGATTGGCGAACTGCCGTTGGAATTGCAGCCCAAGTTGCTCCAGGTGATAGACAACGGTGAGTTTGAGCGCCTGGGCAGCTCTGACACGATAAAAGTCGATGTTCGAATTATTGCCGCTACCAATCGCAATCTGGAAGAGGAAGTCCGCAAGGGCCGATTCCGGGAGGATCTCTGGTACCGGCTGAATATTTTCCCGATCACCATGCCGCCACTTCGGGATCGCCTGGATGACATTCCGCTGCTTGTCGATTTTTGTGTTGATAAAATTTCAAAAAGACTGGGCAAATCCATCGAGGTGGTCCCGGTGAGTGTTATGGACTCGTTGCAGAAATATCATTGGCCCGGCAATATTCGCGAACTGGAAAATGTCCTCGAACGGGCCGTGATCAGCTCCTCGGGACCCAAACTGCGTCTGGTCGATGAACTGAAAAAGCCGCACAAGGATTTAATAAGGTCCGATCGAACCCTGGAGGATGTTGAACGTGAATATATTATTCGGGTGCTGGAACAGGTACAGTGGAAAGTGAGCGGCAAAGACAGTGCTGCTGAAATCCTTGGCCTCGACCGCAGCACCTTGCGCGCCCGCATGCTTAAGCTCAATATCCGAAAACCATAAATTCTCATCCTAATTTCAATCTGCCCTCATCATTTGCCACCCATAACATCAAGGAGACCTAAAAAGGGTCATATATGACCACCGGTCAAATATGACCCTCATTTTCCGCCTGTTTGTACCTGCCTCGTCGGTGCCTTTTAAACCAATTCTCTTTATAAATCAGAATGATGCGTAACGAAAAGCTGAGTGTTCGAACTCTGGCATGAAGTTTGAGTATCTAAAAGCCGGCTAAGGCAAAAAAACACAGTGCGCCAAATCGTCGAATAATCTGAAAAGCTGGCATTGCCGAGAGGGGGCCGCCCGGGATGATTGTCGTTAGAATTACTATGAACGTGGTTCCGGAAAAACAGAAAGAGTTGGTGCAAACGCTTCTCTCCATGATTGAACCGACGGGAAAAGAAGCGGGTTGCCTAAGTTATGACGTCTTTTGCGATATGGAAGACAAGAACCGTCTCATCCTGCTGGAGGAGTGGGAAACCCGTGAAGATCTGGACGATCATATAAGGTCTCATAGGTTCAGCGTTTTGCTTGGATCAGCACCCCTTTTATGCGACCCGCCGGAAATTCAAATTAACTCGGTTTCCAAATCGGAAGGAATGGAGGCCATTGATGCCGCCAGGGATAAAAGAAGCTAATTGCTTCCGTTTCGGGGCGGAAAGGAGTCTCACGCGATTATGAACGTTCTGCTCATTTATCCAAAGTTTCCCGATACGTTTTGGTCTTTTGCGTACGCTTTGCGTTTCATCAAAAAGGAAGCGGCGTTCCCACCGCTTGGCCTGCTTACCGTTGCGGCCCTTCTGCCTGATGAATTTCAAAAACGTCTTGTGGATGTGAACGTGGACTGCCTTACGCATGACGACCTCTCATGGGCGGACATGGTCAAAGCCGGATTTGATTCCGTTTTTATCGGCATCGAGTCTCCTGATGATGCGTGTCTTACGGAATGTCATAAAACCCAGAATAAAAACCGGGATCTCCTTGAAAGTGTCGGGATTATCCACCGTTCAGGGTTGCAGGTGATGGGCGGTTTTATTGTGGGCTTTGACAGCGACAGGCCTTCTATTTTCCAACGGCAGATCGATTTCATTCAGAAGAGCGGAATCGTAACCGCCATGGTTGGAATGCTCCAGGCCCCTCCGGGAACCCGTCTCTTTGACCGGCTTCAACGGGAAAGTCGGGTGGTCGATACCTTTTCCGGGGACAACGTTGACGGAACAACCAATATCATTCCCCGAATGGGCATGGACAGGCTTCGGGACGGGTATCAATCGATTATGAAACAGATTCATTCTCCTAAAAACTACTACCGGCGGGTGAGAACTTTACTGAAGGAACTGAGGGCGCCCGAAATCAACCAGCCCATAAATATGCAGCGCTTCCTTTCAGTCTTTCGATCCGCTTTCCGGCTCGGGGTTCTGGGCAAGGAGCGTTTTTGTTACTGGCATCTGATGCTCTGGACCCTGATCTGCAAGCCCAGACTGATACCCGTGGCAATAACTCTATCAATATACGGCTACCATTACCGAAGGATATGCGAACTGTATATTTTTTAGGTCGGGCAGTAAATGACGGGGGTGATTGTGAGGAGAGTCTCCGGTTCGAGTATTTCATGCAATGACGGGCAAGAACCCGTCGGAAAGGAGAGATTATGCCAACGAACTTAGAATCCAAGAGTATCGAGGAATTACTGGCTGAGGCCGATGAACTCATCGAACAGATTAATTCCGATTCCATCAAATACATGAAAGACGAGCATCGCCTGCAGTTCGAAATACACGCTGAAAACTTGAAAAAAATTAAATCCGAGGTTCAGGGCAGGATCGCGAAGCAAGGAGAAGCGGAAATAGGCTCCGGCGCGGAGGGTATGCACGCGGCGATCCTGGATATTGTGAAGGCCATGCGGGACTTTACAAAATATGTTTCCTGATTGCCACCAAGCGCCTTTGAAAGGAAGGAGTAAAATGAAAACATACACGTTGATAGGCATCATCCTTATCGTGATCGCAATCTTCGCATTCGCATATCAGGGCTTTACCTATACGACCAGAGAGAAGGTCGTCGATCTCGGTCCCATCCACATGACGGCTGAGAAGACGAGAACAATTCCGCTTACGCCGATTGCGGGGGGTATTTTTCTCGTGGGCGGCATTGTGTTGCTGGTCGTGGGAAAGAAGAAGGGCTGATGGGAGGCAAAACGTTTCAATCACGGAGGTTCTTCTTATGAAGGACAAAAGAAAAGCGTACGAAGAAAAGCTCGATGCACAGTTGCAGGAATGGAGCGCAAAGATAGCTTTGCTAAAGGCCAAGGCGGAGAATGCCAAGGCCGGCGCGAAGAAGGAGGCAATATGAAAAAGATTTTGATTCCAACGATTGTCATGGTGTTTTTGCTGATGGCCTGTACGGTGATGGCGATGGGAGAACGCGGCCCAGGTGTGGATGTAGTCGTGACCATCCCCGTTCTGCCGCACATCGTGGTGATGGAGCAGGAACCCTACTATTACCATCAGGGCTATTACTATTATTACAAAAACCACCAGTGGTACTACTCGAAGTCAAAGAGCGGGCACTGGAAAGACTTGCCAAGAAGCCACTATGCCAAAGAGGTCAGATACAAGAAAGAACACTGGAAATATGACGATGGCCGAAAACAATATCAGCGGGACGATGACCGGGGCTACGATCAACGGAACGATGGCCGGGGCCACGATCAGCGGGACGATGGCCGAAAACAATATCAGCGGGACGATGACCGGGGCCACGATCAGCGGAACGATGACCGAAAACAATATCAGCGGGACGATGACCGGGGCCACGATCAGCGGAACGATGACCGGGGCTACGATCAACGGAACGATGACCGGGGCTACGATCAACGGGACGATGGCCGGGGCCACGATCAGCGGGACGATGACCGGGGCTACTGATATTGATATTGCCCTGCTTGCACTGACAACCAAGGACAGTCCAAGAAGCGTTGGCGTCCAGAGGATGAGAACATGGAAGCGTAAGGATGAGGTATTTGTTTAAAAGAAAGAGGTAGCTTTGAGGCACATGAATTAGTCCTCATCACCAACGAGATAGGAAAAAGCAGAGATTTCCAGCCGCCTTGATTCACTTGAAAGGGACATAAACAGGGTTTGGTAAAACGCGTTGCACCTAATCATAGCCCATGAATTGGGGAAATCCCGGCTCATACAGAGCTCAGAAAGGAGGCCAGACGTCATGCATTTCGGTATATCGGCACAGCCAGTAATTGCTCTAATCGCGGGAATCTTGATTCTTGTTGTCCCGAAACTGTTGAATTACATCGTTGCCATCTATCTCATTATATTTGGCATTCTCGGGTTGGTCCGATGATTGGCACGCGAATCTTCTATCGCTGGAGAATTAACCCTGACGTTGCAACATTAGGGTTAAGGAAGGCTTCAAGAACCCCCATAAGGCTTTTTCACATAAACTTCAGTCAAACCGAAATCCAACAGGAGCAATACCATGAAATCAAGCACACAAGACAACGCAGAAGGCAAGATGCACCAAGTGAAGGGTAAGATCAAAGAGGTCGCCGGGAAAGTTATCATCAATCCTGACTTGGAAGCCGAAGGCAAAGAGGAAAGCAGAACCGGCAAAGTTCAAGAAAAGATCGGCGAGATCAAGAAGGTTGTGGGCAAGTAGAGCGGCGTATCATGCGCCGGCGACCCCTTGAGTCCGCGGCCACGGTTGCATTAAACATTAATACCATACCTCTGTAAAGCATGAGGCGTTAGGCCTCACGCCCGTTGCAATTCAATACACGGTTGTGTTTTTAAATGAGGATAAAAAAGAGGAGAGGAGGTAAGTCATGGGAATCATACTTGTCGTCATTTTAGTCATCGTGCTCATCGGCGTCCTGCCCACCTGGCCCCACAGTAGATCCTGGGGGCCTTATCCCAGCGGCGGAATCGGATTGATCGTTTTGATTTTGATCATCCTGTTGCTACTGGGGCGAATCTGAGGCGGTTTTAAGGCACATGAATTAGTCCTCGTCACCTAACGACCTGGAAAAAAGCTAAGATTTCCAGCCACCCTGATTCACATGAAAGGGACATAAACAGGGTTTGGTAAGTGGAAATCTCGGCCCATACGGAGATACAAAGGAAAATTTATGAAAACTTCGATTGCTCTTTTGATAACAATAGTTTTGGCAGCGGGCCAACTCTATGGGCAGACTGAACCGCCGCCGCCGATACCGACCGAAGAGCAGCCCGAGGTTTTAACGCGGGGGCCGGTACATGAGGCATTTGCCGAACCGGTCAACCTGCAGGTCGAGGCGGGTCTGATAGTACCGGATGAGCCGCCTGCCAGCATTGAGGAAATTCCGCCCGATGATAGACCTGTGGGTGAGCAATTCGTCTGGGTGCCGGGTTATTGGGCGTGGGACGGCGAGCGGAACATCTATATCTGGGTAAGCGGCTGCTGGCGTGCAGTGCCGCCGAGGATGTACTGGATGCCGGGTTACTGGGCGAAGACGCCGGGGGGCTGGCAATGGGTGGCCGGCTTCTGGGCGCCGGTGGTCAATACGGAGATAGAGTATCTTTCCGCCCCACCGGTGCTGCAGAACGTCGAACCGCCGGGTCCTCCTCCTTACCCGGACAGGATATGGGTACCGCCATGCTGGTACTGGCATCAGGGGCAGTATATTCGTCGGCCCGGCTACTGGATTGTAGCCCAGCAGGACTGGATTTGGGTGCCTTCTCATTACGTTTGGACGCCTCGCGGGTATGTATTTGTCGTGGGGCACTGGGACTACACTTTGCAGCAGCGAGGCTTGCTGTTTGCGCCTGTATATTTTCCGAGGCACTTCCACAATCGGCCGCGGTTCTCTTACTCGCTCAGCGTTGTCGTCGATTTTGGTAATCTACAGTTCGGCCTGTTCACGTACCCGCGTTACAACCATTACTATTTTGGCGATTACTACGATGACTTTTACGTCAGCATAGGCATCTACCCACGGTATGAATGTGTGCGTCGTTATACGTGGTATGACCCGATTTACGTGAATGACCGCTGGCGTAATCACAGGATTAGATCCGACTGGGATGACTACGAACGCCATGAGTACGACCGCCGTCGAAGCGACAGGGACCTTCGCCCGGCGAGGACTTATCGAGAGATGGAGACCCGGCTGGCCAAGCTGCCAGAGAAGCAGCGAAAGACCGTTCGGACAGCCGAGCCGATGACCACGGTCATCCTTGAAAAAACGACGACGCTGAAGTTCGAGCGTAACAAGACAGACACACGAAAGAAGTTCTCCGCGCGGGCCGATGATGTCCATAAGTTCCGCGACGAGCGCAGCCAATGGGAATCGAAGGGCGAGAGTCACCGCACGGTCCAGCCGATTGTGGAACAAAAAGGCCCTGTGACTCCGCAGCCGCAGCGCAGGGAAACGGAGAGGCAACCAACAGAGCAAAGGCGTCAGAAGACACCGCCCGCCGAGCGCAGGGAAGCGGAGAGACAGCCAACAGAGCAAAGGCGTCAGGAGACGCCGCCCGCCGAGCATAAGGAAATAGCGCCGCCAACAGAACGTAAAGGACCGGAGATAAAGCCATCGGAGCGCAGGAAATCGGCGCCTGCCGAGCGCAAGGAAATAACGCCTCCGCCGACAAAGGAAAAACCTGCGACTGCTTCGCCGCGCGAGGGCGAACGGCGTGAGCCGGAGCATGTGAAGATTCCAACCCCGCCAGTAGTCGGCAAACAGGGAGGCATTTTCAAGAAAGGTCCTCCGTCTCCGCCGCCAGATGAACAAAAAGCCGAGGTCAAGGATTCTCGAAAAGAAAAAGACACTCGCGGGGAAAAAGAGACCCGCAGCGGCAAAGGCGAGCGCAAAAAAGACGACTGATACGGTTGCTTGTTTATATAAACCGGGTGTGATTCATCTGTGCAGGCAGTTGCGTATATCGTCTATCGGTTGGGCCGTGTTTGGCTTTGCCAGGAGGTGGTAAAGGCAGTACCCCACCGGCATGTGGTGTTGAGCATCCCGAAAATTCTGCGGCAGTATTTTCTTCATGACCGGAAGCTGCTTTCTGAACTAAGCCGTTTTGGATGGGAGGCACCGAAAGCCCTTCACTTTATTGATACGCAGGTCATCCTGCCAATGAGCGATCTTGTTTTTCAAGGAGGCAATATGGGCAATCGTTTTATTAACAAGCGGTTCACCTTGATCTGTACGTTAGCCCTGTTGGCGTCAGGATGGGCTCCCATTCCCACGGTACAGGCAGCGCAACCCAGTGATGATTTCATCCAAGGTTATGCAACGGCCGTTGTGGCCATGACTTATCCAGCCAGTGTTGAATCCATCAGGGTTGATGACGGGGTGATATACCTGCGAGGTGTTACGTTATCGGAAGAAGAAAAAACGGAGTTGCACAATATACTTTCCGATACAAAAGGCGTCATTAGGGTCGAATTTGTCCCGGAGAGAAAGCGCAGTGATGCAACAAATGACCATGCGAAAGAAAAGAAAGAAGCGGCAGAGCCTGGTGAGCACCTGCCGGTGTTTTTACCGAAAGACCAACTGTTTCAATCTTTGCTTGCCGATCCGCGCTGGCCGCATTTCTCTGCCTCATTTCAGCGGTATATAAAAGATGACCAGCTTCGCAATGCAGCGTCTGCTAATTTTGGGGAGTCTTTCGGCATCTACCGTTTTGGCGGTCCATGGAAGTCGACCATGGAACTGGGAATTCAAGCGGGGGTATTCTCCATCTTCGACCTCGATTCCCAATCCTTTGACCTGATCAATGCGGACTATCTGGTCGGCATCCCGTTGACTCTCAAGAAAGACAATTTTGCCAACCTGACGCGCATCTTCCATCAGAGCTCTCATCTGGGCGATGAATTTCTTTTGCGTGGACAAACCGAGGAACGCATCAATTTGAGCTACGAAAGCGTAAACAGCATGTTTTCCTATCATCTGCCGGTTGGGTTCCGGGTTTATGCGGGCGGAGGCTATATCTTCCACAAGGATCCATCGGATCTGGACCCGTGGTCTACCCAAGCCGGGCTGGAGTTTCGCAGTCCATGGTTCTGGCTCAAAGGGGCATTGCGCCCGGTAGCGGGCGTGGATGTTCAGAATCATCAGGAAAGCAACTGGAGCACGGACGTGTCCGCCCGCGTCGGGATTCAGTTTGAAAATCCGGATTTTCTGAGCCGAAAGCCTCAGCTGCTGTTCGAGTATTACAGCGGTAAATCACCCAACGGACAATTTTATGACCGCAAGATAGAAACTTTCGGTTTAGGGTTGCATTTTTTCCTCGACTAAAAGAGGCTTCATGTCAAAGTTTTGTGGATATAACCATTTAAATTAAAAGGAGAATCGAATGCTGTGGACGATTGCTGTAATACTGGTAATCCTTTGGCTGCTGGGGCTTGTGAGCAGCTACACGATGGGAGGGTTCATCCATATCCTGCTGGTGATTGCCGTTATCGTTGTGCTGGTCAGCATCATTGGGGGTCGGAGAGTTACGTAGTCAGCAGAATATTATAATCCAAATTAACAATATAAAGGCAAAGCCAAAGGAGGTGATGTTGAAAAAAAAGGACGGAGAAGGTTTCATGAATTTCAAATCAAATTAAAATGAAACGGGAGGAGTCGAACATGCTGTGGACCATCTTTGTGATTCTCTTAATTCTGTGGGGACTGGGATTGCTGACCGGTTACACGATGGGTGGAGTCATTCACGCCCTGCTGGTCATCGCCATCGTTGTATTGCTGGTTCAAGTTATTCAAGGGCGAAGGGGATCGTAGCCGTTTCGATCCTTGCCGGAGAAGGTGAAATGTTTGGAAAGGAGGTGGTCAGCAGGCCAGAAAAACTTTATCGAATCTACGGACCCTTCAGTAGAAAAGGTCTCATAATGAACCAATTCACCACAAACTAACAAAGAGGAGTAACCGCTATGAAAAAGAGAAATATGTTCATCCGTTACTTTGTGCTTATGATGCTGATGGCCACCTTTGTGGCCTGTGCTTCGACATCCAAACAGTCAGGCACAGGTGAATACGTGGACGATTCGGTCATCACGACGAAGGTAAAGTCCATGCTTGCCGCTGATGATTTTCTCAAGTCATTTGAGATCACCGTGGAAACTTACAAGGGCAGCGTTCAACTGAGCGGCTTCGTTGATTCTCAACAGGCCGTCAATAAAGCGGGTGAAATCGCCAGGGGCGTCAAGGGGGTCACATCCGTAAAGAATAATCTGAACGTGAAATAGGCGAGCGGTATTCTCTCCCGGATGGAGCCTGGTGGCCGCTGTTGGGAGGCGTTTGCCAGGCTCCGCCTCGAGATTGATCGGGATTACGCCGCCACGGCACTTTAGGGACAAGCCAGAGGAGATGAGACATGACCTCCATAAGAAAAAAGGTTCTGTTCATAACAACGGGTGTCATCACGCTTGTTGTCTTCGCGGGCGTCCTCGCTCTCCTGCTCAATATCAAAATCAAAGCCTTTAAACCGCAGATCGAGGCGGCCGCGTCTACTGCTCTGGGAATGGATGTCCGGATCAAAGGCAGGGTGGGCATCGCTCTTTTTCCGGGTTTCGGTTTATCGCTGAAGGACGTCAACGTGCGGAACAGGGGATTGGATGTCGTTACGATTGAGACGATGAGGATAGGGCTGAAGCTCATCCCTCTGGTGAGGTCAGAAATCAAGATAGTCCAGGTCGGGCTTGTCAAGCCGATCTTCTCCATCGTTCGGTCCAAAAACGGGATGTTCAATCTTGAAACACCGGGACCCACGTCATGGGAAAAACTCTTGGCTGTGAAAAAGATATCCATCACTCAGGGGAGCCTTGTTTATACTGATGAAACATCCGGCGAGAAAATCGAAATCGGTGGCCTGGAGATGAACCTGGTGATGAGAGCAGCGGGTGAAAAGGGAATACTCGATATCAACCCGATCAGTATGAACCTCTTCGGTGGAACCGGGAACGGAAGCCTTCACGTGGACATGACAGGGCCGTCGCCTCATTACAGGGTAATCTATACTCTTAATCGGGTCAGGATCGAAGAACTTCTTCAGCAGTACTTGCTCAAGAAAATCCCCCGGAAAACCATAGAAGGGCCGATCAACTTTTCCGTGGACCTGACGGCAACGGGGAAGAGCGCCGATGAGGTGAAGCGATCGCTTAACGGCGACCTTTCTTTGAACGGGGAGAACCTGATGCTCTACAACGTCGATATCGATGCTCTTATCATGAAGCACGAACGAAGCCAGAACTTCAACCTCGTGGATGTGGGGGCGTTCTTACTCCTGGGCCCCTTCGGGCCAGCACTCACCAAGAGCTACAATTTTGCACGCCTGTACGAAGAGTCGCAGGGCGGAGAAGGGATCATCAGAAAACTCGTCTCGGTCTGGAAGGTAAGAAACGGCATTGCCGAGGCAGGCGATGTAGCCCTTGCCTCAAAAAAGCAGAGGATCGCGATGAAAGGGGCATTGAACTTCATCAACGAGCGGTTTGTCGACGTAACCATAGCGGTCCTCGATAAACGAGGGTGCAGCGTTTACAGCGAGAAAGTGTACGGGCCTTTCCGTAACCCGCAGATCGAGAAGGAAAGTATCTTTAAGTCAATTGCCGGATCCGTATTGAATCCGCTGGGGGATGCGTGGGAATTCATTCAGGGCGAAGAGTGCACGGTATTTTACTCAGGCTCCGTAGCGCAGCCGGAGGGGTAATTAAGCGGAAAGGAGGCGGGATTCGTTTGTGGCTAGACAGGCAACCGAACTCAGGTACGCTGTCCGTTTTCGCGTGGTCTTCAAGTATTTCGGTCAACTGTGTCTCGTGCTCACCGCGCTGACGCTGGTGCCGTTGGTCATGTCGCTGATCTTCGGCGAGGGGTACATCACCCTGAGATATACTGTTGTGGTTTGCGGGCTTGCAGCCTTGGGGTTGGGGACGGCCCGACTGCGGGCTCCTTCCAGAGTGCAGGCCAATGAGGGCATGGTGTTGGTGGCCCTCATGTTCCTCTTTACGCCGCTCGTGATGTCCTACCCGATGATGAGCTCGGGGCTGAGTTTCCCGGATGCTCTCTTTGAAGCCATCTCCGGCGTGACGACCACGGGACTGAGCACGAAAGCAACGCTGGTTGGGGCGCCACAGACGTTTCTTTTTGCCCGCGCCTGGATGCAGTGGTACGGCGGGCTGGGCATTGTCGTACTCTCCCTGGCGCTCGTCATGCAACCGGGACTGGTGGCGAAAGGCCTGGCTGCCACAGAGACCGAAACCGACGATTTGGTCGGTGGCACGCGAGCACACGCACAGCGAGTCCTGAAAGTCTACGGCGCTTTGACCGCCGTGGGCATTATCGGTTCCTTGTCGGCGGGGGTCGGGTTTTTCGATTCGGTGCTGTATACATTTGCGGCGGTCTCGACCGGGGGTTTTGCCCCGCACGACGGCAGCCTCGCGCCCTTGGGTTGGCCCGCACAGGGGTGGATCACGCTGCTCTGCCTCGCCGGTGCGATCCCGCTGACGTTCTATCATCGAATGTTACAAAAGAGGCGGCGCGTTGCAGTGGACTTTCTGCAACTCCGGGCCGTCGTAATCGCTTCCGTGGTCGCTTCGCTCGCGGTGGGCGCCTCCATGCGGCTGAGTGCCGGCATGGCTTGGCAACAAGTACTCCATCACGCGCCCTTGCTCGCCTTTTCCGCGCAGACAACGGCGGGTTTTTCCTCGATGCCGTTTGCGCAACTCGATGCGGGTTCGAAGCTGGTCCTGATCTTCTCGATGCTCGTGGGCGGCGGCCTGGGATCGACCGCGGGCGGTTTCAAGCTGCTGCGGCTGCTGATTGCAGCCAGCGTGATTCGATTGATCCTCCAGCGGGCCTGCCTGCCGAAACACGCCGTCATCGAACCCCGGCTGGCAGGCCGCCGACTGCACGACGAAGAAATCCGCGTGGCCTTGCTGCTCATCCTGCTGTTCGTCGTCGTCGTCACAGTGTCCTGGCTGCCGTTTGTGGCAATGGGATACAGCCCGCTGGAATCCTTGTTTGAAGTCGTTTCGGCGACGGGAACGGTGGGGCTTTCCGTGGGGCTGACGAGTGCGACGTTGCCCGCACTGCTCAAGGGGATTTTGTGCGTTGACATGCTGATGGGAAGACTTGAAATTATCGCGTGGTTGGTGATGCTGTATCCCGGGACCTGGTTTGGCAGGAGAATGGAGGGAACATGAGAACTGTTTTTATTGGAGCCGGAAGAGTGAGCATCGGAACGGCCAAGGCGCTCATCAAGAAAGGCCACGAAGTCGTCATCATCGAGAGCGACAAGGCCAAGATCGATGAGTTGTCGGAAGAGATGGACTGCAGCTTCCTGCAGGGCGATGGCAGCCAGCCGAACATCCTCCGCGAAGTCAATCCCCCACAGACCGACCTCCTGTACTGCCTTACCGACAACGACCAGGCCAACGTCATCGCCAGTCTCGTCGGCCGTTCCCTCGGTTTCAAGCGGGTCGTGACGGGCATCGCCGATCCGCAGTTCGAAGGTATCTGCCAGGAGCTGGGGCTGAAGGACACCATCATCCTCTCCCGCACAATCAGCCGTTACCTGGAGGACATGGTCGGCGGCACTGATAACGTTGAGCTTTCCACCGTCCTCAAGGACGAGGCCCGGTTTTTCACCTTGACTGCAAATGAGGAAGATGCGGTCGCTGCCAAGAAACTGAAATTGCCTGCCGATGCCAAGGTCATCTGCTATTACCGTGATGGCAAGTTTTCACATGCCGATGAAGAAACAACATTCCGCATAGGCGACGAGGTTGTGATTCTAACGCACAGCAAGAATATGCCCGCGTTGCAGGAGCGTTGGCAGCCGAAGCCAGCGCAGGAGCAGCCGGCGGATGCGGCCTCGAAGAAGAACAAGTAGTGAAGACCCGGTTTACTCGCAGGTTCGGCGAGTGATGGCGGTGACGAGGTGCATGCATTCATTGACCAAGAAATCACAACAAGGTATTCCAGGAAGGTGACACGATGACGGATACACACGACAGACATCACCGCTCGATTCTGCAAAGAATCGCCCATCGGGCGATGCTTGAAAGAGGACTTGTTCCGGATTTTCCGATCCAGGCGCTCGCCGAGCTCGAAGGAATCCACGGGCCGGCGACGCGAGTCGAGGAATCGACGCACGATCTCGGGAACCTTCTCTGGTGCTCCATCGACAACGATGATTCGCGTGATCTGGACCAGCTTACCGTTGCCGAAGCCATGGCCGACGGTGCCGCCAAGGTCCTGGTCGCCATCGCCGACGTTGACGCGCTCGTCAAAAAGCGGTCGGCTCTTGACGATCATGCGCGGCAAAACACCACCTCGGTCTACACGGTTGCCGAGACGTTTCCGATGCTACCCGAGAAACTCTCTACGGATCTCACCTCTCTCAATTATGAATCAGACCGGCTGGCCATCGTCATTGAAATGGTTTTCGCCGGGGACGGATCGCTTCGCAGTTCGGACCTTTATCCAGCGACGGTGCGTAATCGGGCCAAGCTGACCTACAACAGCGTGGGCGGCTGGCTGGAGGGTAGCGGGCCGATGCCACAAGGGATCGGCACGGTCAGCGGTCTGGATGAGAACCTTCGACTCCAGAACCGGGTGGCCCAGAAACTGAAGGCGCTCCGGCACCAGCACGGTGCGCTTGATCTCGAAATAATCGAAGCCCGTCCGGTCTTTGACAAAGATGAGCTCAAGGACTTGGAAGCCGATACCAGGAACCGGGCCAAGGAGATTATTGAGGATTTCATGATCGCCGCCAACGGCGTTACTGCACGATACCTCGCGTTGAAAAAGTTGCCGTCGCTGCGGCGCATGGTTCGCACACCCAAACGGTGGGACCGGATCATCGAGCTTGCCGCCGAGCGGGGCTCAGCGTTGCCCAAGGAACCCGACGCAAAGGCCCTGGAGGAATTTCTGGTATCGGCGAAAGCCGCTGATCCTCTCCGCTTTCCCGATCTCTCTCTCAGCGTCGTCAAGCTCCTGGGTCGGGGTGAATACGTCGTCCAACTTCCGGGAGACAGTGTCGCCGGGCACTTCGGTCTTGCGGTCAAGGACTATGCTCACTCCACCGCCCCGAACCGCCGATACCCCGATCTGATTACACAGCGGTTGCTGAAAGCAGCAGTGGGGGGACGTTCCGTGCCCTACCAGAACGACGAACTGGAAAAGCTCGCAAAACACTGCACCGAGGAGGAAGATGCAGCGAAAAAAGTTGAACGGCAGGTCACAAAATCCGCAGCAGCAATACTGCTGGAATCAAGGATCGGGGAGCGGTTCGATGCCATCGTCACCGGCGCATCGAACAAAGGCACGTGGGTCCGTCTTCTGCATCCCCCCATTGAAGGCAGATTGGAGAGCGGTTTTGAAGGCATGGAGGTCGGCCACAGGCTCCGCGTGCAACTGGTCCGCACGGATGTGGAGCGCGGATATATCGACTTTAAGAAAATGACCTAAGCAGAGGCGGCTATGGACGGCAATCCCGGTCAACTGGCAAATCCATTGATGCAAAGGAAGCCGGGGCCGTGATGAAAGACTATTTGAAGTCTACGAGAAATCCCAACCTGAGGAGGAAAACATGATCCATTACGGCTTCACCAAGGAGTTGGATATCCCTTATGAGACACTCATTGAGCAGGTGAGAGAGGCGCTGAAAAAAGAAGGATTCGGGGTACTGACAGAAATCGATGTCAAGGAAAAAATGAAGGAAAAGCTGGGCCTTGATTTCAGAAAATACATTATTCTGGGTGCCTGCAATCCTCTGAATGCATACAAAGCGATCCTTTCCGAGGAAAACATCGGACTCATGCTTCCTTGTAACGTCATCGTCTATGAGAAGGGTAGCAAGACGGTACTTTCCGTTATACGGCCGACGGTTGCCATGCAGATGATTGATAATGTGGAACTTCAAAAACTCGCGGAGGCAGTAGAGGGTCAGTTGAAGAAGGCCTTCGATTCCACAAAATGGGGGGATCCCGAAGATGAAAAAGTATCTTGAATTATCTCTTGTGATGATAACCGGTTTGCTTGTGTCCTGCGCCGGTGAAGGTAACTATGGCCCGCAAGGTCCCGGTGGATGGGGGCACATGATGCATAACGGATATGGATATGGAGGGATGTTCATGTGGATAATAGTCCTGATAGTCATTGGAGTGCTGGTCTATTTCATTGTTCAGGCCCGGAAAACGAAGGGCCCGGCGCCGACACAGAATGAAAGTCCCCAGGATATACTGAAGAGGCGTTTAGCAAAGGGAGAAATCTCAAGGGAACAATACGAGAAAATGAAAAAAGACCTTGAAGGATAGACCCTGATGACTTTCAAGGCTATTCATGCAGGCAGGATCATGGGACTTGGAAAGAAGACATGGATCATCGTAGTGAACCAGGTCCTCACGTCAGCCCTCCGAGTCGGGTTCAACGAAACCAGAATTCCATCGGGTAATAAAACATGAACATCATCGTAATGAGTTGTCGCTTTCTTGTCTGGAGCACGATCTTGCTGGCCGGATGCGCAATGCGCCCGACTACTCCCCCTACTCAGAACTGGTCACAGCCATGCGACACATGTATCTTTGGCGTTGAAAATTTTGCAAAGGTATCTCCAGCGCTCTGGCGTGGGGCACAGCCGACAGAAGAAGGGTTTCGTAATTTGGAGAGGGCCGGAGCTAAAACCGTGATTGACCTTCGTCACGACAGCGACGATTACGAAGATTTCTCAATGTTGGGCGGAACGCACCTCAAGTACCTGCGCATACCAATGCGTCCTTGGTATCCCGACCAAGCGCAGCTGGTCATACTTATGAAAGTGCTTGAGAGAACATTGAAAGACCCAGACAGTTCGCCGGTGTTCGTTCATTGCTCAGCAGGCAAAGACCGAACTGGATATAGCATCGCAACATATCGAATGGTGTTTGAAGGATGGAACTCGAATGACTCAATTGTTGAGATGTATGACTTCCGCTTCAATGCCCTATGGTTTTATAATCCAACATT
>Ga0307423_1000183_pt1 | contig 41895 bp, 41 predicted proteins | sample SalMarWE160310MG_FD_202154 | JGI IMG/M metagenome (GOLD analysis project Ga0307423, IMG submission 202154) | Salt marsh sediment microbial communities from the Plum Island Ecosystem LTER, Massachusetts, United States - WE1603-10 | ecosystem: Environmental > Aquatic > Marine > Intertidal zone >... | reverse complement strand
GGTTCTCGGTCCAGTCGTACCGGGCGCCGGCGAGCCACTGCTGACCCAGCCGGTACTCGGCCATCGCGTAGAAGCCCTTGGCCTGCTGGGCCAGGTGCGTGCCGTCCGCCGCCACGAGCCCGTCCAGAACCATGACGCCACCACGGACGTTCACGCCACGGTAGAGGGAGCGAGCGGGCGGCCTCCAGGTGAAGGAGACCTCGCCGCCGTAGAGGTTCCGGCCGAAGAGGTTCGCCTCGTCCTCGTACTTGCCGTTGACCCAGCTCACGCTCACGTCGAGGTCCACGGCGGGAGAGAGCACCCAGAACCCGTTGACGTTGCCGAGCACGGAGGGGCGCGAGGACGTTCCGAAGAGGTTCTCGTTCTCGCTGCGCGTGACCTCGCCGGTCACGGTGTAGGTTCCAGCGTTCCCGCCGGCCGGCACGAGCCAACGCACCGACGCGCCGGTCTGGCCGAGCGGCTCCTGGCCGATGAACGCGATGCTCGGCAGCGACCGGCTCTGGAAGGGATACGCGTGGGAGTGCCAGCGGTTGAGCTGGCCGAACTGCTGGTAGAAGTGGCCCAGCTTCAGGCCGAGTCCCCCGGGGAGGCTGACCCACTCCACGTAGCCCTCCTCCACTGCCAGCGCTTCCCCCTCGGCTCCACCCCCTCCGCCGAACGGCTCGATCTCGCCGCCGGGCTCGTGATGGGAGAGGAACGCCTTGGCGCGGGAGAAGGGGTCGAGGTTCGAGACGACGGACAGCTCGAACTCGCGGGGGAAGAAGTTGTCCTGGTTGGTGCTCCCCTTCACGACCTGCGCGAAGAGATCGCCGGTCAGGCTGATCTCGGGGTTGAGGGCCTGCAGCGAACGCTGGCGCCCCACGAACTGCTGTGGCTGCGTGGCCTCCGGTGCGGGCGGGGGCGCTTGGTTACCGGCCGCGGCCTGGGCTGCGGCGCGGAGCTTGGCGAGCGGGTCCTCGGGCTCCTCCGGCTGACCCTGGGCGCCGAGGCGCGCAACTTCGCGCCGAAGGCTGTCCAGCACCGCGTTCATGCGGAGGATCTCCATGCGGAGCGAGTCGGTCGCCTGGGCGGGCGCCACCTGTGCGGCGAGGCCGGGGGCGCACGCCAGAAGCACGGCGAGCAAGAGAGCCCCGGCGGCCAGGCGCCGGGGGCCATGGGCAGGGATGTTCACGGATTGTCCTCTCCATCTGGAAGCGACGTCCGGGACCACCGACCCGAAGTGGGAGGCTTCGGGATGCGGGGTCGATGATGGGCCGCTCAGGCGCGGCCGTCGGGTGTCGTCAGACGGAGGGCGGGGCGCGGGTCGGGTTGCCGTCGCGCCGGATCCGCAGGTTCGAAACGTGCAGTCCGGAGCGCCCCGTGGCGCGCACGAGACGGAGTACCGGGCTGGGGATCCCGGTGCGCGAGGGGAGGGAGAGGTTCGCGCCGACCTGCGTACAGATCGTGTGATCGTGGGCGGGGGCACATGCTCCGGGCGAATGCTCGCTCTCCCACCGCTCGTGGTGGTCGAGGTCCGCGCGGGCGACCAGGGGCACGGCTACGCTCAGCGCCACCATGAGCGCCGACAACCAGACCGCGAAGGTCCGCCGTGTTCCCCGTCCTATCGAATTCATGTCCCGGTCAGGCTACGGACCGCTCCCCACCCCTGTCAAACGACGCGAGAGGCATGCGACGGCTTGCCTACCCGCCTGCGGTGGGGAGGTTGCGGGCAGCCGCGCAGGGGGATCTCCCGACACCGGAGTCCCCACGCCAGGGGCTAGTCTATTCGGGATCGGCGCATCAATCCTCGGAGGCAGCATGACGGTGGACCGGAATGGCAGGGCGCTCGGGGTGACGCTCTGGATCGTGGCCTTCGTCGCGATGTTCGCGGCGGCGAGCTATCAGCGGCGCACGGGCCCCACGTACGAGTACCACGGCACCCTGGAGGTGGCGGCCCGCACGTACCATTACGCTCTGATCCGCAGCGAGGAGACCACGCGGGACGCGCGTGTCGCGCTGCCTCTTCCAGGCGACGGCGCGTCGGGGCGGATCATGGTGCGGCGTTACCCGACGGACGATCCGTTCACGCCGGTGGAGATGCGGGAGGAGACCGTGGACGGTTCGACGGAGCTGGCCGGCTACCTGCCGGCGCAGCCCGCGGCCGGCAAGCTCGAGTACTACATTGAGCTGCACACCTCCGACGGCGATCGTCGCATTCCGGAGGTGGGCGGCGCGAAGGACGGGGGCAGCACGATCGTCATGCGCTTCAAGGACCACGTGCCACTGCCGCTTCTGCTGTCCCACGTCCTGTTCATGTTCGTCTCGATGTTGATCGGCGTGCGTGCGGCGCTGGGCGCCGCGGTGGGTGAGACGAAGGCGAGGCGGCTCGCATGGGTGACGCTCGTCGGGCTCTCCATCGGCGGCATGATCCTGGGACCGTTCGTGCAGAAGTACGCCTTCGGCGCCTTCTGGACCGGATTCCCCTGGGGCTACGACCTGACGGACAACAAGACGCTGATCATGTGGCTCGCCTGGGTCGTTGCCTGCGGTGTGTTGCTGCTGGGCGGGAAGGAGCGCCCCACGCCGTCACGTGCAGCCCGACTGGCCGTCGCGGCGGCCGCCGTGGTGATGGTCGGCGTCTACCTGATTCCGCACAGCCTCCGCGGGAGCCAGCTCGACTACGGCCAGGTGAACCGGGGCGTGGATCCGCAGAACGCCATCGAAGTCGGTCGGTGACGCGCCAGGCCGGGCCGCGCCCGGCCCGACACCGGGTACCCGACGGATCCTTTTGTGTCACGGGGGACCGGTCGGTATATTTCCTATGCGTGCCGGAGGGCTCCTTTATTGAGCCAACACTCCTGAAGCCGGGACTGACTCCCGGGCTGGACGCCACGCCCCCGCGGGGGAAGGCGGAAGGTCTGGGGAGGTCACCAGAAGTACTACCCGGGCTTCAATAAATCCCCTTCGGTGCGCGCGGGAGGGCCGGCGTCTACGGACGTCGGCCCTCTCGCACTGGGGGCTACGTCGGCCGGTGTGCTCCGCGAGATCGTGGGTGGGGGAATGGAAACCGGCGGGCGGGGCGGGGGTAGCCGAACGCCCGCACCCCGAGCTCCCAGGAGCGCCTGGATGGCCATCGTTCGCGCGACCCGACGGGTCCACTTCTCCGCCGCCCATAGACTGTTCCGACGGGACTGGTCGGAGGAGCGCAACGCCGAGGTCTTCGGGGATTGTTCGAACCCCAACTGGCACGGTCACAACTACGAGCTCGACGTCACCGTGGAGGGGGAGATCGATCCCGAGACCGGTTACGTGCTCGACCTGAAGCGGCTGCGCGACGCCCTGCAGGAGCGGGTCGTCCGCGACGTGGATCACCGGAACCTCAACCTCGAGGTGTCCTGGCTCGACGACCTCAATCCCACGACGGAGAACCTCGCGGTGGCCATCTGGAACCGCCTCTCCGGGGCGATGCCCCCCGGCGTGCGCCTCGCCCGGGTGGTGCTACACGAGACGCCACGCAATTCGGTGGAATACACCGGACAGGAGCTACCTGCATGAAAGCCGGCGACATCACGAGCGAAACGGAAGGCACGGTGGCCGCCGGCCTCTCGGACGTCCCCTTCGAGGCCCTCGTGGCCGAGATGATCCGGCGGTGCGGCGACGACCCCGAGCGCGACGGCATGGCCAAGACGCCCGAGCGCGTGCGCAAGGCGATGGAGTTCCTCACCCAGGGTTACGGGCTCACCCCGGCCGACGCCATCGGCGACGCCCTGTTCGAGGAACACCACCACAACATGGTGCTGGTCAAGGATATCGAGATGTACTCGATGTGCGAGCACCACCTGCTGCCGTTTTTCGGGAAGGTGCACGTCGCCTACATCCCGGACGGCAAGCTCATGGGGCTGTCCAAATCCGCGCGCCTGGTGGAGGTGTTCAGCCGCCGCTTCCAGGTGCAGGAGCGCCTGACGGAGCAGATCGCCCAGGCGATCTGGGACACGATCCGGCCCCAGGGCGTGGCCGTGGTCGTGGAGGCGTACCACCTGTGCATGATGATGCGCGGGGTGCAGAAGCAGAACTCGAAGACGATCACGTCGGCGATGCGCGGCGCCTTCCTCGAGGACCAGCGCACGCGGGACGAGTTCCTGCGGCTGACGATGAGCCATCATCAGCCCCTGTCGTGAGCGACGCGGACGCGCTGCGCGGGGCGACCGCGCTGGTCACCGGCGCGAGCCGGGGAATCGGGGCGCGCGTCGTGGAACGACTGGCAGAGGCGGGCGCGCGGGTGTGGGCGATGGCCCGCTCCGCCGAGGTGCTCCGCGACCTCGCCCAGCGCACGGGCGCCGAGCCCCTTCCCGCCGACCTCACGGACGACGCCTCGGTGTGGGATGCCCTCGACCGCCTGCAGGAGCATCTCGGGGGACCACCTTCGATCGTCGTGAACGCGGCGGGCGTGTTCGGCCTCGCGCCGCTCGCGTCCGAGACCGTGAACGCTTTCGACGCCCATCTCGCGGTGAACCTGCGCGGCACGTTCCTGGTGGTGAGGATCCTGTTGCCGGGAATGCTGGCCCGGGGCGACGGCCTCGTCGTCAACGTGGGGTCGGTGGCCGGACGTGTTCCGATGGCCGGGAACGCGGCCTACGCGGCGTCCAAGTTCGGGCTGCGCGGCCTCCACGGGGTGCTGGTCGAGGAGACCCGGGGCACGGGCGTGCGCGCGACGCTTCTGGAGCCCGCGGCCACCGACACCCCGCTGTGGGACCCGCTCGACCCGGACGCGGACCCGGCGCTTCCGGACCGCGCCGCCATGCTGACGCCCGACGACGTGGCCGAGGCGGTGCTGTTCCTGGCGACACGTCCTCCCCGGGTGCGGATCCCCCTCCTCCAGATCGAGCATTCCTGATGTCCGAGCGCTGCGTCTACACCGTCTCCGTCCAGGCCCATTACGACTCCGCACACTTCCTGGTCCACTACAAGGGCAAGTGCGAGCGCCTTCACGGCCATCGCTACGTGGTGGAGGTCGCGGTGCAGGCGGCGGAGCTGAACGAAGCGGGCATCGCGTTCGACTTCGTGGACCTCAAGCGCGAGCTGCGGGCGCTGGCCGACTACCTCGACCACGAGCTGCTGAACGAGCTTCCGGAGTTCGAGGGGGTTGAGACCAGCGCCGAGAACCAGGCGCGCTGGTTCTACGACGAGCTCAGGGAGCGCTTGCCCACGGAGCTGGCGGACGGGCTGCTCTACGCGCGGGTCTGGGAGACGCCGACGCAGTGGGCGCAGTACGGGCCCGCTACGGTGCCCCTCCGGACCCCGCGGGCGTGACGGGTCGCGGGGGCCGCCTGCGCGCATGCACCTGCGTCTCACGGACCGGCTCACCTGCCCGCGCTGCGGACCCCGCTTCGGGCTGATCCTCCTGGCGGACCGCGTGAGCGACCAGCAGGTGCTGGAGGGGCGGCTCGGGTGCTCGAACTGCCGGGACGTCTTCCTCGTGCACGAGGGCTTCGGCGACTTGCGGGCGCCGCCACGGGGCCCGCTCGCAAACGGGCGCGCCGGTGCGCCCGGGCCGGTCGACGCCGCGGAGACGGAGCGCGTGACCGCCCTCCTCGGCGTCCCGGAAGGGCCGGGAACCCTCGCTCTGGTGGGCGCGGTCGCGCGCCACGCGGCCGGGGTGGCCGCCGCCGTCGACGGCGTGGAGGTGGTCGCCGTCGACGCGGACCTGGCGCGGTGGCCCGAGGCACCGCGGGTCAGTCGGCTGGTCGCCCGTCCCGGCCTCCCCTTCTTCGATCGGACGCTGCGCGGCGCGGCGGTGGACGGCGAGCTGGGCGCGCGCTGGCTCGGCGAGGCGGCAAGGTGCATCGCGCCGCTTTCGCGGGTCGTCGTGGTCTCCGCCCCGGAGGGCGCGCGGCGGACGCTGGAGGAGTCGGGGCTGCGGGTGTTGGCGGCCGAGGCTGGAACCGTCGTGGCGGCAAGGGGTTGAGCGGCCCGGTGGGGCGTTGCGCCGCCTACCGGGCGTCGCCTACCTTTTCACGCTCGGAGGACCGTTCCGGGCGGTGAGCCCGGGCCCCTCGATCCCACCAGGTGCATGGCGTTCTGGAAGAAGCTCTTCGGAGACGACGACCCCCGCCGGGTGGACTATTACCGCGAGGGCGAAGACCTCCTTCGCGACGGAAAATTCCACGAGGCGCTCACCTCCTTCCGCCTCGCCCTCAAGGAAACCCCCGGCGACACGCTGACGCTGCAGCAGATCGCCATCTGCTATACGCGCATCGGGATGACCGAGGAGGCGGCGAAGACCTACAGGCACGTCCTGCAGAAGGACCCGGCCGCATCCGGCGCGCACTACGGCCTGGCGTTCATCCTCCTGCGCGGCGGGCACCCCGAAGAGGCGATCCGCCATCTCGAGGCCTTCCTGGCCCACGTTCCGCCCGAACCCGAGGCCCGGGACTTCGTCTCCCACGCGCGGGAGACGCTGGCGCAGCTCCGGGGGGAGGCTCACGAGACCGCCCCCGAGCCGCCGACCAATGAGCGCCGCTGAGGTCCGCCTCCGCTGGAAGGAAGGGCTCACGTTCGTCGGTGGCTCCGACGGAGGTCCCCAGATCACGACCGCCAGCGGCGGTGGTGACGGCCCGTCGCCGACCCAGCTCCTCCTCCTCTCGCTGGCGGGATGCATGGGGGTCGACGTCTGCGACATCCTGCGCAAGTCGCGCGTCCCCCTGGAGGAGCTCGAGGTCGTGGTGGACGGGGTCCGGGCGGCTGAGCCGCCGCGCCGGTTTCTGGCCCTCCGGCTGACCTATCGGATCCGGGGGCCCGCGGAGGAGGACGAAGCCAAGGTCGAGCGCGCCGTGCAGCTCTCGCGGGACAAGTACTGCAGCGTGCTGCACACGCTGCGACCGGATCTCGACCTCGACATCCGCATCGAGCGGATCCGGTAGAAACGAGCGCTCCCATGTCCGCCCTCACCCACGCAGCGAACGCGACGCCGGTCGAGCGGAAGCCGCTGACGGAGATCTTCCTGGCAGCGGTGGATCGCTTCGCCGAGACCGACGCCTTCCGGTACTTCCCGGCCGACGGGGTCCTGAAGGGCATCACCCATCGCGAGTCCCTCGCGCTGGTTCGCCGTGTGGCGTCGGCGCTCGAGGCCCACGGCGTGACCCGCGGCGACCGGGCGGCCATCCTGGCCGAGAACCGACCGGAGTGGGCGCTCGCCGATTTCGGGTGCTTGTGCGCGGGTGTGGTGGACGTGCCCGTCTACGCCACGCTGCCCGCCGCGCAGGTGGCGTACGTGCTCAAGGACTCGGGGGCCAAGCTCGTCTTCGCGTCCACGCCCGAGCAGATGCAGAAGGCCGTCGAGGCGCGTGCCTCCTGTCCGCAGGACGTGCGCATCGTGGTCTTCGACGCCGCCGAGGACCTACCGGACGGCGTGGTGTCGTGGGAGGCGTTCCTGGAAGCGGGCGCCGCCGCCGCCGAACGGCTGGGGGAGGAGGGCTTCCGGGCCCGCGCGACGCAGGCCGGTCCGGACGACGTGGCGACGGTCCTGTACACGTCCGGCACGACCGGCGACCCCAAAGGCGTGATGCTGACGCACGGGAACATCGGGTCGAACGTCCTGGCCTGTGCGAACGTGCTCGCCGTCAGCACGGACGACGTTGCCGCGAGCTTCCTGCCGCTGTCGCACATCCTCGAGCGGATGGTGGACTACCTCTTCTTCCACGTGGGGTGCGTGATCGCCTATCCGCGCTCGATCCTCTCGGTGGTCGAGGACATGCAGGTGATCCACCCGACCGTGGCGGTCTCCGTGCCCCGGCTGTACGAGAAGATCTACAACGGCGTGATGGAGGCGCACGGCGTCAAGAGGACGATCATCCAGTGGGCCGTCGGCGTGGCGGACCGGGCGGCCGAAGTCCGCCTGGCCGGGGGGAAGCCCTCCGGCATCCTCGCGCTGCAGTACCGTCTGGCCGACCGGCTGGTCTTCACCCGGGTGCGTGAGGCCGTGGGCGGGAGGATGCGTTTCTTCGTTAGCGGGGGCGCACCCCTCGCGCCGGCCCTGAACCGCTTCTTCTACTCCAACGGCCTCACGATCCTGGAAGGCTACGGCCTCACCGAGACCAGCCCGGTCACGAACGTGAACACCGAGGCGGACTTCCGCATCGGCACGGTGGGCAAGGCCGTTCCCGACACGGAGATCCGCATCGCCGACGACGGCGAGGTGCTCGTACGCGGACCCCAGGTCATGAAGGGCTACTACAACCGGCCCCGGGAGACGACGGAGGTCATCGACGCCGAGGGGTGGTTCCACACCGGGGACATCGGCGAGCTCGATGAGGACGGCTTCCTCCGGATCACCGACCGCAAGAAGGACTTGATCGTCACCGCCGGCGGCAAGAACGTCGCGCCGCAGCCGATCGAGAACCTCCTGAAGGCCAACCCCCTGGTCGAGCAGGCCGTGCTGATCGGGGACCGGAGGAAGTTCGTGGCGCTGCTGATGGTCCCCAACTTCACCAACCTCGAGGCGTGGGCCCGCGAGCGGGGGCTCCGATGGGGGGAGCGGGCCGACCTCATCGAGATGCCGGAAGTGGTGCGGCATGTGGAGCAGGCGATCGCGGCCGAGCTGAAGGACCTGGCGTCGTACGAGCGCCCGAAGAAGATCGCCCTCCTCGAGCACGAGTTCTCCATCCAGAACGGGTTCCTCACACCGACGCTGAAGGTGAAGCGGCGGGTGATCCAGGACCGGCTCAAGGACGTCATCGACGACCTCTACGGAGACGAGGCGGTCGATGCCGCCATCCGCTGAGATGGTCTCTGAAGTCCGCACCATCCTGCTCACGGCGCCCGACGTCGACGTGGCCGAGCGCGTGGGCCGCGCGCTGGTCGAAGAGCGGTTGGCCGCGTGCGCGAACATCGTGCCGGGCGTCGTGTCCCTGTTCCGGTGGGAGGGCGAGGTCCAACGCGAGGCCGAGGTTCTCGTCATCGTGAAGACGACGGACGAACGCGTCGAGGACGTACGTGCGCGCGTGGTGGAGCTCCATCCGTACCAGGTGCCCGAAGTCCTCGTGCTGCCGGTGCTCGCCGGGCACGCGCCCTATCTGGACTGGGTGCGGGGGGAGGTGACGGGGCGTGGGTAGGCGCAAGCGTCGGAAGAGCGGCAAGCCCGAGGTCGAGGCCGGGCCGGAGCAGGGGGACCTTCTGTCCAGTGAGGCGCCGGCCAAGCGGCCCCCGGCGGCGGAGGCATCGGTCGCGGCGGAGGTGGAGGGGGCCCGGGTGGCGCCCGACCCCTCCGCGGCCGGCGACAAGGAGCGGCGGCGTCCGTTGGGACCCGCGCGCCCCTCGGTCACCTTCGAGATCGTGGCCTCCGAGCCGGACGGACGCTCCCTCCCCACCGTTGAGCGCCTGGCGCGCGCCAAGGCGAAGGTGCACGGCGGCCAGGTGGAGGAGGCGGCCGAGCTGTACCGCTCGGTCCTCGCGGAGGATCCGGCGAACCTGAAGGCCCGCAACAATCTGGGGGCGTTGTACGGCGCCCTGGGGCAACACGACCTCGCGCTCGAGCAGTTCGAAGCCGCGGCCCGGGTGCAGCCGGACAGCGTGGAGGTGCTCAACAACCTGAGCTCCACGCTCGCGCTCCTCGGCCGCTACGACGAGGCGGAGGCGGGTCTCCGCCGGGCGCTGCGCCTCGCGCCCGACGACGTCGAGGTCCACGCGGGCTTCGGCATCCTGTGGTTCCGGCGCGGCGTGTACGCCCAGGCCGAGGCCGAGCTGCGCTGGGTGTGCGAGCGGGACCCGGAGCACGGAACCGCGTTCTTCTACCGCGGCGAGGCTCTGAACCGATTGGGACGCGTCGACGAGGCCATGGAGGTCCTGGAGCGCGCGACGGTGCTGCAGCCGACCAACGCGAAGGCGTTCTACACCCTGGGCATCCTCTACGACCGGAAGCATCTTCCAGAGGAGGCGTCCGTCATGTTCAGGAGGGCCAGGGAGCTGCAGCGCAGGTGATCCACGTCGTCATCGGAGCCCTTCCCGCGCAGGACCGGGAGGGGATCGTGCGGCCCATCCGCTCGGACCTGGCCCCGCTCACGGCGTGGGCCCGGGACGTCGCGACCGCGGCCGGCCCCGCCGTCGAGGAGCGCCTGGGCCAGCTCGGCCCCCTCCCGGTGGGCGGTGCGTTCATCACCCCCGGGGGCGATCTGCCGGCGTCCTTCATCATCCACATCGTCACCGCTTCAGAAGAGGAGCCGGAGACGGCCCTCTCGGTGCAACGGGCCCTGCGCAACGGCCTGCGCCGCGCCGCCGACTGGGGGCTGACCTCGCTGGCCATGCCGATGCTGGGCGCCGGCGTGGGGCACATGGACGCGGAGGAGGCCGCCCGGGCGCAGGTCGAGATCCTGGTGAACCACCTCGACGAGGGACAGCCGCCCCTCGAGCTGACCGTCGTCGTGGCGGGCGAATACGAGGCGGGGATCTTCGAGCGCCTGGCCGACGAGATGACCCGCGACCGCTCCCCGTCCTCGACGTGATGCGGACCTCCGCGACATGAGGCGCATCCTCGGAGGCCTGGTCGTGCTGACCTGGCTCGGGATGGTCGGCTGGCAGGTCCGTCGCGAGTACTTCCAGCCCGAGCTCGCCCGACTGGCGGAGGCCGCGCTTTCGTTGGCGCCGGGCGTGAGCTTCTACACGCTCACGATGGGGGGACGGACGGTCGGCCAGGCCACGTCGCGGCTCGACACGGTCGCCGACGGCTTCGTGCTGGACGACGTGATGGACCTGGAGCTGCCGGCGCTCGGTCAGACGGGCACGGCCGTGGCCCGCACGCACGTGAAGCTGAGCCCCGCCCTGGTGATGGAGGATTTCACCTTCTCGCTGGACAGCGAGGTCGGGCGCTTCCTGGCGTCCGGCTCGGTCGGCGCCGACACCACGCTCCACGTCTCGATCCGCTCGGCCGGCAGCGAGCAGAACCTGAGCTTCCGTCTCGCCCAGCCCCCTGTGTTCTCGTCCGTGGTCCCGATCCGGCTGGCCATGGGCGAGGGCCTGGAGGTCGGGGAGCGCGTGCGCTTCCCGGTGTTCGACCCGACCACCCTGGGCACGCGAGTGGTGGAGGTCCGGGTCCTCGAGCACGACACGCTGGTGGTGCCGGACAGCGCCGCCCTCGACCCGGCGACGGGGCGGTGGCAGGCGGCGCGCTTCGACTCCATCCCCGCCTGGCGCGTCGCCGAGGTGTTCGGCGGCGTCGAGGTGGAGAGCTGGATCGACGAGGACGGGCGCATCATCCGCTCGTCGAGCCCGCTGGGATTCGAGATGGAAAAGACCGAGTACGAGCTGGCGCGCCAGGCACAGGAGGACGCGCGCCTCGCTTCGGCCGACGGCGTGGACGACTCCGACGTGATCCTGTCCACGGCCGTGCGGAGCAACGTGGATCTGGACGACGTGGAGGAGTATGGGGAGCTTCGCTTCCGGCTCACCGGCGTGGACCTGTCCGGATTCCGGCTCGACGGCGGCCGTCAGACGCTGCACGGCGACACGCTTGTCGTCCGCCGCGAGGACTGGAGCGCGCTCGACCCCGGGTACCGGCTCCCGTATCCGCGCATGGACATGCGGGAGGCGCTCGAGCCGGAGCCGCTGATCCAAAGCGACGATCCGCGCATCGTGGAGCGCGCCCGTCAGCTCACCGCCCGGCGGGCCTCCTGGCGGCAGGACCCGAAGGAGGTCGCGCGCCAGCTCACCCGCTCGGTCTACGGGATGCTCCAGAAGAGCATCACCTTCTCCGTGCCCAACGCCGTGCAGGTGCTGGAGACGAAGCGAGGTGACTGCAACGAGCACACAGTGCTCTACGTGGCGATGGCGCGCGCGCTGGGTCTGCCCGCCCGCACCGCCGTAGGGCTGGTCTACGTGCACGGCGCCTTCTACTACCACGCGTGGCCGGAGGTGTGGCTCGGCGAGTGGGTCGCGATGGACCCCACCTTCGGCCAGGTGCCTGCCGACGCGTCCCACATCAGGTTCGTCATAGGGGGCCTGGCCGAGCAGGTGGAGATCGTGCGCCTGATCGGCAACCTGCACATCGAGGTGCTGCCGTGAGCCGGCCCCCGGGAGGCGATACGGAGATGCTCCACCTCGACGGGGTGGTGAAGCGCTACGGCAAGTTCACGGCCGTGGTGGGGCTCACCCTCGACGTGCACCGCGGGGAGATCTTCGGGTTCCTGGGACCGAACGGCGCGGGCAAGACCACCACGATCCGCATGGTGGCCGGCGTGCTCCGCCCCACGGCGGGTCGCATCCTGGTGGGTGGAGACGACCTGGCCGTACGCCCGGCCGCCGCGAAGGCCCGCATGGGCTACGTCCCGGACCGGCCGTTCCTGTACGAGAAGCTCTCGGGCGGGGAGTTCCTGCGCTTCGTGGCGGGGCTGTGGGGGCGGGACGGGCCGGACGCCGAGGCTCGGGCGGACCGGCTCCTCGAGCTGTTCCAGCTAGCGCAGTGGAAGGACGAGCTGATCGAGAGCTACTCGCACGGCATGCGGCAGAAGCTGCTGATCAGCTCGGCGCTCATCCACCAGCCCGAGCTGATCGTGGTGGACGAGCCCATGGTCGGGCTCGATCCGCGCTCGGCGCGCCTGCTCAAGGACCTGTTGCGGGCGTTCGTCGCCCAGGGCGGAACCGTCTTCCTCTCCACGCACACGCTCGAGGTGGCCGAGGCGCTGTGCGACCGGATCGCCATCATCAGCGCCGGCGAGGTCATCGCGCTGGGCTCCATGGAAGAGTTGCGCGCCCGCGTGCACGCCGGTGGCGCCCACCTGGAGGAGATCTTTCTCAAGGTCACCGGCGGCGAGGAGATGGCCGACGTCATCCGGAGCCTGCAGGAGGCGATCGAGCCGTGAGCGGCCCCGCGCCGCGCCGCGCCGTCGGCATCCTTTGGCTGCTGCGTCCCAAGCTGCGCACGAAGCTCAACCGTGCCCGCACGGACGAAGGCCGATGGTTCAAGGCGGGACTGCTCGCCTTCGTCGGCTTCTTCTTCTGGGCTCTGATCTTCGCGGTGATCTTCCGCATGCTGCTCTACTTCCGCGGCACGCAGGGCATCGGCGACCTTCTGGCGGGCAAGCTGCTGGGCCTCGCGTTGCTCACGTTCCTGATGATCCTCGTCCTTTCGAACGTGATCACCGCGCTGTCCACCTTCTTCCTCTCCGACGACCTGGAGCTGCTGGTCGCCGCCCCTATGGACCCGGTGAAGGTGTACGGCGCGCGCCTGGTGGAGACGATCGTCGACTCCTCCTGGATGGTGGCGCTCCTGTCGGTGCCGCTGATCGCGGCGTACGGCGCCGTGTACGCCGCGAGCTGGCGCTTCTACGTGCTCGCGCTCGCGACGATGATCCCCTTCCTCGTGCTGCCCGCCGTCGTCGGGAGCGCGTGCACGTTGGTGCTGGTGAACGTCTTCCCGGCTCGGCGCACGCGGGACCTGCTGGCGCTGATCGGCCTCTTCGGCGCGGCCGGTGTGGTGACGCTGTTCCGCTTCCTCCGGCCGGAACGGCTGATGCGACCGGAGGAGTTCCGGGACCTGGTGGACTTCATGAGCGTGCTGCGGACGCCCACCTCCCCGTGGCTCCCCAGCGAGTGGGCGGCGGGGACGCTGATGTCCTGGCTGAACCACGCCTTCGAGCCGTTCCCCTTCCTCTTCCTGTGGAGCACTGCCGCCGCGTTCGTGGTCCTGGGTGCCTGGCTCCACGTGCGCTCGTTCGCCGGCGGCTTCACGCGGGCCCAGGAGGGGGCGGAGCGCAGGGAGGGGAGGGTGCGCTCGCGCTTGTTGGACCGGCTCATGGCCGGCGCGCAGGCGGGCACGCGCAGCCTCGTGGCGAAGGAGATCCGCGTTTTCTTCCGCGACACCACCCAGTGGTCGCAGCTCGTTCTGCTGGGCGTGCTGGTCGCGGTCTACGTGTACAACATCACCGTGCTGCCGCTCCACACCGGGGAGCGCGTGTCGTTCTTCCTCATCAACGTCGTGTCGTTCCTGAACCTCGGCCTCGCGGGATTCGTGGTGGCGGCCATCGCCGCCCGCTTCGTCTTCCCGGCCATGTCCCTGGAGGGGCGCATGATGTGGCTCCTGCGATCTTCGCCCCTGGACGTGAAGGCGCTCTTCTGGGCGAAGTACTGGGTCGGGACGATCCCGCTGCTGATCGTGGCCCTCCCGCTCATCGTGGTGACGAACGTGGTGCTGGACGCGTCCCCCTTCGTGCTCGCGCTCACCACCACCACGATGGTGGGAGTGACCTTCGCGCTGACCGCGCTCGCGCTCGGGTTCGGGGCGCTCTATCCGAACTACGAGACCGAGAACGTGGCCGAGATCCCCACGTCGTTCGGTGGGCTCCTGTTCATGATGTCCGCGGTGACCTACCTGGCGGGCGTGGTGGTGATGGAGGCGTGGCCCGTCTACCTCTTCCTGGCCGCGCGCCTGCGCGAGGGCGGGACGGCCGTGAGCCCAATGCCCGTCGTGCTCGGCGGTGCGGGGGTCCTGGCCCTCACGGCGGCGGCGGTCGTGCTGCCCCTGAGGGCGGGCGTGCGCCGCGTCCGCGCGGTCGAGTCGTGATCCCCATCGACGTGCGCGACGAGGGCTCCGCTGCCTGGTGTCCTGTAACAGTGATTCGTTGGCATTCGAGCGCCGCTGCATCCGCGCTGGTGGCGTTGCTCCTCCTCGAAACAGCGCTGCTATTCCTCGTTGTCGCGCCTTGCAGGATCCGGCGCCTCGACGCTCTCGGTGGCTCGCGGATTCCTGCGGCACCACACTAGCAGGTCGCTGAAGAAGGGGAGTACCCCGCCCATCGCCATGATTGATATGCACTTACGTGGTAGCGGGTCGGGGCGGCACGGCCCCGCCTCCGTCGTTGGAGCTCCTCGACGTAGCTATGGCTATGCCTTCGTCGCTCCGCCTAGGAATCGGGGCCGTGGCGCTCCCAACGCGGGGTGCTCCCCTTTTTCAGCGACCTGCTAGATTCCGGTGCGAAGGCCGGCGGCCCCGGCCCGCGTTCTCCCGATGGAGCAGGCCGATGCTCGAGTCCATCAAGAACTTCTTCCGCTCCTCCATGTCCCCACCACCCGAGTCGGGGGACCAGCCGCCCAAGAAGGACCTCCGCCTCGCGGCGTGCGCCCTCCTGCTGGAGCTGGCGCATGCCGACGCCGAGTTCACCGAGGACGAGCGCCAGCACGTCGAGTCGGCGGTGCGGCGGCAGTTCGGCCTCGCGCCGGCGGAGGCAGAGAAGCTGCTCGCGCTGGCCGAGGAGGCGCGGACGAGCGCCGTCGATCTCTGGCAGTTCACCAACCTGATCGCGGAGAACTACTCGCTCGGGCAGAAGATGGTGCTGGCCGAGATCATGTGGGGACTGGTGTACTCCGACGGCGAGCTGGCGGGGAAGGAGGACTACCTCATGCGCAAGATCAGCAACCTCCTCCGCCTGGAGCCGGGCTACCTGGCCGAGGCCCGCAAGCGCGTGGAGGACCAGGACGGCCCGAACCCCTACGACGCCCTGGACTGAGGCACCCCGCCGCGCGGGGTCGACAACCCCGCCCACCCGGCGCATATTCTCCCGGACCCCGAACCGGACCCTCCAAACCGACCTGCCATGCGAGACCTGCTCCCCGGAGGCTATCTCTTCACCCACCTGATCTTCTGGTCGGTGGTCGTCATGGTCGCGGTGGGCACCAACACGGTGGCGATCATCCTCTCGGTGGGGGTGGTGCTGCTGGCGCTGGAGTCGCTGGGGAAGGCCTGACGTCCGCACGGATCCCCGATTGCGAGGCGCCTTTCCCGTCGGGGGGGTCGCCTCGTGGCGTTTCCGGGGGAACGGAACCCGTCGTCCGACGGTAGTTCCGGTACGAAGGGACAGGTTCCCCGAGGCCCCGAGGAGTGGTAGCGATGCTGGCCCTGAAGATCCTGATCGGACTGGCTGCCGTCGGGCTCGGCGTCTGGCTGGGACTGCCCGGCCGTTACGATCAGACGCTCGAGGACCTCGAGCACAACATGGACGTCGGTGCGCGGGAGAGCCGGAAGGTCCAGCGCCACTTCACGCCGCTGGCGTGGATCCAGCGCAAGGTGACCGCGAGAGGGCAGCGCACGAGGCCGCGCCACGCCTTCCGTCTGGAGCGGCCCGAAGACCGGTAGGCGACGGGCGCGCCCGGGCGCACGCCCGCGGACGCCGCGTCAACGAAACAGGGCGTTGACGCCGACCAGAAGGACGCCGATGGCCGCGCCGAGGACGTAGCCCAGGCGCACGATCAGCTTGAGCTCGCGGTCCGTGACCTTGCGGACCAGCTCCTCCATCTTGGCCGTCGGGAACTCGAGCACCTTCTCCTCCACGCGCCGCGCCACGTCCAGACGTTGGACCACGTCCGGCACCTGCGTCTGGAGCCACTCCCAAACCGGGTCACCCAGCGCGCCCTCGATCCGATCCGGCGCGCCCTCCGGAAGCCAGCGGGCCGGCGTCCCGATCGGCCGGTCCAGGAGCGTGCCCGCCAGTCGGTGCGCCGATTCCCGATAGACCTTTCCCGCGGCCTCGCTGCGGGCGGCCGAGACCAGCCACGACGCCACGCGCTCCGGGGGCACGCGCTCGAGGACCTCGCCCCACGTCCTGGCGCCCGCCTTCTCGAGGCCGGTGTGGAGCTTCTCGACCAGGAACTCGCGCGTGCCCGGGTCGCGCGCCATGCCGATGACCCACCCGGCCAGCGTCTCGCGCGCCTCCGCGACGCTGGGATCGTCGGGCTCGCCCAGGACCGACGCGACCGGTCGGCGAAGGAAGTCGACGATGGCTTCGTTCACGCCGCGGGCCATCGCGTTCTGCACGGCCTCGTCGCGGAGGATCTCCGAGAGGCGCTCCGCGCCCTCGCGCTCGATGGTGTCGAGCACCTTGTCCACCGTCTCCTCCGTCATGACCAGGCGCGCGACGACGCGCTGATGGAAGCGGAGGTCGCGCAGGAAGCGGTGGAGCAGGTCGTGGATCGTCGATTCGAGCTTCGCGCGCGCGCCCTTGTCCTCCAGCAGACTGCCCAGCCTTTCGATGGCCAGGGGGAGGTAGCTGGCGATCGCCTTCTCGACGGCGCCCACCAGGCCGAGGGGGAGGATCTCCTCGAACGTGCGGCCGGGGGCCAGCAGCCGGCGTGAGCCGCGCTCCAGGTAGTCCGCGATTGCGCGGTGGAAGTCCTCGCTCTCCAAGGCGCCCTGGAGCCACTCTTCCACCGCCGCTTCCAGCGCCTCTCCGCGCGCCGGCGTGAGGACGCCGCGGATCGGCTCGTCCGCGATGGCCGCGACCAGCTCCGACGCGCGGCGGCTCATGGACTCCTCGAAGCGTTCGGAGGCGAGGAACTCGTCCAGGCGGCTGATGCCCAGCTCCACGATCTCGCCCAGGACCGAGTCCAGCTCCGTCATCAGGGGTACGGGGACGAGGTCGCGCACCGAGCCGCGCTCGCGCTCGAGGAGCTCCTCCACGAAGAGCGACAGCCTCTGATCGAAGGCCTGGCGGAACTCGACGTTCGTGAACGTCCGCTGCAGGTCTTCCGGGGTCAGCAGGCGGTTGCCCACCGTGCGACCGATGGCGGCCGCCAGACGCGGCTGGTTCTTCGGAACCGCTCCCTGCAGGAAGCGCACGCGCCACCGGCCGATCCTGGGGGGCACGTAGGGGTGGAACAGCATCCAGATGGCGATCGTGTTCGTCACGCCGCCCGCCAGGGCGCCGACGCCGATCGTCACGAGAGCGCGTACGAGCTGGTCGTTCACGGGCGCGTGTGACGGAAAAGGCCGCGCACCGGGTATTCGCCGCCCTCCAGCCGCAGCGTTCCCGACACCACGAAGAGGGCGTCCACGGGCAGGAGTGGACCGGCGCCTTCCCCCGCCTGGATCTGGGCCGACTGCACCTGGAGGGCGCCCCCGAGGTCGTCGTCCTGCGACGTGATGGTCCACGACACGGGGACGTCCTGTCGGGCGGGCTGGAAGGCCCGCACCTCCGCCCAGTCGAGCGTCACGGAAGGCCACTCCAGATCGCGGAAATCGAGGCGCGCCCACCCTCGCCACGCGCCCTCCGTGCCCTGAGCGTCGGCCCCAGGGCACTCGAGCACGACCTGCAGCGAGTCTCCCGACACCAGGAACGCCCAATCGCCCTGTGCGCTCTCCTCGGCCCCATGGACCCGCGACATGTCCATGGCGATCCCGTCGATCTTCTGGTCGGCGATATAGACTGCCGCCTGCAGGAGGCGATAGCTCTGGCCGCGGGCACCCGTCCATTCGATCAGAGGCCCGCCCGTCAGCTCCAGCTCGAGTTGCCGTGGACCCTCGGAGAAGAGGATGTCCTCCACGGCATCCCCTTCTCCGACGACCAGCCGGAAGCTGCCGTGCGGGATGATGCGCCACGGGACGCGCGACGGCGACGTCGTCCACGTCTCGTCGTAGAAGGTCTCCCAGGTCGGTCCCCGTGCGAGGGAGCCGCGTACGCGACGGTCGACGCCGCCCGGGCGCGTGCGGGCGCTCGTGAGCCACGGAACCAGGAAGGCGCTGTCGCCGGTGAGGGTCTCGAACACGAAGTTCCGTTCGTAGATGCGGCCCCGGAAGTTTCCGGATGCGCTGTCCCCACCCGCGGCCCGGGAGCTGCGGGCGGGCGTGGGCTCCGAGGAGCCGCAAGCGGCGAGCAGGGTCGCGGCCGCGAGGGCCAGGATCGTGGTGGAAGCGCGTTCCATGACGGCCGGAAGGTAGCCCGCCCCGTGCGCGTCAGGAACTCCGGGTGGCGACGGCCTTGGCGTCCAGGACGTGCTGGGGAAGCGCTCCGAGCCGCGCGTCGAGGCGGCGCACGAACCGACGGACGGCCCGCCGGGCGCCGCCGAAGTCGCCGTGCCCCTCGGCGGGGCGCGCGCGCAGGTCCACGCGGGTCTGGGCGTTCTCGTCCAGCCCGACATCGATGCGGACGACCGTGACCCGCTTCGAGAATCCCTTCCGCTCCGCGGTGATCACGCCCTCGCGGTCGTCCGCCGCGATCAGCCGCCAACGCCCCAGGTCCCCACCAGCCAGGGCGACCGCCGCGTTCCATACGCTGTCGAAGGGGATCGCGTACGTACGCCCCCGGAGGTCCTGGTCGGAGTCGCGGGGGTCGGTCCTCACCTCGGCGCGTACGCCGTTTCCCGCGGCGCTCATCGCCCGCCGGTCCCGGGTCCGAGGGCGAATCGGATCGTCACGGAGGCCGTCACCGTCTGGTCGGCCGCCTCGATCGGGGTCGGGGCTTCGGCGGCGCGCAGCGCCATCGCGTCCATCATCGGACGGGGCCCGGGCTCCGCCGCGCCCCCGTGGACCTCGACGGCCGGCCCCAGCGTCCGGCCGAGCGCCGTGGCGATGGCCTCGGCCTGGACGCGTGCGGCCCGCACGGCGGCCGCGAGGGCCTCGCGGCGGGCCGACTCGGTGTCGGACGCCTCGAAGCTCAGCGAGGAGACGCGGTTCGCGCCCGCGCCCACCGCCGTGTCGATCACCCGGCCCACGCCGGTGACGTCCCGGACGGTGGCCCGGACGTTGTTCACGGCCGTGTAACCGTCGATGACGCGCGTCCGAGTGGCTGCCCCCTGCGTCGGGTAGGAGTACTGTGGCTGGAGGTTGTAGCCGAACGTCTCCACCCGGAGCCCCTCGATGCCGGCGCCGCGAAGGGCGCGCAGGACAGCGTCCATGGTGGTCGCGTTGTCCGCCGCGGCCTCCCCGGCGGAGGTGGCGCGCGTCTCGACCGCGAAGGTGGCGCGCGCGATGTCCGGCGAGACGGTCGCGCTTCCGCTTCCGCTCACCTCGATGAAGGGTGGGGCTTGCTGCGGCACGGCCTGCGAGGGGACCTCATACATGTAGGGATGCGCCAGTCCCTCGTCGGGGGGAGCGGGCGTCTGGGCACCCGCGGGCGTCCCGCCACAGGCCGGGAGCGCCAGGAGTACGGCGGGGAGGCAACGGACGAGACTCATGGGGGGATCTCCGTCACTCGAGTGGGGGGTCGCCGCAGTTTACACCGCGCCGCGTCTTCAGGTATCTTCCGCGCCCCTCGCTGCAACCGCCAGACCGGAACGCGATGAAAGCCATCATCCCTCTGGCCGGAAAGGGTACTCGCCTCCGGCCGCACACGCACCATACCCCGAAGCCGCTTCTCAAGGTCGCCGGGAAGCCGGTGCTCAGCTACATCCTCGACGACCTGATCGCCGTCGGCGTCCGGGAGATCGTGTTCATCGTCGGTCATCTGCGCGAGACCGTCGAGGCCTGGCTCGCGGAGGAGTACCCGGACCTGAAGGCGCACTTCGTCCTCCAGGCGGTGCAGGACGGGACCGCCGGGGCGGTGGCCCTCGCGGAGCCGTTCGTCGACGACGAGATCCTCATCGTCTTCGCGGACGCGGTGCTGGAGGTCGACTACCACCTCGTGCGCTCGCTGGCACCCGCGTACGCGGGGCTGATCTGGGCCAAGGAGGTGGAGGACTACCAGCGTTTCGGCGTGATCGTCACGGCCGAGGACGGCTCGATGCAGCGCATCGTCGAGAAGCCGAAGGAGCCCATCTCCAAGCTCGCCAACATCGGCCTCTACTACATCCGGGACTGGAAGCTCTTCTACGACGGCGTCCGCCACACCCTGGCGCAGCCACCCGGACCGGGTGGGGAGTTCTTCATGACGGACGCCCTCCAGTACATGGTCGACCAGGGCGCGAAGATCCTGACCGCGCCTGTGGAGGGGTGGTGGGACGCGGGCAAGCCCGAGACGCTCCTCGAGACCAACCACCACCTGGTCGAGACCGGCCGTGGCGGCGTGCACGAGTCCGCCGTCGTGGAGGATGCCGAGATCGTGGAGCCGGTGCGCCTCGAGGAGGGCGTCGTCGTGAAGGGCGGCCGCATCGGGCCGAACGTGACGCTGGAGAAGGGCACGCGCGCCCACGGGTGCGAGCTGCGGGACACGGTCGTGGGTCCACACTCCGTCCTGGAGAACGCGACGTTGACCGACTCGCTCGTGGGCGGCCACGCCGTCATCCGGGGGGTGCGTGGTTCGTTGCTCGTCACCGACCACTCCGTGGTGGAGGGCCGGTAGCGGCCGGCGACTCGGTGGGGTCGCTCCCTCAGTCCATCATCCCCGCGCTGAGAACGACGGTGTAGAGCGCGCGCGCCACGCCCTCCACGCCGCGGATGTTCCGGTACCACTCCGCCGTGGTGTGGGCGCCGCCCGCCTCCCCGCCACCCCCCAGCGTGATCGCCGGGATGCCCACGGCCATGGCGGCGTTGGCGTCCGTGGAGGAGAGCGAGAGGACCGGGTCCACGCCCACCGCCTCCGTGGCCATGCGAGCCGCCCGGACGAGGCCCGCTTCGGGATCGGTGGCGCCGGCCGGCCGTAGCCCGATCCGTTCCACATCGGCTTCGAGCGCTCCACGCTCCGCCCGGGCGTTCTCGGCGGCCGTGGCGGCCCCGACGGCGTCGCGAACGGCGGCCTCCGTGCGCTCGAGGTGCTCGTCGCACGCGCTCCGGCAGTCCACCTCGGCCCACGCCTCCTGTGGGATCGCGTTGACGCTCGTGCCCCCACCCCAGCGCGCCACGGTGAGCGTCGTCACCGGCTCCCGGGGGAGGGGGAGGGCGACGAGGGAGGCCACGGCGCGCCCGAGCGCGTGGATCGGGTTGGCCAGCCCCCAGTCGAGCCACGAGTGCCCTCCCGGTCCGCGGATGCGCAGGCGGAAGCGGCGGGACCCCAGGCCGTACGCCACCACGCGATCGAGTCCCGCTCCGTCGATGGAGATGAAGGCGGCCGCGTCGCGCCCGGCTCCCGACGGTCCGACGAGGTGTCGGGCGCCGCGCAGGTCGCCCGCACCTTCCTCGCCGACCGTGGCGGCGAAGAGGATCGGAGCCCGCGTCGTGATCGCGCCCGCGTCGAGGGCGCGCGCCACCGCGAGCAGGACGGCCAGGCCGCGCCCGTCGTCGGAGATCCCCGGCCCTTCGAGCAGGTCGCCGTCACGCCGGACGTCGATCGGCGTCTCGGGAGGGAAGACGGTGTCCAGGTGGGCGGAGAGGATGACGGGCGCCACGTCCGCCGCCCCGGGTCGGAGGGCGAGTACGTTGCCGATGCCGTCCGTATGGACCTCGGCGAGTCCCGCTTCCAGCAAGAGCCCACTCATCACCGCCGCGCGCGCCTCTTCCGCGAAGGGGGGCGCCGGCACTTCCGTGAGGGCGATCTGGTCAGCCAGCGTCACTTCGTCCGTGGCGGTCGCGTGGGCGACCGCGGAAACGAGACGGGGGTCGTCCATCAGGCGCACCACGGGCCCATCACCGAAGATCTCCAGGTCCTGCTCATGACCCACCGTAACCACCGGGGGCCCTCCGTGACAGATCGAGCTCATGGTCGCGCCGCACCTTCTGCCCCGGTCAGAAGTCGTTCGTGAAGCTCAGGACGGCGAAACGCCCGTCCCGCTCCAGGATGGCTCCGAAGAGCCGGATGGTGACTGGCTCGCCTCCGTCGCGGCTGAGCGTGACGGTGCAGCCCGTCCAGAGCAGATTCGCCCCCTCCTCCGTCGGCTCGGGATCGCATGCGTATCCGCGGGAGTCGATCTCGTGGCCGCCGAGCTCACGCAGGGCCCGCAGCACGCCTCGCCGGTTCCTCTCCTGGAGCTGGAACCAGGCCAGCGCGGGCGGGAGCTCGTAGGGCGGCCGCGCGACGGTCGACGTCGGGAAGTACAGCCACGCCCACTCGGCGCGGTCCACGGCGAGCCTCTCGAACGCCGCCGTGTCGTTCGCCGCGAGCGCGTCGATCACGCCCTGCACCAGGGCATCCCGCGTGTCGGCTCCACTGCGCAGTCGGTCCGGCTCCGCCAGGTCGGCGCGGAACCGATCCAGCGCCACGTCCATGGGGAGCACGCTGTCCACCACGCCCGTCGGGGGAGATTCTCCGGCCGCCGTCGCCTCCGGGCGAGGTGTGCGCCCCTCGCACGCGAGGCAGGCGAGGAGGGGGAGAAGCAGGGGAAGAGCGGGGACGGTGCGTCGTTTCATGTCTCGGTAATGCGGGGATGATCGCCAGGAACGGGAGCGGCGGGCCGGGCAGGAGTCCCGCCCGGCCGCCGCTGAATCTGCCGTTTCTGGCCTAGTTCCGCTTGAACTGGGTCCAGCCCTCGTACCACTTGGTGCCTGCCGAGGGGTCGATGGCGCCGATGTAGGCCGTGGCCGGCATGGCGCCTCCGAAGAAGTTCATGACCCGGGCCTCGAGGGGCGTGCCCGCGAAGGACGACAGTCCGGCGCTCTCGGCCGCCGCGCCGCTCTTCAGGGCGAGGTTGAGGTTCCCTTCGGTGATGTCCGTGGTGCCCGTGGGGAGGGCCCCCGTGAAGACGTCGGCTATCGTCGCCTCCGTGACGTTCCACGCGGCGGCGCTGTCCCCGACCACGTATCCGTAATTCTTCGCGGGCGACTCGAAGTTGCTCCCGTTCTCGACGAGGTAGACGTTGCGGATGTAGAGCGAGTCGACGTCCATCAGCGCCTTCGACTCGGGATCACGAATGCTGAATCCCACGCCGGGCCAGCGGGCCAGGATGCCGTTGACGAAGTTGGCCGCGCCACCGCGCCGCACGACCGCGCCGTTGCCGTCGCTGGTGGAGAAGACACCGTCGCCGGGACCGACCACCGTGAAGTTGGCCCACACGGGCATCGAGTACGGCGTGTTCGCGAACGTGCAGCCCGCCTTGTCGCTCTCGCAGCCGTCGCCCTCGAAGCCGCGGGGGTCGCTGGACACCGTGCCGGTGCCGGGCCGCGGAGTGAGCACCGAGGTTTGCAGGGCGATGAGGTACTGCGCGCGGCCCTGGAAGCCCTCGGTCCAGTCGAAGTGGTCGTCGCCGGTCTCGAAGGAAATGATGTGGCGGTAGTCGGCGGCGCCTCCAAATGACTCGATGCCGTCGTCCAGGCCGGCCATCAACTCGACGTAGTCGAGCGTGGTGCCGCGGCCCACGGCGTAGTTGGAGATGCTGTTGAGCTCCTGGCCGCCGCCGTTGGAGACGTCGTAGCCGGCGAACTCGACCCGCACGTACTTGAGCGAGCCAGAGCTGTCGTTGAAGTCGGTGCCGCCGGCGTAGTTCTCGGCCGCGCCGACCGGGCCCTCGGTGAAGATCGGGTCCGCGGTCCGGTTGATCAGTCCGTTCCCGACGATGATGATCCCACCCCAGTCACCCGGGGCCCGGTTCCCCTCGGAGCGCTGCGATGTGAACTCGATAGGCGCCGACTCCGTGCCCTCGGCCATGATCTTCGAGCCCCGCAGGATCCACAGCGAGCTGCCGGGAACGAGCGTGTCACCGACGATCTTCGTGCCGGGCTGGACCGTGAGTGTCGCGCCGTTGCTTACCTTCACGTAGCCCTGCAGCACGTACGTCGTGTCGGAGAAGAGTGTGCGGCTGAGGGGGACGCCCGTCACGGTCGCCACCTTCGGACCTTCGGGGGGCAACTCCGGCGTGCTCTCCGAGACCGCGGCGCTGTTGCCGCTCTTGCCGTCCGTGTTCGCCGCGCGCACGACGTAGTTGTACTGCGTTGCCGGCTGGAGCCCCGTGTCCTCGTAGAACGTCGTATTGAGTCCAGACGCGACATTGGACCCGTCCCGGTCCACCTCATAGCTGGTGGCTCCGGTCACCTGGGTCCAGGAGACGCGGATCGAGGTCGTGGAGGTGGCAGCGGCCTGGATGCCGGTCGGCGTCGCCGGGGGCTGGGTGGTCGGCCCCGTCGTGTCGCTGGTGCTACACGCGGCCGTGAACGCGCCCAAGAGGGCGGCCCCCGCGAGCGGGAGGAGTCTGCGAGCGTTGGGTCTCATCGAACGTGTTCTCCGTGTTACGGTACGGTGCCCCGAGAGGCGTAGGCACACGAGTATGGACCGCCCGTGTGTGGTCCCGGCGACCATGCGGTAACGAAGTGGTCACCGGCAGGCATGGACCGGGTCACGACGCGGAACGCCCCCGGCGGGAGCCTTCCGTCGGGGGCGCTCGAGGACTCCGGATCGGCCGGAAGCGGCCTGCCTACTGCAGCTTCCAGCTCATGCCGAGGGAGAACGACCGGCCGACCGTGTAGCGGTAGCGCACGACGTCGCCTTGCAGCTCCTCGTAGGGGGCGTCGAGCAGGTTCTTCGCATCGAACTTGCCCGTCATTCCACCCCGCAGGGGGAAGCGCGCGGAGAAGTCGAGGAGGTTGCGCGCCTGCTCGTACGTGTCGACGGTGATCGGCGTCACGGCCGCGGAGGTGATGCGCTTGCCGACCACGTTGTAGAGGACCGTGGCGCTGAAGGCATCGGACTCGCTGGTGTACGTCAGGCCGGCGTTCACGACGTAGGGCGCTTGGCCCACCATGGGGCGGTGGTCGTTGGTGAGTGCGGACAGGGTGCTGTTGCTCGTGTTGATGCGGCTCTTCATGAGCGTCGCGTTCGCCGACAGCGCCAGGGGCTGGAGCGCGGGGGAGAGGAAGCCCAGTCGCTTGCGCAGCTCCAACTCCACTCCGTAGTTCGTCGCCGCCTGCCCGTTGATGAAGCTGAGCTGCGACACGCCCGACGTCGCCACGTCGATCTGCTCGATCGGGTCTGTGAAGCGCTTGGCGAACAGCCCGATGCTCACGACCTCGTCGTAGGCCGGGTACCACTCCCAACGCGCGTCGTAATTCTGCACCAGCGTGCGCACCAGGCTGGAGTCACCGAACACTTCGCGCTCACCCAGCATGTCGCGGTAGGAGATCGGTGCCAGCTCGCGGTACTCCGGGCGGGCCAGCGTCTGAGAGGCGGACAGCCGCAGCGTCTGGCTCTCCGACAGCTTCAGGTTCACCGCGAGCGACGGGAGCACGTCCGTGTTCGAGCGTGTGATGTCGACCACTGCTCGGCTGGTGGGCTCGGCCGTCATGTCGAGGTTCCAACGCTCCACGCGCGCGCCCCCGATCACCCGCAGGCTCGAGCCGATGGGCAGCTCGAGCATCGCAAAGCCCGCCGTCACCCGGTCCGTCGCGGCGTAGGTACCGCCGCTGGAGTTTGGCTCGAGGGCGATCTTGGTGGCGTCGCCGTCCGTGTACGGTCCGTAGAAGAGCTGCTCCGGCGACGCCGCCCGCTGCGCGGCGTCCAGCCCCAGCGCCCGGAGGTTGTAGGACAGGCTGTGGGCGTCCCGCTGGGTGTCGCGGTACGCCCCTCCCAGCTTCACGGAGGCCCCGGCGAGCCTCAACTCATAATCGAGCTGACCCGAGAGCACGTCCTCCGACAGATCGCCCGAAGTCCGCTTTGCCGCCTCCGGGATGAAGCCGAGCCACGCCAGGGGGAGCCGCTCGCCGGTGGGCGCGAACTCATAGCCGTACGCCAGGTCCGACCGGTCGGGCTCCTTCCGAGACACCGCCGACGACGTGCCGGACCAGGTCACGCGCTGGCGGTCGCCGAGCTGGTGCTCACCCCGGAGCTGCACGGAGCGGACCGTCCGCTCGACGTAGCGCATCGACGTGCGGCGCACGCTGTCCACCTGCTGGAATTCCTCCAGCGTGCCCCAGTCGAGATGCGCGGAGTTGTCCGCGGTCCGGTCGTACGTGCCGTTGAGCTGGAGCTTCGTGCTCCGCCCGAGGTACGTGCTCAGGTTCAGGAGGCCGCCCCAGAGGACGCTGGTCTGGCCGGTGCTGCCCAGGAACGGGTTGTAGGGCTTGGGCGTACCCTCCCTGTCGCCGGGCACGGCCCGGGAGCGGATCTCACCCTGGTGCACTTCCTGGCTGCGCGAATACGACACCACCCCCGTGTAGCCGAAGCGGTGCCCGAAGAGGGGGTCCTCGCCTCCGAAGGAGAGGCTACCGGAGACGTCGGGCTGACCTGCCTGCTGGTTGAACAGCCAGTCCTGCGGGAACTCGCGGATCAGCCCGTTCACGTCGCTCCGGGTCAGCCGCGAGAAGTCTTCGACGTTCGTGAGCTGGCTGGGGAGCAAACGCTTCGACGCCGCCATCCCCAACCACTCCCCGCCCGCGGTGACGGGGAACGGGATGTCCTTGCCGGTGGCCCGGCTGTTGAAGCCACCCGAGAGGGAGGCCTGGAACATCCGGTGCGCAGGGAACGAGCGCGTCTTCAGGTTCACGGAGGCGCCGCTGAAGTCGCCGGGCTGGTCGGGCGTGAACGTCTTCGAGGTCGTGATCGCCTCCAGGAGGCCGGAGGGGAAGAGGTCGAGCGGGACCTCCTTCTTCTCCGGCTCCGGGCTCGGGATCCTCGCTCCGTTCAGCGACGTGGTCGTGTAACGCTCCCCGAGGCCGCGGACGAAGACGTACTTGCCGTCACGGACCGTGACGCCGCTCACGCGCTGAACGGCCTGGGCCGCGTCGCTGTCAGGGCTGCGCGCGATCTGTTCCGCCGTCGTCGCGCTCGTGACGCCGACCGCGGAGCGCTGGGCGTTGAGCGCCGCGCTCACCGAGCCGTTCTCGCGGGCTGCCGACACGGTGACGCCCTCGAGCTCGATGGCCGCGGAGACGAGGGAGACGTTCTGGACCACCGCCTGGTCGGCCGGCACCAGCACGCCCTCGACGGTCTTCTCCCCGTGACCGAGGTAGACGACGCGGAGGCTGTGGGTCCCCGCAGGCACGCGCAGGAGGATGTACCGCCCGCCCACGCCGGAAAGGGCGCCCACGTTCGTTCCCTCGACCGTCACCTGGGCTCCGGTGAGCGCCTGACCGGTCTCTCCGTCCACGACCCGCCCGACAACGCGCCCGAACCCCGTCTGGGCGGCGGAGGGCGCGGCGCACAGCGCGGATAGGGTGAGGGGGACCAGCAACGAGCGCGAGAACAGGTTCATACCTGGCATCCTTCGTTAGGGTGCGGGCATGCGACTCGGCCTGGACTTGCCGGGCCGTAGCAGAACAAAGGTGTGCGTCGGACCTGCTCGATTCCGGTAACATCCGGTCACTGTTGCGTAACGGTTGATGGCGCCCCGGGCCCGGAATAGGCCGGTCTACCGGCGGCTCACGGGCGATCCTGACGCGCCCGACGCCGACGTGCGGTTCCTTCACGGACGAATCCTCTCCGGATCCGTCGCGGAACCGAGGTCCGGATACGGCGGAAGAGAGACGGTTTTACGCTCCCGTTACATCCGTGGAGGCGCTCCGTTACCACCGCCTCCTAACCTTCGGGCGCGGAAGACCTGCCCCGCGGCGCGGGTACCCGCGGACCGGAGGGAAAGGACGGCCCCGTCGAACGTCCCACGCGCGAGGAGTCATTGATCCGCCACTGCGAGAATGCCGCCTCCCTGCCGCCGTGGTCCCTTCGGCGTATCTTGAGGTCGTCTTCGAGGCGACCCGATCCGCGGCGTGGGAGTCATGGACGAGAAGGACCTGATCTACGACTGGAGTCGATCCGACGGCGCGTTCGACTGGTCGAGCGTCCCGCGTGTGGAGCTGGACGACGAGACGCTGCGCGACGGGCTGCAGAGCGCGTCCGTGGTGGATCCGCCCATCGGGGACAAGATCCGGCTCCTGCACCTCATGGACGGGCTGGGCATCCACACGGCCGACGTGGGGTTGCCCGGCGCGGGGCCCCGCGCCGTGGAGGCCGTCACCGCTCTGACCCGCGAGATCGCCGACGCCGGCCTCGCCATCCGTCCGAACTGCGCCGCCCGCACGCTGATCGCCGACGTGAGGCCGGTCGCGGAGATCTCCCAGAAGGTTGGCATCCCCATCGAGGCGTGCACGTTCATCGGCAGCTCGCCGATCCGTCAGTACGCCGAGGGGTGGACGCTCGACAGGATGCTCGAGGTGTCCGAGGAGGCGGTGACGTTCGCGGTGCGGGAAGGTCTGCCCGTCATGATGGTCACGGAGGACACCACGCGGGCGCGGCCGGAGGTGCTCCAGGCCCTCTACGGGAAGGCGATCGAATGGGGGGCGAAGCGGCTGTGCATCGCCGACACCGTGGGTCATGCCACCCCGGACTCCGCACGGGCCGTGGTGCGCTTCGTGATCGAACGGATCGTGGAGCCTTCCGGCGAGCCCGTCGAGGTGGACTGGCACGGGCACCGCGACCGGGGCCTCGGCCTGGCGAACGCGCTGGCGGCCATCGAGGCCGGCGCGACCCGCGTCCACGGCTCGGCGCTCGGCATCGGCGAGCGCTGCGGCAACGTGGAGATGGATCTCCTCCTCGTGAACCTGGTGCTCCTGGGCGTCCACCGGGCGGATCTCTCGAAGCTGGTGGACTACTGCGAGCTCACCTCGCGGGCATGCCAGGTGCCGCTGCCTCCGTCCTATCCGGTGGTGGGGCGCGACGCCTTCCGGACGGCGACCGGTGTACATGCAGCCGCGATCGTGAAGGCCGAGCGGAAGGGGGACGCCTGGCTGGCGGACCGGATCTACTCCGGCGTGCCGGCCTCGATGGTGGGCCGGAGCCAGGTGATCGAGATCAGCCCGATGTCGGGGCTTTCGAACGTCAAGCATTGGCTGAAGAGCCACGGGTACGATCCCGAGGACGAGACGCTGTGCCGCCGGCTGTTCGAGGCGGCCAAGCACACCGACCACACCTTCACGGAGGAAGAACTGCGCGCGCTCTGTGGCGGCGACTGACGGTCGCCGGGGAGCGGGCTCTTCGAGACACGCTCCCATGAACCCGACAGCCGCGAGTACCAGCATGGATAGCACGAAGGAGGCCGTCGCGGTGCCGCGCGTCCTGGTGGTGGAGGACGAGCCCGACATCGCCGCGCTCATCGCGTACCAGCTCACCCGCGAAGGCTTCCGCGTGGAGACCGCCGGCACGGGCATGGAAGCGCTGCAGGCCATCGCCCGCGACATCCCGGACCTGGTGGTGCTGGACCGCATGCTGCCCGGCCTCACCGGGGACGAGGTGCTCCTCCGGCTCAAGGAGGAGTCGGCGACCTCGAACATCCCGGTCCTGGTGCTGACCGCCAAGCGCGAGCAGGAAGACCGCATCAAGGGCTTCGAGCTGGGTGCGGACGACTACCTCGCCAAGCCGTTCAGCCCCAGGGAGCTCGTGCTCCGCGTCCAGGCGATCCTGCGCCGGGTGAAGGAAGCCGGCGTCACGGCCGGCGGGCGCATGCTCCGGGCGGGACCGATCCGCGTCGATCTGGGGTCGCACGAGGCCACGCTGGACGGGATGGAGCTCAACCTCACGCCGACGGAGTTCCGCCTTCTGCAGGCGCTGATGGAGCGCAGGGGGCGCACGCAGAGCCGGAAGCAACTCCTGGAGAAGGCGTGGGACGTGGAGCCGGGGGCGTCGGAGCGGATCCAGACGCGCACGGTGGACATGCACGTCCGTCGCCTGCGTGGAAAGCTCGGCGCTACCGGCGACTGGATCGAGACGATCCGGGGATTCGGCTATCGGCTCAAGGTGCCCGACGGGCAGTGATCTTTGAAGAGACGTGACGGCACGGTAAGATTTCCCGCGTGAGAGGGGGCGCTCCCCTCAGCCCACCCCCCGAAAGGGATCCATGCCACGCCTCCCGTCCGTCGTGGTCGGCGCGGTGATGCTCGTCGCCACGCACGGCCTCTGCGCCCAGTCCGCCGACCCGCAGGCTCGCCCGAGCCTGAACCTGAGCGGCGAGATCAACGCCCAGTACGACGCATCTTCCGTGGCCTCCTATCCCGGAGGCTTCCTCCTTCGACGCGCACGCCTGAACGCCCTCTTCGTGGTGAGTCCGCTCGTCGACGCCTACTTCCAGGCCGAGCTGGCCGCGAGCGGCGGCGGGGCCCAGCTGCGCGACGCGTGGGTGCGCTACTCCGTCTCGCCGATGCTCCGCCTTTCCATCGGACAGTTGAAGCGCGCCTTCGACCTCTTCGAGCTGGACAGCTTCACCGACCTCTCATTGATCGAGCGGGACGGCCGGGTGGGCGGAGTGGACACGTGCGCCGGCGTGGGCGGGATCTGCTCGTACAGCCGCTTCACCGAGAGGCTCGGCTTCTCGAACCGCGACCTCGGGCTGCGCCTGGAAGGGGCGCGAGGCGCCGTGGGCTACCTCGCCACGCTGACCAATGGCACCGGCCAGGACGTGCCCGAGGAGAACCACGCGAAGTCCCTTTCGGGACGGCTCACGGTGGCGCTCGCGGACGGCCTGGCGCTTGGAGGACAGCTGGCGGTCCACGACTATGGCGGCGCTTCCCAGGAGACGCGTCGGGCCTCGGCCTGGGCGGCCGACCTCCGCTACGGCGAGTTCCGGCGCGGCGTCCTCGTCCAGGCCGCGGTGACCGGAGGAGACAACTGGGCCAACACGGACGCGCCGGGGGGCGGGACCCGATTCCTCGCCGTCCAGGCGATGGCCGCGTGGTACGCGCCCGTGTCCGCGGAACGGCTAGCCGCCGTCGAGCCGGTGCTCCGCGTGAGCTGGGGTGACCCGGACACCGCCACCTCGGGGGACGACGGCCTGCTCGTGACGCCCGGCTTCATGATGTACGTCGCGGGGAAGAACAAGGTCGGCTTCAACCTCGACATCTGGTCTCCCCGGGGGGGTGGAACCGAGGTTTCCCTGAAGATCCAGTCGTACCTCCACGTCTGACGCCGCGAGCCCCCGTGCGCTTCCGCATCCATCACCCCCTCTTCGCCGGCTTCCTGGGCGTCATCGGGCTGCTGGTGCTCCTGATCGTCGGGCTGGTGGGGTCCGGGCTGAGGCGGGACCTGCTCGATACCTATCGGACCGAGCTCCGTCGGGAGATGGATCTCGCCTCCTGGATCGTCGAGCGGACGGACGCACGCGACGCCGACACGGTCGCCCGGGAGGTCACCGGTCGCATCGGCTACCGCGTCTCGCTCATCGACACGTCCGGGGTGGTCCTCGGGGATTCGTACGTCCCCGCCAACCGCATGGGCCAGGTCGAGAACCACCGTACCCGGCCCGAGGTCGTCGGGGCGCTCGCCGGGGAGGACCTGACCTTCGCGCAACGCACGAGCGCCACCGTGGGCGTCCCGCTGTTGTATGCCGCGCGTCTGGTCCGCTTTCGCGACCAGCCCGTGGTCCTGCGCGTGGCGGCGCCGCTCGACACCGTGGAGGGGACCGTCGACCGGGTCCAACGCACCGTGGCGCTGACGGGACTGGCAGCGACGCTCCTGGCACTGCTGGTGGCCTACTGGCTGAGCCATCTGCTCGCGCGTCCGCTCGTGGTCATGGCCGACCGAGCGCGCATGCTCGCGCAGGGCGACTTCTCGGCCCGCGTGCCGCGCGTCAGAGGCATCGCCGAGCTCGCGGACCTCGCCCAGGCCGTCAACCGCCTGACCGAGCAGCTGCAGACCCGGCTCTCGGAGATGCGCCGGGACCGGGACGAGATGGGTGCGCTCATCGACACGATGGCCGAGGGCGTCGTGGCGCTCACGGACGACGCGCGCGTGCTGCGCGTGAACCGGGCCGCACACACGCTCCTCGGGCTTCCTCGCGAGATCGCGCCGTTCGCCCCCGTCGGCGCGCTGGTGCGCCAGGAGGAGCTGCGCGAGCTCATGGAGGAATCCGTGGTGCACCCGCTGCAGAGCCGGGAGATCCGCATCGGCGGTCGGGTGCTCCTGGTGGCGTCGCGGCGTCTTGGGCTCGGCGGGGCCGTGACGACCTTCCTGGACATCACCGAGACCCGCAGGCTCGAGCAGGTGCGGCGTGACTTCGTGGCCAACGCGTCGCACGAGCTCAAGACGCCGCTCACGTCGATCCGGGGGTTCGCAGAGACGCTCCTCGAGGGGGATCCGCCCCCGCCCCTGAAGGATCAGTTCCTGCGCGCCATCCGGGACAACACGCTCAGGCTCCAACGGCTCGTCGACGACCTGTTGGACCTGTCCCGCCTCGAGTCGGGCGGGTGGAGCGCCGCACACGAGGAGGTCTCCGTAGCTGGTGCGGCCCGGGAGGCCTGGGCGCAGTACGCGGAGGACGCGGCGGAGCGCGGGATCGAGTTCGGGGTGGAGGGCGACGTGATCGCGGTGGCCGATCCCCGCGGGCTCGTCCAGATCTTCCGCAACCTGATGGAGAACTCGCTGCGGCACATGGAGGAGGACGGCCACCTCCACCTGGGCATCACCACGCCCGTCCCCGGGCTGGCCGAGATCGCCTTCTCGGACGACGGGGAAGGGATCCCCTCCCGGGCGCTGCCGAGGATCTTCGAGCGCTTCTACCGCGCGGACTCGTCGCGCGCCCGGGACATCGGCGGCACCGGCCTCGGCCTGGCGATCGTCCGCCACCTGGTGGAGGCGATGGGCGGCGAAGTGTGGGCCGAGAGCGAGCTGGGGCAGGGGACCACCATCCGCTTCACGCTGCGTGTGAAGCCGACGTGACGCGAGCGTACGTTACCACGATGTTACGCGATCGTCGCGGATCGATCTCGGATTCGATCTATTCTTCCGGGCCGCACGTCGTTCCGCCGGACCGCAGTCGGACACGCCCCTGATGCCCACCATCCACGACATCGACACGGGCGGGCGCGAGCCCGCGCTGGAGGCACGTGGAGTCTCCGTCTTCTACGGTCCGAAGGAGGCGGTGAAGCAGGCCTCGCTGGTGATCCCCGCCAACCGCGTGGTGGCGCTCATCGGCCCGTCGGGGTGCGGCAAGAGTACGCTGCTGCGCTGCTTCAACCGCATGAACGACCTGATCGTCGGGGCGCGAGTCGAGGGCGAGGTGAGGTTCCAGGGCAAGAACCTCTACGACGACGACGTCGACCCGGTCGAGGTGCGGCGGCGCATCGGGATGGTGTTCCAGAAGCCGAACCCGTTTCCCAAGTCCATCTACGACAACACCGCCTTCGGCCCCCGCATCAACGGGTACGAGGGAGACCTGGACACGCTGGTGGAGGAGTCGCTGACCCGCGCGGCGCTGTGGGACGAGGTGCGCGATCGGCTGCGAGATTCGGCCTTCGAGCTCTCCGGGGGGCAGCAGCAGCGGCTGTGCATCGCCCGGGCGCTGGCGGTGAAGCCGGAGATCGTCCTGATGGACGAGCCCGCCTCGGCGTTGGACCCGATCGCGACGCAGCGGATCGAGGAGCTGATCTACGAGCTCAAGAAGGACTACACGATCGTCATCGTCACCCACAACATGCAGCAGGCCGCGCGCGTCTCGGACTGCACGGCCTTCCTGTACATGGGTGAGCTCATCGAGTACGGGCCGACCGAGACCATCTTCACCGCCCCGCGGGAAGAGCGGACGGAGGCGTACGTGACGGGGAGATTCGGATGAACAGTGAACAGACGCGTCGCCGTCACTTCCACGACGAGCTGGACACCCTGCAGCAGCGCCTCATGGAGATGGCCGGCATCGTGGAACGCCTGGTCGCCCAGGCGGTCCAGGCCGTCCTCGACCGCGATCCGACCGCCGCCGCTTCGATCGTTCGCGAGGACGACCGCGTGGACGAGCTGGAGGTCGAGGTGGACGAGCGCGTCACCGAGCTGCTCGCGCTCTTCCAGCCCATGGCCACCGACCTGCGCCAGATCATCGCCACCAACAAGGTCGCGAACGACCTCGAGCGGGTCGGCGACCACGCCGTGAACATCGCCAAGGCCGCCCGGCGCCTGGCGGATACCAACCCCCTGCCGGAGCTGCGCGAGCTCACCGAGATGGCGGGGATCACGCGCGAGATGCTCTCGGACGCGCTCGCCGCCTACGTGTCCCGCAACTCGGGCACCGCACGCATGGTGTGCGTCACGGACGACAAGGTGGACAACCTGCGCCGCTCGCTGTTCCGCATCCTCTTCACTCACATGCTCGAGGACCCGAAGCGCATCGGGGGAGCCCTGGAGCTCCTCCTCGTGTCGCAGAACCTCGAGCGCGTGGCCGACCTGTCCACCAACATCGCGGAGGACGTGGTCTTCCTGGTTGAGGGCCGCACGATCAAGCACGGCGCCGAAGGCCATCAGGTCGACGAGGACGACGGCGAGGACGGAGCGCACCCCTGATCCACCGGGGGGCGTCGAACCCGTGGCCGGTCCGTTGCCAAACAGGTGTTCCTGCGGATAGTCTTTGCGGATGGCGGATGATCCCACGGAACGGGCCGGGCGCGCGGGTGCCCACCTGGAGGATCCCTTCGGCGGCCGCGAGCTTCTCGGCACGCAGAATCCCGGCTCGATGGACCAGGTGGTCGAGCAGCTCCTGGACGAGGTCGGGATCGAGACACAGCCGCAACCCCTCTTCGACCTGAGCGGGCTGCGCGGCCAGGTCGCGATCGTCACCGGCGGCTCCAGCGGCATCGGAAGGGCGATCGTGCTGGAGTTGGCGCGATGCGGCACGCACATCGGCTTCTGCTTCCTCGACGACGGTCCCACGTCCCGGATCGAGGCGCAGGACGTGGCGCGCAAGCTCCGCCAGCTGGAGGTGCGCACCTACTTCCGGTCGTGCGACGTGCGCGAGCCCGCGGACGCGAGAGGGTTCGTGGCCGAGGTCGTCGCGGAGCTCGGAAGCGTCCACATCCTGGTGAACAACGCCGGGATCGGGCGCGACGGGGCGCTGTGGCGGATGGAGGACCACGAGTGGGACGCGGTCGTGCGCACGAACCTCGACGGCGCCTTCTTCTTCACGCGGGCCGTGGCTCCCCACATGAGGGCGCAGGAGTACGGCAAGATCGTCAACATCACGTCCGTGCACGGCGTGCGGGCCGAGTTCGGGCTCGCGAACTACGCGGCCTCGAAGGCCGGCCTGATCGGGCTGACGTTCAGCTCCGCCATCGAGCTCGGACCCCGCAACATCAACGTGAACGCCGTGGCGCCGGGCTACATCCGCACCACCCGCCTCACGGCCGGCGTGCCCTCGGAGATCCTGGACCGGGCGCGTGAGCGCTCCGCGCTGGGCCGCCTCGGGGACCCCCAGGACGTGGCCGGGGCCGTGCTCTTCCTCGTGTCCGAGTCCGCGCGCCACATCACCGGGGCCGTGCTGCCCGTGGACGGCGGGTACCTGCTATAGCGGGGTGTGCCGACGTTGCGGGGGACCCTCCCACCGCGCATTCTGGGCCGATGCATTCCCTGAAACGTCTCGCCGCCGCCGTCGACGGGCTGAACAATCGGATCGGGGCGAGCATCCGCTGGCTGTCCCTGATCATGATCCTGGTCGGGGCCTTCAACGCCATCGCCCGCTACCTCACGCGCTACACGAGCCTGGCGTTGAGCTCGAACGCGTACTTCGACCTCCAGTGGTACTTCTTCAGCCTGATCTTCCTGCTCGGGGCGGCCTACGGTCTCGAGCACGACGTGCACGTGCGGGTGGACGTCCTGTATTCACGGTTGGGCCGCAAGGCGAGGGCGTGGATCGACCTGGCTGGCACGGTCCTGTTCCTGATCCCCTTCTGCGTGGTGATGCTGTGGGTCTCCTGGCCGGCGGTGCGGAACTCCTGGGCGATCCGTGAGACCTCGCCGGACCCCGGCGGGCTGCCCCGCTACCCCATCAAGGCGGTCATCCTGCTCTCCTTCGGCCTCCTCCTCCTGCAGGCGCTGAGCCAGCTGCTGAAGCAGGTCGAGACGCTCCGAAGCCCCGGTGACGCTCCCGACGAGCGCACCCCGGACGACGACCACATGCACGGGGCCCACCTGTGAACTTCTGGGGCCCCAGCATGTTCTTCGGGGCGCTGGTGCTCATCTTCAGCGGGTACCCCGTGGCCTTCGCGCTGGGCGGCACGGCGCTCCTGTTCGCGTTGCTCGCGTCCCTCTTCCACCACTTCGACGCGATCCTCCTGTTCGCGCTGCCCGAGCGGACGTTCGGGACGATGTCGAACTACACGCTGCTCGCCGTCCCCTTCTTCATCTTCATGGGGACGATCCTCGAGAAGAGCCGCCTGGCCGAGCAGCTCCTGGAGACCATCGGCGCGCTCTTCGGCCGCTTCCGCGGTGGGCTCGCCCTCGGCGTGATCTTCGTGGGCGCGCTGCTGGCCGCCGCGACCGGTGTGGTGGGCGCGAGCGTCACCGCGATGGGGCTCATCTCCCTCCCGGTGATGCTGCGCAACAACTACGACGACTCGGTGAGCCTGGGCGTGATCGCCGCGTCGGGCACGCTCGGCCAGATCATCCCACCCTCCATCGTGCTCATCGTCCTCGGCGACCAGATGGGCGTGTCGGTGGGCGACCTGTTCGGCGCGGCGCTCCTGCCAGGCCTGGTTCTCACGAGCCTGTACGCCGTGTACGTCGTGGTGCTCGCGTTCTTCAGGAAGGACGTGGCTCCCGCGCTGCCGCCCGAGCTGCGCTCGTCGGGGATGGAGCTGTTCCGGCGCGTCGTGGTGAGCCTCATGCCCCCGCTCATCCTCATCGTGGTCGTGCTCGGCAGCATCTTCGCGGGTGTCGCCACACCTACCGAGGCGGGCGCGCTGGGCGCCGTCGGCGCCATGGTCCTGGCGGCGCTGAACCGTCAGCTCTCCCTGGACACGCTCAAGGCCGCGATGGAGGAGACCAGCCGCCTGACCATCATGGTGGTGTTCCTCCTGATCGGCTCCACGGCCTTCTCGCTCGTCTTCCGCGGGCTCGACGGCGACCTGTGGATCGCCGATGCGCTCACGGGCGTGCCCGGTGGGGCGCTCGGCTTCCTGCTCGTGGTGAACCTGGTGGTGTTCTTCCTCGGGTTCTTCATCGACTTCTTCGAGATCGCCTTCATCATCGTCCCGCTGATCCTGATCCCCGCGGACATCCTCCACATCGACCGCACCTGGCTCGGGATCGTCCTCGCCGTGAACCTGCAGACGTCGTTCCTGACGCCGCCGTTCGGCTTCAGCCTCTTCTACCTGAGAGGTGTGACGCCGGAGCGGATCCCCACCACGGCGATCTACCGGGGCGTGATTCCCTTCATCGCCATCCAGCTCGTGGTGCTCGGCGCGATGATCTTCTTCGCCCACCCGGACACCCCGGGGCTGCCGAGCCTCTTCTGACGTGCCAAGCCATGCCGATACGCATCGTGACCAGGCCGACCGGCCTCCGCCCCCTCGTCGGCGCGCTCCTCGCTGTCGGCCTCCCGGCCTGCGGAGGCGGGGAGCCCGGAGGCGGCGCCGCACCCTCTGCGGAGATGGCCATCCCGCCCGATTTTAGCCCCGCCCAGCCGGAGCTGTTCGCGGCCCCGGGCGCCCAGCCCAACGCCTGGGCCGACTTCGACCGGGACGGTGACCTGGACCTCTTCGTCGGCTTCCGGGGCGGTGCGAACCGGCTCTACCGGAACGACGCGGCCGTCTTCACGGACGTGGCCGGGCAGGTGGGGCTCGCGGACGAGCCCGAGACCAGGGCCGCCGCGTGGGGCGACTACGACGGGGACGGCGACCTCGACCTCTACGTCGGCTTCGCCGGCGCCGACGGGACGGCGAACCGGTTGTACCGCAACGACGACGGAGGTGCCCGCTTCGTGGACGTGGCAGCGGAGCTGGGGCTCGACCGGGTGGGGGTGACCCGTCAACCCGCGTGGATCGACTACGACGGGGACGGCGACCTCGACCTCTTCGTGGCCTTCCGCGACCAGCCCAACCGGCTCTGGCGGAACGAAGGAGGCCGTTTCACGGACGTCACCGACGCGTCGGGGGTGGGCGACTCCCGTCGCACGGTGGGCGCCGTCTGGTTCGACATGGACGGGGACGGTGATCTCGACCTCTTCGTCGCCAATCAGGACGGCGACGAGGACGGCGTCTTCCGGAACGAGGGCGACGGCCGCTTCGAGGACGTGGCGGTGGCGTTGGGGATGAACGCGCCGGGCCGCGCGCCGGCCCAGGGCGGCGTGGGCGTCGCGGTCGGCGACTACGACGACGACGGCGATCTGGACCTCTTCGAGGCGTGCTATGGGCCCGACGTCCTCTGGCAGAACCAGGGGGACGGGACGTTCGTGAACGTGGCGCCGGGCACGCCGCTGGCCGGGGACCATCACTCCGTCGCGGCCGCCTGGGGGGACTACGACAACGACGGCTGGGAGGATCTCTACGTCGGCACGTTCCTGTCGAGCGAGCCGCAGGCCGCCGACCACCTCTTCCGAAACGTCGGGGGAACGTTCGAGGACGTGACGCCGCCGGTGATGCTCGAGAAGGGGGCGAGCCACGGTGTGCGCTGGGCCGACTTCGACCTTGACGGCGACCTGGACCTCGCGTTGGCGAACAACGATCCCGACCAGGGGACGCACCCCCTCTACGTGAATGGTATGCCGCCGGAGCGGGGGGCCCGGTCGCTCGCCGTCGCCGTCCAGGACCAGGACGGGCGCTGGCTCCGCGCCGGGGCGACCGTGCGTCTGCAGGCGGCGCCGGCGGCGGCCCACCCCGAGGGATTCATCGCGGCAGGTCTCGTGGACGCCGGCGGGGGCTATTCCTCGCAGGGGGCGACGCCCGTGCACTTCGGGCTCCCCGCGTGGGTGGACCGGGTCAGCCTCCAGGTAACCTGGTTCGAGGGTGGCCAGAAGCGCACCGCGGCCGTATCCGGCGTGGACCCGGCGAGCTTCGCCCACGGCTGGCTCGAGATGCGCCTGGGCGTCCAGTGACGCGGCCGCGCCGCCGTCGCAAGCCGCCGACGCTGAAGGCCCGGGAGGCGCACGCGGCGCTCGCCGCCGACGGGGCGTTCGGGCCCTGGGTCCTGCGCATCGGCCCGCCCCGACTGCCCCGCGTGGCCGAGCCCGGCTTTCCCTACCTGGCGCGTGCGATCCTCTATCAACAGCTCGCCGGTGCGGCCGCGGCGACGATCCACGGCCGCTTCGTCGAAGCGTGCGGCGGAAGCGTGACACCGCGCTCCGTCGCGAAGGCGCCCGACGAGCGGCTGCGGGCGGCCGGGTTGTCGCGCGGCAAGCTGGCCGCCGTACGCGACCTCGCGGACAGGGCGGCGTCGCTGGAGCTGGAGGCCCTGCCCTGGCTCGACGACGACGACGTGGTCGCGCGCCTCACGACGGTTCGCGGCATCGGGCCGTGGACCGCGCACATGTTCCTGATCTTCGCGCTCCGCCGGCCGGACGTGTGGCCGACGGGCGACCTGGGTGTGCGCGCGGGGTACGCACGGATCCTGGGGCTGGACGAGACGCCCGGGGAAAAGGAGCTGCTTCCCCTCGGGGAGCCGTATCGGCCGTGGCGGAGCGCCGCGGCATGGTACTGCTGGCGGGCCCTGGAAACCGACTGAGGAGGCGCGATGCGGCGCGACGGGCTGGCGGTGGTGGCGGTAACGTGCGCGATGGCGACGTCCGCGTGCGGAGGATCGGAAGCGGCGTGGAGCCCTCCGGTGACGGCCGTGGCCGGAGGGGTGCAGACCGTCGCCGACCGGGTGGCCACCATCGAGGGCTTCTCGGGCCCCGAGTCCGTGCGCTACGACCCCGACCAGGACGTCTGGTTCGTCGGCAACATGAACGGCGGCAGCGGAGAGCGGGACGGCAACGGCTTCGTCGCGCGCGTCTCGGCGGAGACCGGCCGCGTCGACTCCCTGCATTTCGCCCGTGGATCGGCGGAGGCGCCGCTGCACGCTCCGCGGGGGATGTTCATCGTCGGAGACACGCTCTGGGTCGTGGACATCGACGGGGTGCAAGGCTTCGACCGGCGGAGCGGCGCGCAGCTCACGTTCATCGACCTGTCGTCGTTCTCGCCGGGCTTCCTGAACGACGTGGCGCTGGGGCCGGACTCGGCGCTCTACGTCACGGACACCGGGCGCAACACGGTCTACCGGATCGCCGACCACGAGGCTTCGGAAGTGCGCGGAGGAAACCGGCTGGGCGCGCCCAACGGGATCACGTTCGACCCAGCGCGCGGCATGCTGGTCACGGTGCCGTGGGAGCCGTCCGGGCGCGTGCACGCCTGGCGTCCCGGTTCGGCTCCCGAGGGAGTAGGTCCCCGCGCGACGCCCGGCCGCCTCGATGGCGTGGAGCCGTTCGGTGGTCGGCTCCTGGTGGCGAGCCAGAGTGACTCCAGCCTGTGCCTCGTCGGAGACGACGGCACGGTCAGGCTCGTGCGCGTGCCCGGCGGGCCCGCGGACATCGGGATCGACACGCGCCGCGGAAGGGTGGCCGTGCCCTACATCGCGCTCGACCGGGTCGACGTATGGGCGCTTCCCCCGTCCTGAGGCGCGCATGACCCGACACTCCATTCCGCTCACCGAGGAGCTGAACGACTACCTCGTGCGCGTCTCCGTGCGAGAGCATCCCATGCTGCGACGGCTGCGTGAGGAGACCGCGGCGCTCGAGAACGCGAGCATGCAGATCGCCCCGGAGCAGGGCCGGCTCATGGCCTTGCTGGTGGAGGCGATCGGAGCGCGCCGTGCGCTGGAGATCGGCACGTTCACCGGCTACAGCGCGCTGGTCGTGGCCCTCGCGCTCCCCGATGACGGCACCCTGGTCGCGTGCGACGTGAGCGAGGCGTGGACCGCCGTAGCCCGCCGCTACTGGGCCGAGGCGGGGGTGGCGCACAAGATCGACCTCCGCCTCGCCCCCGCTTTGCAGACGCTGGACGACCTCCTGGCGGTGGGGGAGGGGGCCTCGTTCGACTTCGCCTTCATCGACGCCGACAAGGAGTCCTACGCGGCCTACTACGAGCGCACCCTGCGCCTCCTGCGCCCGGGGGGATTGGTCGCGGTGGACAACACGCTGTGGAGCGGGCGGGTCGTCGACGCCGAGGTGCGGGACGCCTCCACGGAGGCGATCCGCGCCTTCAACGCGAAGCTCGCGGGAGACGACCGCGTGAGCCTGTGCATGGTCCCGGTGGGGGACGGCGTCACGCTGGCGATGAAGCGGTAGGAGTCCTCCCCGACAGGCCCCCCGACCCGTCGCGGATCGCGTCGCGCGCCAGCGTCACGGACGCCTCGATCACATGACGGAGAGATCCCGGCACGCTGTCGGGCCCCCGCCGCGCGCACTCCTCGGCGACGGTGAGCGCCAGCCAGGGCTTCGAATGGCGCCGGATGGCGCGGGCGACGATGTGGTAGGGGTTGAGCCTCTTCCCGTCGTAGTGGGTCCGTCCGTCCTCGGGCAGCCCGGCCGCGCGCCGATAGACGTCGGCGAACCCGCCGTGCCAGAGCTCCATCTCCACGTTGCGCCGACGTAGCCGGGTCACGCGCTGCTTCGACGGTCGCCCGTGGAGATGGGCGCGTGCCTCCGCTGCGTACG
>Ga0307423_1000182_pt1 | contig 41917 bp, 40 predicted proteins | sample SalMarWE160310MG_FD_202154 | JGI IMG/M metagenome (GOLD analysis project Ga0307423, IMG submission 202154) | Salt marsh sediment microbial communities from the Plum Island Ecosystem LTER, Massachusetts, United States - WE1603-10 | ecosystem: Environmental > Aquatic > Marine > Intertidal zone >... | reverse complement strand
ACGGGCGTCGAACTCCCACAGCAGGTCGGCTACCTTCAAGGTGCCGGCAATCACGGTCGCCTCGTAGAGCTCATCGACGAAGTACTTGTTGGCGATGAGCTTGTAGGCGAGGGGGTAGCGATCGGCGAGGCGTCGCGGCCGCTCGAAGGCGCGCTCGCCGATGTAGAAGGAGCGCGCCACCAGGATGCCGCTCACCGCCACCGCCAGCGACAGCACCACCAGGCCCCACTCCACTCCTGCTCCCACCACGTGGTGGCTGACCTGGGCCGCGGCCTCCGCCGCTGCGTGCTCACCACCCCCGAGAGGCAGCAGCACCGGCTCCAAGAACCGCTCGATCAGGTTCCAGCCCTCGTGTCCCGTGAACAGCCTCGGAATCCCCAGGAAGCCACCCACCAGCGACAGCAGCCCCAGCACCACCAGCGGCAGCGTCATCGTCCACGGTGACTCGTGCAGGTGGTGCTCCGCCTCCTCGCCGCCACGGAATGAGCCATGGAACGTCATGTACACCAGGCGGAACATGTAGAACGCCGTCAGCGCCGCTCCCGCGAGACCCAACAACCACAGCACGTAGTACGTCGCTCCGTGACCGTTCAGACCCCCCGACCCGGCCTCGAACGCCTTCGCCAAAATCTCGTCCTTGGAGAAGAACCCCGCGAACGGAACGATCCCCGCGATCGCCAGCGTCGCCGCCAAAAACGTCCAGTACGTCGTCGGCATGTACTTCCGCAGACCGCCCATCTTCCGCATGTCCTGCTCGCCGCCGCAGGCATGGATCACCGACCCCGAGCCCAGGAACAGGCACGCCTTGAAGAACGCGTGCATCACCACGTGGAAGATCGCCGCCACGAACGCACCCACGCCCGCGCCCAGGAACATGTACCCCAGCTGCGACACCGTCGAGTACGCCAGCACCTTCTTGATGTCGTTCTGCATCAGGCCGATGGTCGCCGCGAACACCGCCGTCAAACCGCCGATGATCGCTACCACCAACATCGCCGTCGGGCTCAGCCGGAACAGCACGTTGCACCGCACCACCATGTACACGCCCGCCGTCACCATCGTCGCCGCATGGATCAGCGCCGACACCGGCGTCGGACCCGCCATCGCGTCCGGCAGCCACACGTACAGCGGAATCTGCGCCGACTTCCCGATCGCCCCCACGAACAGTAAGAGCCCGATCACCGTCGCCATCGCCGCGTACTGCTGCGGATGTGCCGCCGCCATCGGGAAGACGTCCGTGAACTCGGTCGACCCGAACACCGCGAAGGTCGCGAAGATCGCCAGGATGAAACCGAAGTCGCCGATCCGGTTGACGATGAACGCCTTCTTGCCGGCCGACGCGCACCAGTCCTTCTCGAAGTAAAACCCGATCAGCAGGTACGAGCACAGACCCACGCCCTCCCAGCCCACGAACAGCACCGGCAGGTTCGAGCCCAGCACCAGCACCAGCATCGAGAACATGAACAGATTCAGGTACGAGAAGTAGCGCGCGTACGCCCGGTCCGACTCCCCGTGCATGTAGCCAACCGAGTACACGTGAATCAGAAAACCCACGAAGGTCACGAACGCCACCATCACCGCCGACAACGGATCCAGCTGGAAGGAGGCGTTGACCGAGATGCTGCCTGCGGCGATCCAGGTGAAGTAGCGCTCGACGATGGTCACGGTCGGCTGATGGACGTACTGCCAGAGGGTCGAAAACGCGACCGCGGTGGCAGCGCCTACGGAGCCCACTCCGACAGCGTTGACGAGTGATTTGCGCGCACGGACACCGCCCAGGAGTAGGTTGAGAACGAACCCGATGAGCGGGAGAATCGGAATCAGCCACAGGGAGCCCAGCATGCCGTCCTCCTACCAGCGCAGGATGTTGAAGCGGTCCACGTCGATGGTTTCCTTGAGGCGGTGGAGCGCTATGAAGAGGGCGAGCCCGACCGCGGCTTCCGCGGCGGCGATGCCGATGATGAAGAACACGAACAGCTGACCCGTGAGGGCGACGGCGACTCCGCGTCTTGCCGCGAACTCGAGCGCGAAGGCGACGAAAGCAAGGTTGGCGGAGTTCAGCATGATCTCCAGCGACAGGAAGATCGCGATGCCGTTACGGCGCAGCAGCACGCCGATAGTGCCGATGACGAACAGGACCGCCGACAGGGAGAGAATCCACGTGTACGGGATCGGGATCAGCGTCGCGGGAGTCATCGCTCCTCCTTGCGGGCCAGCACCAGGGCACCGACGAGCGCCGCCAGCAGCAACACGGAGACGAACTCGAACGGGAACAGATGGGTGGTCATCAGGGCGCGGCCGATCGAGTACGCAGTGCCCTTGCCAGTGTCGGGAAGAAGCGAGCCGAACGACGGTGATTGTCTCGCGATCACGAGGATAATGGCGACACCGATTGCGATCGCAGCCGCAGCGCCGAGAGCGGCCTGTAGCGGTCGCCCGGATCCCAGACGTTCCACCGATCGAATGTTCAGCAACATGATCACGAACAGGAACAGTACCAGCACCGCGCCGGCGTAGACGATGAGCTGGATGGCGGCGAGAAAGTCCATGCCGACCATGGCGTAGATCGCCGACAGGGCAAAGAACACGATCGCCAGCGACAGCACGTTGACCACCGGGCTGCGGTGGGCGATGGTCACCAGAGAGAAGACGACGGCCAGCAGTGCAGCGACGAGGAAGACGTAGGTCACCATGCGACCTCCACTACAGGATTCGCAGCGCCATGGCGGCGCCGACCCACACGAAGTTCAGCACCGACAGCGGCACCATGACCTTCCAGCCGAGCCCCATCAGTTGATCGAAGCGGAATCGCGGCAGGGTCCAGCGAACCCAGACGAAAAACCAGAGGAAGAACGCGACCTTCAGCGAGAAGACGACGACGGTGAGGATCGCCCCGATCCACCCGGATGGCGCCGCCACACCCGGCAGCGTCCAGCCTCCGAAGAACAGGATCACAATCAGGGCCGAGGAGGTCACCATGTTGATGTACTCACTCATGAAGAAAGATGCGAACTTCATCGAGGAGTACTCAGTGTGGTAGCCCGCCACCAGCTCCGCCTCGGCCTCCGGGAGGTCGAAGGGCAGCCGGTTGGTCTCGGCGAAGACCGCCACGATGAAGGTGATGGCGCCGATGATCTGCGGGAAGACGTTCCACCGTGGCAGGAATCCCCACCAGGTTCCGGTCTGCGCGAGCACGATGCTGTCGAGCCGGAACGATGAGGTCGACATCAGGACGCCGACGACGGCAACGGTCATCGCGAGCTCGTAGGAGATCATCTGGGCCGAGGAGCGGATGCCGCCCATGAGGGCGTACTTGTTGTCGGAAGACCATCCCGCGAGCACGATCGAGTACACGCCGAACGAGGCAATTGCGAAGATGTAGAGGATGCCGAGGTTGAGTCCCGGAGCGACGATGAAGCCGTCGATGGCGTGGCCGAAGAGCTTGAGCCCGGGATCGGAACCGAACGGGATGACGATGAAGGTGCTGAGGGCGACAACCAGGGCAATCGCCGGCGCCAGAACATAGAAAAACCGGTTGACGCCGTCGGGAATCAGGTTCTCCTTGGTCAGGAGCTTGACCGCATCCACCACCGGCTGCAGCAGTCCCCAGGGCCCCACGCGGTTCGGGCCGAGCCGGTCCTGAATCAGCGCCGAGCCGCGCCGCTCCACCCACACCATGATCGGCACCGTGGTGAACAGCACGCCGATGACCACGGCCAGCTTGATGAGGGTGACGATGATCTCAGCCCACATGGGCGACCTCCTCCAGACCCAGCGCCGGCACTCCGGGCTCACCGGCGAGACGCCGGTACGTCATCCCGGCGAAGGCGGGAACCTCTGCCGCCAGTTCCTCGAACAGCGCCCGCGGGGAGAGCCCGGGATCGATCTCGAGGCCCAGTCGGGCGGCCAGGAGGAGCAGCGCCTCCGACGCCGGTTTCGCTCCGGCCTTCGGGAAGAGCCCCCGCTGCGCCAGCTGGACTCGGCCGGTCGAGGAGGTGTAAGTGCCGTCGGTCTCGGCCCACGAGGCAAGAGGGAGCAGTACGGACGCCTGGCGTGACAGCGGCGTGTGGGTGCGGCCGAGGGCAATGACGGGGCGTCCTTTCAGCATCTCGGCTGCGGCCTCGGTCTGCAACCACGGATGGGCGTGGTTATCGAGCACGACCAGCGGCCCCGTGGAGCTCCCGAGCATCGTCGTCAGGGCATCCTGATCACCAATTGGGAGGCCGATCAGTCGCGCCCCGGTGCTGTTCGGGTGGCTGTCGACGTTGGCAATCCATTGACGCTGGCCGTTTTTCATGCGGCGGTTCTCGCCGCGGTAAACCGGCGTCAATACGCGAACCCCAAGGTGATCCGCGAAGACCTTCTTGGCCAGGAACAGAGCCTCGTTGGGCAGGTTGGGGGAGGCGACGACCTGGACCTCGGAGTCCGAGGACAGGAGCCGCGTGATCTCGTCGATGGCTTCGGACCAGGACATCTCGGCCGCGCCCTGGTCGCCGGTGCGGGCCGGCTGCTCGATGTCCCGCGCGTTGAGGCTCTCGGCCAGGAAGCGACCGTAGTCGCACATCCACCAGCCGTTGATCTCGGCGTTGTGACGGGGCACGAAGCGGTAGACGACGCCCTTGAAGTGCCCGAGGTCGACGTTGCAGCCGATGCTGCAGCCCGGGCACACGGACGGCGTCTCCTCGAGGTGCCACACCCGCGCCCGGAACCTGAACTCCTTCACGGTGAGGGCGCCGACCGGGCACACATCGGCCGCGCAGGCTGACCACGGGTTGTCGTACGGCTCGCCGTTGAAGGTGTCGATGTAGGAGTGGTTGCCGCGCGACTTCATGGTCAGATCACCGGTTCCAGAAATCTCCTCCGTGAAGCGGATGCAGCGGGTGCACTGGATGCAGCGGTTCTGGTTCTGCACCACGTGTGGTCCGATGAGGCGACGCTCGAACCCAGGGAAAGTGCGACGCTCGTCGACCATGTGCGTGGTGTCGAGACCGTGCTCGAAAGAGTAGTCCTGTAGGTAGCACTCGCCGGCCTGATCGCAAACCGGGCAGTCAAGCGGGTGGTTCTCCAGCAAGAACTCCATCACCGCGGCCCGCGCCTCGTTGACGCGCTCGCTTGCGGTCAGCACCGACATACCTTCTGCAACCGGCGTCGAGCAGGCGGTGACGAGGCGCGGCTGATCCTCGATCTCGACGAAGCAGATGCGGCACTGGCCGACAACGCTGAGCCCCGGGTGGTAGCAGTAGGTGGGCACCTCGATGCCAGCCTTCAGCGCCGCCTCGACGATGTTCGTCCCTTCGGCGATCTGAACCTCGTGACCGTCAATCGTGACTGTGACCATGCTCTCTCCTAGAGCCCGAACGTGCCTCGTCCCGAGCGCACCGGGAGGACAGGGAGCTTCTTCTCCGGCATCGGCGCCGCGGCGTTGATGTAGGCCTTGAATTCGTGACCGAAGTGGTTGAGAAAGCTCGCGATCGGTCCGCAGAAGGCATCTCCCAGCGGGCAGATCGTCATCCCCTGGCTAGCGTAGCGGGAGATCCGCTGCAGCGTTTCGATGTCCGCGGGGCGGCCGTGGCCTCGCCGGATGCGGCGCACGATGTCGAGGGCCCAGTCCGAGCCCTCCCGGCACGGCGTGCACTGGCCGCACGATTCGTGGGCGTAGAACGTCAGCAGATTTTCCAGCGCCCACACCATGTCGACGGTCTCGTCCATGACGATCAGCCCGCCGGAGCCGAGCATCGAGCCGGCCTCGGCGACGGCGTCGAAGTCGGCGGCGGTGTCAATCTTGTCCGCAGGCAGCACGGGCGCCGACGAGCCGCCGGGGATGAACGCCTTCAGGGCCTTGCCGTCGCGCATGCCGCCGCAGTGCTCCTCGATGATCTCGCGGAAGGTAACGCCGAGCGGCAGCTCGTAGACGCCGGGCCTGTTGACGTGCCCCGACACGCAGAACAGCTTCGGCCCGGTGTTGCGCGGCCGGCCGATGGAGGCGAACCATGCCGCCCCGCGCTCGATGATGTGGGGAACGCAGGCCAGGGTCTCTACGTTGTTGACCACGGTCGGGCATCCGAAGACGCCGACCACCGCGGGGAACGGCGGCTTGAGGCGTGGCAGGCCCCGCTTGCCCTCGATCGACTCGATGAGCGCGGTCTCCTCGCCGCAGATGTAGGCGCCCGCGCCGCGGTGGACGAACACGTCGAGGTCGTAGCCGGTAGTCAGGATGTTCCTGCCGAGGTACTTCTTCTTGTAGGCCTCGGCAATCGCACGCTCGAGGATCTCGGCCTCCTCGACGAACTCGCCGCGGATGTAGATGTAGGCGGTGTTCGCGGAGATGGCGTACGACGCGATGATGATCCCCTCGATCAGCATGTGGGGATCGACGTGGATGATCTCGCGGTCCTTGAAGGTCCCCGGCTCGGACTCGTCGGCGTTGCAGATCAGGTACTTGGGCTTGGGCGAGTCCTGCGGCACGAACCCCCACTTGACGCCGGCCGGGAAGCCGGCCCCACCGCGTCCACGGAGGCCGGCGTTCTTGACCTCCTCGCGGATGGCCGATGGGTCCATGATGAGCGCCTTCTTGAGGGCGCCATAGCCGCCAAGGCGAAGGTAGGTGCTGATCGACCTGGAGTTGGCCTCGTCGCGCGCTCGGAGCAGGATGGGTTCCATCATCCCCCCGCGGTTACGGGAGCTCGTCGAGGAGCTGGTCCAGCTTCTCGATGGTGAGCTCGGTGTAGTAGTCGCTGTTGACCTGGACGACCGGCCCCTCGCCGCAGGCGCCGAGGCACTGGACGTCGAGCAGTGTGAAGCGACCGTCGGGCGTGGTCTGACCAAAACCGATGCCGAGCCTCTCCTCGAGGTGCTCGACCAGCGCGGAGGTTCCGCAGAGCTGGCAGGAGAGGGTCGTGCAGACCTGGAGCAGGTACTTCCCCGGCGGCTCGGTCTGGTACATCGTGTAGAACGTCACCACCCCTTCGACGAACGCCGGCGCCAGCTCCAGCCGCTCGGCGACCGCGGTCATGATGCCCGGTGACACCCAGCCCCAGAGCTCTTGGCACATCCACAGCACTGGGAGAACGGCTGCCCGCTGGGTGGGGTAGCGGCCCAGGATCTGCCGGATGCGCTTCTCCATGGCATCATCGAAGCGAACCTCGGTCACCTCGGTTGGGAGGGCCACCTGAAGTGGTTGAGTGCGTGCGAGCGTCATCGATCACCTCGGTCCGGTGAGGCGGCTGGTGGCTGCCTTCTTCGGCCCCAGTCGAAAACTCCCTGCTTCCAGAGATAGATGTAGGCGAAGGCGATGAAGGCGATGAACGCGAGCATGTCCCAGAAAACGGTCAGAGCCTGCTCGGCGAGGAGCTCACGGTAGCTGACCGCCCACGGGTAGAGGAAAGCGACCTCGACGTCGAGCACTACGAACACCAGGGCCACGATGTAGAACTTGACCGGGATTCTCTTCCAGCCACGGTCCAGAAGAGGCACGCCGCTCTCGTAGGTCTGGCGCTTCAACGCGGACGTTGAGCGGCCTTTCTGACCGAGAATGGCAGCCAGCCCAAGGAGCGCGGTCGCCGTCACGATCGCGATCGCAAGCACCATCAAGACTGGAAGATACTGGCTGGCCATGCGCCCTCCCCCATGTGGCCATTTTCACAACCGGCATCCTAGCCGGGACATTTCGGCCCGTCAACTGAGGAGGCCCCCAACAGAGCCGCATCGGGGACCTCATGACAGGGACTTGCGAATCATTTCACGAGGATGTATCTTACGAAGCCGTAGGGGAGATCGCAAAATTCGGAATTCAAGATCCGGATTTCCGGTTTCACCCGATGAGGGCAGAACGGGCAGCCCGGGAGGGGACAGGATGAGGATCAGCAGGACAGAGGAGCACGGGGTCCGGCTCGTCATGCGCCTGGCGGCGCACGGGCGGCAGCTGACCGTGACTCAGCTTGCCGAGCTCGAGAACCTGCCCGAACCGACCGTGGCCAAGGTCCTGCTGCTGCTGCGCCGCGGCGGCATCGTGCGTGCAGAGCGGGGCCGTCACGGTGGCTACTCGCTGTCAGCATCGCCGAGCAGAATCTCGGTTGGTCAGGTGCTGGAGTCCCTCGGCGAACCGCTCTTTGAAGGGCGGTTCTGCTACGGAGCCGACGTGCCGGAAGATCGTGGCTGCCCGCGCGAGGACGGCTGCGGGCTGCGCTCCGTGTGGCGCCACATCGAAACAATGGTGATGCGAGTGCTGTTCGGGACCTCGCTCAACGACCTACTACACGGCGAGGAATCGGTGGAAGCACACGTTGGTGATCTGTGGCCGCTGCGGACCGGTTCCGGTTCCGGCCGCCTTCCGACAACTGAAGTGAATGAGCGGGCCGGACAAGGCATGAGGCCCGCGTACAAGGAGTCATGACGAAATGAGCTCAGCGCCGGTGTTTTCGTGCAGGAACGTCCACGTCTACGTGGCGGACAAGGAGATCGTCAGGGGTGTGAGCCTCGATGTCCAGGCGGGGGAGAAGCACGCGCTCATGGGACCCAACGGCTCCGGCAAGTCGACGCTTGCCGCGGCCTTGATGGGCCATCCGAGCTATCGCCTCGAGGGAGAGATCTTCCTCAACGGCGTCTCGGTATCCGACATGAGCCCGGACGAGAGGGCGCGCCGAGGGATGTTCCTGAGCTTCCAGTACCCGGTGGCGGTCCCGGGAGTGAGCGTTGCCAACTTCCTGCGTGCGGCGCTCTCCGCCTGCCGCGGCGAGGATGTGCCAGTGCGAGAGTTCCGGCAGCTCCTGGCCGACGCCTTCTCGGTGCTCGACATGCCGAAGGCATTCATGGGACGGTACCTCAACGACGGCTTCTCGGGCGGCGAGAAGAAGCGCCTCGAGATCCTGCAGATGATGCTCCTGCAGCCGACCTTCGCGCTTCTCGACGAAACCGACTCAGGGCTCGACATCGATGCACTCAAGGTCGTCTCGGACGGCATCAACCGGGCCAGTGGGAAGGATGTTGGCGTCCTCCTCGTCACCCACTATCAGAGGATCCTGAACTACATCCGACCTGACCGCGTGCACGTGTTCATGAAGGGGCAGATCGTGCGGTCGGGCGGTCCGGAGCTTGCCACCGAGCTCGAGGAACGCGGCTACGACTGGCTGGAGCCCGAGCTCGAACCGGTGGCGGGGGGATAACATGAGAGCAACCGATCGAGAGATCGAGAGCCTGAACCAGGACTACCTGGAGAAGTATGGTTTTCACGATGCGGAGGAGTATCTGCTGAAGGCGCCTCGCGGCTTGAACCACGAGGTCGTGGAGATGATCTCCCGCTATAAGAGCGAGCCCGAGTGGATGCGCGAGTTCCGCCACCGCTCGTTCGACATCTTCCTGTCAAAGCCGATGCCGAAGTGGGGCGACCAGGAGATGCTTGGTGAGATCGACTTCGATAACATCTACTATTACCTCAAGCCGACCGGTCAGCAGACCACGGATTGGAACGAGGTTCCCGAGAAGATCAAGAAGACCTTCGACCGCCTCGGCATCCCGGAAGCGGAGCGCAAGTTTCTCGCCGGCGTCACGGCTCAGTACGAGTCGGAGGTGGTGTACCACTCGATCCGCGAGGACCTCGAGAAAATGGGCGTCATCTTCTGCGACATGGACACCGGTCTGCGCGAGCACGAGGAGATCGTCAAGAAGTACTTCGGGACGGTGATTCCTCCCGCCGACAACAAGTTCTCCGCCCTCAACAGCGCCGCCTGGTCCGGTGGCTCGTTCATCTACGTGCCGCCCGGCACTAAGGTCGACATCCCGTTGCAGGCGTACTTCCGGATCAATGCCGAGAACATGGGGCAGTTCGAGCGCACGCTGATCATCGCCGACGAGGGCGCCTCGGTGCACTACATCGAGGGCTGCACGGCGCCGGTGTACAGCTCCGACTCGCTGCACTCCGCGGTCGTCGAGCTGATCGCGCTCAAGGGTGCACACATCCGCTACTCAACGATCCAGAATTGGTCCACCAACGTTTTCAACCTGGTGACCAAGCGCGCCAAGGCGTACGAGGACGCGGTGGTCGAGTGGGTCGATGGCAACCTCGGCTCGAAGCTTACGATGAAGTACCCGGCGATCCTCCTAGTCGGCGAGCGGGCGCACGGCGAGGTGCTGTCGGTGGCGTTCGCCGGCACCGGACAGCACCAGGATGCCGGTGCCAAGATGATCCATGTCGCACCCAATACGACCTCGCGGATCATCTCCAAGTCGATCTCGAAGGGTACGGGGCGGTCGTCCTACCGCGGCCTGGTCAAGATGGCGAAGGGCGCCGTCAACTGCAAGACCCACGTCGAGTGCGACGCGCTGCTGATCGGCGAGAGTGCTCGCTCGGACACCTACCCGACCATGGAGATCGCTGAGAATGACGTCAGCGTCGAGCACGAGGCCAGGGTCTCCAAGCTCGCCGATGAGCAGATCTTCTACCTGCAGAGCCGAGGCATCTCCGAGGATCAGGCACGACTGATGATCGTCAACGGGTTCATCGAGCCCTTCGTGCGCGAGCTGCCGATGGAGTACGCGGTCGAGCTCAACCGCTTGATCGAGCTGGAAATGGAGGGCTCCGTTGGCTAATCCCGTCACCGCCGTTCCAGAGACGCGGCCGCTTCTCGACGAGGCAGCGGTGCGCGAGCTGTCCCGGCGCCTCGGCGAGAGCGACGTCCTGCTCGGGTTTCGCCTTGGCGCGCTGCGGATCTTAGGCGACACGCCGCTACCGGATCGTGTTCAGCACCTGTGGCGCTACAGCGACCCGAGCCGGTTGCTGGCGCCTGAGCTGCTGGGCGAGGGCGGTCAGCCCGCGGCCGTGGAGGTGCCGGAGGTTCCTCTGGACGGGGCGGTGATCCTGCTGCGAGCCGGCGCACCACCGCTGGTTCGCCTGTCGGAGGACGCCGAGCGCTCGGGGCTCCGCGTCATGCCGTTGGAACGGGCCGACGCGGCGGCAAGCTTGCTGGGGAGTGCGGTGCCGGCTACGCACGGCTTCTTCGAAGCGCTGAACGCGGCGGCCTGGAGCGCCGGGCTCGGACTCTTGGTCCCGCCCAAGGCTCGCGTCGAGGGCCCGATCCGGGTCATCGTCGCTGCGGCTGCCGGGAGCTCGATGCCACGCCTGCTGGTGCGGATCGGAGAGCTGGCCGAGGCGACGATCGTCGAGGAGCACGCAGGCGGGGGAGAGGGGTCATACGTGACCTCGGTAACCGAGATCGAGGCCGGGGCGGGTTCACACGTCCGCCACGTCCTCGTGCAGCGCTGGGCGGCCGGTGTCGCAGGCCACGTCACCACCCGCGCGCGGCTCGGCCGCGACGCCGATCTGGCCACGATCCTGGCCTCCTTCGGCGGCTCGCGGGTCAAGATGGACATCGGCGCGGTGCTGGAGGGCGCGGGAGCTCGCAGCGAACTGGTGGGGTTCGTCCTCGGCGAAGACCGGCAGCACATGGACCACCACACGGTTCACCACCACCGTTCCGGCCACACCTGGTCCAACATCGACTTCAAGGTGGCGCTCACGGATCGCGCCCGCTCCGCCTACACGGGGATCATCCGCATCGACGAGAAGGCCGCCGTCACAGAGGCCTACCAGGAAAACCGCAACCTGCTGCTCTCCGAGACCTGCCGCGCGGACACCATCCCAGAGCTCGAGATCTTGACCGATGACGTGCAGTGCTCACACGGCGCGACCGTGGCGCCGCTCGATCAAGAGATGCTCTTCTACCTCGAGAGCCGCGGCATTCCGTCCGAGAAGGCGGAGCGCCTGATCGTGCGCGGTTTCCTGGAGACGACGCTGTCACGGGTGCCGGAGGCCGTTCGCCCGCAGGTCGTGGACATTGTCGAGGAACGCCTGAGTCACTTCCTCGGAGGGCACCGATGACAGGTGAGGCCGAGAAGCCCAGCAAGGACCCAAGCCCGCAGCCGTCGGTTGCGGAGGACCGCTGGCCGGAGCTGACGAGCCGCTTTCCGGCGTTGAGGAGGACCGTCAACGCCCACCGCCTTGTCTACCTGGACACCGCCGCCACCGCTCAGAAGCCGGACGGCGTGATCACGGCCGAGCAGGACTACTACCGGAGCTTCAACGCCAACGTCCACCGCGGCATCCACACCCTCGCCGAGGAAGCAACGGCGGCGTACGAGTACTGCCGCGCGCGCGCAGCCCAACTGGTAGCGGCGCCGAGTCCGTCGTCGGTCGTCATCACCCGCAACGCCACCGCATCACTGAACATGGTCGCGCGCGGTCTCGAACACACTCTCCGCGAGGGAGACGAGGTCCTTCTCACCGAGATGGAGCACCACGCGAACCTGGTGCCGTGGATCATGCTGGCCGGCCGCACTGGCATCGTCCTCAAGCACATCCCGATCACCGACGAGGGACGGTTGGACCTGTCGAAGCTCCCCGCGCTGCTGACGCCGAAGACGCGGATCGTTTCGCTGATGCACGTTTCCAACGTGCTGGGCACCATCAACCCGGTGGCCGAGATTGCGAAAGCCGCCCATTCCCACGGTGCCATCGTCGTGGTCGATGCGGCACAGTCGGTGGGCCACATGCCGGTCGACATGGTTGAGCTCGGCGTCGATGTCCTCGCGTACTCCGCGCACAAGTGCTACGGCCCCATGGGGTTGGGCTTTCTCGCCGCAAAGCCGGAGATACTCGAGCTCATGGAGCCGATGGAGGGCGGCGGGGAGATGATCAACGAGGTCTACCTCGATCGTGCGACGTGGGCCGAGCCGCCGTTGAAGTTCGAGGCCGGTACGCCGAACGTGGCGGCGGCGGCGTCGTTCCCGGTCGCGGTCGACATGCTCGAGGAGGTCGGCCTCGCGGCCGTTCGCGAGCACGAGGAGGAGCTGGCCGGGTACGCGCTGGAGCGGTTGTCGAGCCTCCCGGGCCTGGTGATCTATGGTCCTACGGACCCCGCCGAGCGCGGCGGCCTCGTCAGCTTCCACGACCCCGAGGTCCATCCCCACGACATGGCCACCCTGCTGGACCAGGCGGGTGTTGCGGTGCGCGCGGGCCACCACTGCGCCCAGCCGCTGCACCGGCGCCTGGGCGTCGCGGCCACGACGCGCGCCTCGCTCGGCGTATACTCGAGCAAGCCCGACGTCGATGCCCTGTACGAGGGCATCCGCTTCGCGAGGAGGTACTTCAACCCATGAGCATGGATGCGCTGGACCAGCTTTATCGAGAGGTCATCCTCGACCACCACCGGCATCCGCGCGGCCGGCACGACATCGGTCGGGTGGATGTCGAAGCCTCCGGGCTCAACCCGTCCTGTGGAGACGAAGTGACCCTGCAGCTGCAGGTCGAGAACGACCGCATCACCGACGTCGCGGTGATCGGCCGTGGTTGTGCGGTGTCGACCGCGTCGGGTTCGATTCTGGCGGAGCTCGTCAAGGGCCACACCGTCGAAGAGGCACGACAGATCGCGGAGATCTTCAAGCGGATGATGCACGGCGAGGACCCGCCGGCCGAAGCCGATCTCGGCGACCTCGAGGCACTGACCGGCGTGCGTCAGTTTCCCGTTCGCATCAAGTGTGCCCTGCTGCCGTGGGTGACGCTGCTCGACGCCGCCGTTGCACGAGCCGAGGGGCGTACCGAAACCACCGTAACCACCGAGTGAGCCCTGGAGCCGAGGAATGACCGTTACAGCAGAGCAGATTCGTACTTCCCTGCAGCCGGTGAAGGACCCCGAGATTAACATCTCGATCGTTGACCTCGGGCTGATCCGCGGCATCGAGGTCGACGGCACGACCGTCACCGTTCGCCTCACCCTGACCTCGCCGATGTGCCCGCTGGGACCCGAGATCGTCGAGGCCGCGAAGTTCGCCGTCTGCCGCATCGATGGGGTTGAAAAGGCCGACGTCGATCTGGTGTGGTCACCACCGTGGGATCCCCGGGTGGACGCCACCGAGGACGTGAAGGCGCAGCTCGGGATCTGGGACTAACCCTGAGGAGGAGAACAACCCCAGGGACCCTGGCGACGACCCCTCATGAATGATGCCGGCTAGCCTCTCAGGAGCCCGTAGAGCAGCATGTCCATGCGCCGGCCTTCCTTGACGACCGCCCTGCGCAGGCGGCCTTCGAAGGTGAAGTTGCACTTCTCGAGCACACGCGCCGAGGCCAGGTTGGACCCAAAGACACACGCCTGTAGGCGGACGAGGTCGAACTGCTCGAAGGCCCACGCGCTGAAGGTCCTCAGCGCCGCGGTCGCAATCCCGTCTCCCCAGAACGGTTCGCCGAGCCAGTATCCGACCTCGGCCGAACCGCGTTCGACGTCGCTCCCGAGCTCGAGGCCGATGCCGCCGATGAGCTCCGCCTCAGTGGCGATGGCGAAGTCCGTCGTCGGTTGCTGCTCGGCCACAAGGCCGAGCCACGCGACGCCAGCCTCGCGGGTGTACGGATACGGGAACCGGTCACGGAGATGGATCGAGACGTTGCGGTTGCCGGCGTGCCGAAGGAGCGCTTCGAGGTCCTCCGGTCGGTAGTTCCTGATCCGCCAACTCCCGAAGAGAAGCTCCATGCAACGCATTCTACAGTGGGGACTCGGGTACGATGGATGTGTCACAACGGTGTTGAGTGAGCTCACAGGCGGCGGCCGAGCTGTCGCGGTCGCCGAGGCGGGTCCGGGGGACGAGCGGCGAGGCGAACATGACGTGGAAGATGCCGCGAGAGAGCCGATACTTGGAGGGCCGGCGCAGCCGCCGGTTTCCCATTAAGAGTGGCATCAGTGCGGTTTGGTTCGTCGTTCTGATCGTGCTCTACATGGTTCTCGCGGGCAATCCGGCCCTTCAACGGCGGCAGGGTCCGGCCGGCGCATCAAGTTCAACGTCCTCCATGCCTCCAGTGCCGGGGGGGAGGGTCGGCGGAGGGACCGGCTTCGTGTCGCGCGTCTTTGCTGACAGCAGTCGGACCTGGAGCGAGGTGTTCGCGGGTATGGGACGGAGGTACGAGGAACCGACTCTCGTCCTCTTCTCCGGCGTCGTGCACTCGGCCTGCGGCTTCGCGGAGCCCGCCGTTGGTCCCTTCTACTGCCCCCACGACCATCGGGTCTACATCGATCTCGACTTTTGCGAGGACCTTCGAACGCGCAGTGAGACCCCTGGTGACTTCGCGCAGGCGTACGTCATCGCACATGAGGTTGGCCACCACGTGCAGAACCTGCTGGGGACGTCCGACCGCATCCGTGCTCGGCAGCGCTCAGTGAGTGTGTCCGAGGCCAACGCCCTTTCGGTGAGGTTCGAGCTGCAGGCCGACTGCCTGGCCGGCATTTGGGCCTACCACGCAGATCGTCGGAGCCACCTCCTCGGGCAGAGTGGCTTCAAGGAGGCACTCGGAGCGGCCAGCGCTATCGGTGACGACAGGATTCAGAGTGCGTCTTTGGGGTACGTGATGCCCGACTCCTTCAGCCACGGCACCTCGGCCCAGCGCGCCTTCTGGTTCCAGCGTGGGTACCAGTCCGGCATCCTCGACAGCTGCGACACATTTACGGTTATGAGCCCGTAAGGGGCGCCGGCGCCTCGAGAGGCGATCCGAGCCGGTCGTCGGCTTCCAACGTGCCGAGGGAACCGGTGTGGAAGAAACGAGCCGGACGCGACGGACCGCGTCCGGCTCACGTCCGAGAATCGGACGCTGCGCTCGCGTAAGAAGACTCCGGGCTACTTCGTAAGCAGCTCGATAGTGCCGCTGAAGCTGTTGATCTCTATGTGCGGCCCGCCGGCGCCGGTCGAGAACTGGGCCCGGCGACCCGGCGCATACTTGCTCGTCCGCTCGGCCTTGGGGCCGATCTCGTTGTGGATGTTCCCGCTGAACGTGCTGAGCTCGAAGTCTGCCGCCAGATTCTTGGGAACAACAAGCGTCACGGATCCGCTCAAGCTCTTCAACTTGAGACTGTCGCTGCCTGTCGGCGCCGCCTCGCACCGGATTGTCCCGGATGTCGTGCTCAGCCTGCCGCCGGTGATAGAGCCACCCTCTATCGCGATGCTGCCGCTGACACTGGTAGCGCTGAGCTCGCCGTCAGCACGCGCCACCTTGATCTTACCGCTCACCGTTTCGAGGCTGGTGTTGCCGGCCGTCGTTTCGGTCTTGATGGTACCGCTGACCGACGAGCATTCTATCTGACTCGGTGTGCCCGTGATCGAGACGTCGCCGCTCACGGACTCAAGATCGAGTTTGCCGGACAGGCCGGCGGCGGAAACGTCCGCACTCACCGTCTCGACCTCGACGCGGCTGCCCTCCGGGACATGCACGGTCAGCTCGCTGCCGTCGACGTTGTGGGCGTGGCGGGGCAGAACAACACGGATGACGGTGCGTTTGCCCGAGCTGTCGATGGCGAGGCGCTCGGCCCCCTTTCCGAGCATGCCGGTAACCTCGACCTCGGCCTTGCTCCAGCCGACAACATCGACCGAGCCGGCGAGGTTGTGGATCTCCACGATACCGTCGGGGGATGCCGCGCGTGTCTCATTGATCTTCTGCTGAGCCCACGACGTGCCGGCGACAAGCAGAAACGTGATCAGGACGGTTGTCACTCTTCTCATCTCGACCTCCTTGGCCTCACAGCTCGACGGGTGTCATGGTCGCCCGCTCGAGGAGGCTGATTTCCAGTTGGTAGCTCGCCACCAGTTGGTGTGCGAGATCCACGTTGTTCGGATCCTGCTCCAAGGCTGCGGTGATTTGCGAAATGGCGTGGTCGATGACACGCAGGTTCTTCTGCACCGTCGCGACAGTTTGTGGCTGCAAGGCCCCCGGGCGGGTCTGGAGCACCGCGAGCAGCCGGTCGCGGGCATCGCCGAAGGAAGCTTCAGCTGAGGCGACCTCGGCCAGGGCCGTGCCTGGCACCAACACCGTCACCGGCCGGCTCGTTCCCAGGGCTGACCGAGGTGGTCTTCCCAGGTTGCCGCGGAGAACGACAACCGCTGCCACCGCCAGCAGCAGTGCCGCGGCAACAGCCAGCAACCGGCGGCCGCCCGGCAACGCCAGCGGGCGCCGTTCCAGCTTGCGGGCTATGGACGGCCAGAGATCGGTCGTCGGCTCGATCCTGTGCGGCAACCCGGCGACGCGTTCAAGAAGACGGAGTAGCCGTGCGGCCTTCAGCTCGCACTCCGGACATGATTCGAAGTGGTCCCGGACCAGCAGCGCTTCGGACCGCCGCAGCTCGCCGTCGACATAGTCATCGATCCGGTCGCGCACCCATTCGCATCTCATGAGGAAAGTGCCTCCCTCAGCAGCCGGCGTGCACGGTGCAGCTGTGCTTTCGACGTTCCCTCTGCGATCCCCAGAACACCGGCGATCTCGCGGTGGCGGTACCCCTTGATGTCATGGAGGATCAGGACAAGCCGAGCGCGCTCCGGCAAGCGGGAAATCGCCCGCTCGAGGTCCAACTTGAGGTCGACCTGCGCTTCGCCGTATGCGTCCGCCAAGACGCCGACCCCGCGACCTTCGCCGATCGTCACCTCCTGCGTCCGTGACCGCCGGTTTCCGAGCACGACGTTGACGGCTACGCGGTATATCCAGGTCGAAAACGCACTGTCGCCGCGAAACGACCGCAACCGCCGCCAGCCTCGGACGAACGTCTCCTGGGTGAGGTCCTCAGCGAGCGCAGCATCTTTGGTCATCCTCAGGCAGAGCGCGAACACGACACCTCCGTTCAACCGGTAGAGCTCCTCGAATGCCTCGATCTCGCCTTTGCAGGCCGCCTCAACCAGCGCTCTCTCGCTGCCAGGCTTCCCGGGCTCGGGCACCTCCCGGCGTCGGTCAAGAGAGCTGACCCGAGGCAACCGCTCTACCGCTTCCACACCCACTGTGATGCTCTCGCGTCGCGTTTGGTTTGAACGAGGGCTTCCGGATCTGTTGTATGCGTTCACGCTTCAAGTTACGACATCACCTTGACCTGGGTTCTCGGCATTGGCCGATCTGCATGCTAGGCTCAAAGGGATGTCATCCGATCGGTGAAGAGGAGAGGCGAGATGTCCAGGAGGAGCCGGCCGCAGAGTGGTTCAGACCTCGAGATCCACCCGCTGACGGCGGATCGCTGGCGGGACTTCGAGGAGCTGTTCGGCGACCGGGGTGCGTGCGGCGGCTGCTGGTGCATGTGGTGGCGGCTTCCGGGGAAGGAGTTCGATGCCGGCAAGGGGGAAGGCAACCGTCGCGCGATGCGCAGTATTGTCGAAGGAGGGCGGGTGCCGGGACTGCTCGCATACCGGGGTGGGACGCCGATCGGTTGGTGCTCCGTCGCACCACACAGCGAGTTTGGAAGGCTGCAACGGTCGCGGCTCCTGCGCCCGGTCGATGACCAGGAGGTGTGGTCGGTGATGTGCCTGTTCGTAGCCCGAGAGACTCGCCGCGGCGGTGTCGCTGTTCGCCTGCTCGAAGGGGCGGCGGACTACATCGAAAGACAGGGTGGGCGCATCCTCGAGGGGTACGCCGTCGAGCCGAAGAACGACCGCATGCCAGACGTCTTCGCCTATCACGGTCCGGTCTCCGCCTTCCTGGCCGCAGGCTTCGAGGAGGTCGCTCGCCGTTCTCCAACCCGTCCGATCATGAGGCGTGTCGTCGGCGGCTGACCGGTGGGCTGAAGCCTTCCGATACGTGCGTGCTACCCTCCGTTCTCAGCGCAGCGGGCGCCGTGCTCTCGACGGGCGAGGAGCCGGTTGCGGGGAGGGTCGACATGACGAGTTCTTCCCGAAACGTCCTGATCACCGGAGCCTCCTCGGGGATCGGCCTGGCCTGCGCGCGGCTGTTTCTCGAGCGTTCAGACCGGGTGGTGGCTCAGTATCGGAGCCACGCGACCCCGGTCATGCGTCTGGCGGACGAGTATGGCGCGGAACGCGTCGCCGCGGTAGGCGCAGATCTCTCCCAGGAGGTCGACTGCCGCCAGCTGATGGCCACCGCCGGAAGGCCTGACGTTGTCGTTCACTCGGCAGGGATCTGGACCTCCGGCGCCATCCGGACTCTGACCGCCGAGATCCTCGAGAAGACCTTCCGTACGAACACGTTCTCGGCCTACTACCTGGCCCGGGAAGCGTCCCGAGTGATGGAACGAGGGTCAATTATCCTCATCGGATCGACGGCGGGCCAGCGCGGCGAGCCCGAGCACAGTCACTACGCGGGATCGAAGGCGGCTCTCTGGGGCCTGGTCCAGTCGCTCGCCCAGGAGCTCGCGCCGGCCATCCGCGTCAACCTGGTCTCCCCTGGCTGGGTACGGACACCGATGGCGGAGCCGTCGCTCGCCGAGGGAGACAGGGAGAGCCGGATCGCCGCTGGTGTACCGCTGAACCGCATTGCCGAGCCTGAAGACGTGGCAGAGGTGGTCTACTTCCTCGCCGATGAGCGGCGGGCCCGTCACCTGACCGGTGCCGATCTGCCGGTCTCGGGTGGCGCTCTGCTGCCGATGCCGCGCGGCTGACAGGGGGTGCAGATGAAGTTTCTGACGCTCGAAGGTGGGCAGCTCGGAGCTCTGAGCGAGGATCGGGTGGTGGACCTGGCGGCCGCGGCGGGAGCTCTCGGCATGACTTTACCCGCGGCAACGCTCGTCGAGCTGGTCGAACGGGGTGATTCGGGTGCGGAGGCGGCCTGGGCGCTTTGCCTCCGGGCGTTGGAAAGGGGGATTGCCACACGACCGGTCTCCGCTGTCCGGCCGCGTGCACCGATCCCTTGCCCGCGGCGCAACATCATCTGTATCGGCAAGAACTACCGCGAGCACGTCAAGGAGGTTGCCGCGACGGCGATCGGGGGAACCGGCATCCCGGAACAGCCGATCTTCTTCACCAAGGCGACGACCGCGGTCATTGGCCCCGGTGATCCGATCCCCAGCCATGCCGAGGTCACCGACAAGCTCGACTACGAGGCCGAGCTCGCGATCGTGATCGGCAGTGAGGCACGGGACATATCACCGGAGCGGGCAATGGACCATGTCTTTGGTTACACGGCCATCAACGACGTTTCGGCACGAGACCTGCAGGCGGCCCACGTGCAGTGGTTTCGCGGCAAGTCGCTTGACGGCTCGGCGCCGATGGGGCCGGCCATCGTCCACCGGTCGGCCATGCCGGCGCTGGAGCAGATCCGCATATGCTGCTGGGTGAACGGCGAGCTTCGCCAGGACGGCCATCTCGGCCAGCTCATCTTCGACATACCGAGCATCCTGGTGACGCTGTCGAGCGGAATGACCCTGCTGCCTGGCGACATCATCGCTACCGGCACGCCGAAGGGAGTTGGAGCGGGCTTCAAACCGCCACGGTTTCTGGTCCCGGGTGACGAGGTGGCAATCGAGGTCACCGGGGCAGGACGCCTGGTCAACCGCGTGGCCTAGGCCGGGCCCTGCCTGTCTCCTTCGTTCAGGTTCGTTCTACTAGACACCGTTTCGAGTGTCGATGAGGCTTGATTGTGAACCGCCAAGTACGCCAAGCTCGACTGTCGCCGGTCGCAGTAGATTGCGAATGAACGATCCGGACTAGCTCACACTCGCAAGAACGCCAGCAGGTAGCGTCCCGCCACAAACAGCACGATCAGAGCAAGGATCGTCCGAATGACGCGCGCCGGAACTAGCCTTTGCAACCGTGCACCGCAGTACATGCCGGCGGCGCCGCCGAGGCCGAAGAGGAGGCCAAGACCCCAGTCGGGCGCGACGGCCTGCCCCGGGAAGAACGGCGCAATCACGACGTAGAAAGCGGCTCCGGCGGCGGAGGCGGCGAAGGTCCCGGCGAGCGCCGCCCCGGCGATCGTGTAGACGGGCAGGCCGAAACCCGCCACCAGGATAGGAGCGATGATTGAGCCGCCGCCGATACCGTAGAGACCCCCAACGATGCCAACCACCAGGGAGAGAGAGAACAGTGCCGGAGTTGAGAGTTCGAAGCGGTGGCCCGAGTACTCGTACCTGATTCGGGCCGCTGTGACCTTCTCGATGTTCACGCGCGACGGCGCGCCTGCAACGGCGCTCGCCAACTTGCCGCCGCCGCGTAGGCCCTGCGCGAGGCGGACGGCAACCCAGAGCAGGACGAGGCCGGCAAACCCCTTGAAGTTGGTCGGGTCGGGGAGGTAGCGGACGCGAACGATGACACCGGCCAGCACGCCCGGCAGCGTCCCGGCGATGATCACCCATGCGATGGGCCACACCATCCGGCCCTCGCGAAGGTACCTCCAGATGCCGCTGGGCGTGGCCACGACGTTGTACAGGTGGTTGGTGGCGCTGACCGCTGGCGTTGTGAAGCCGAGCACCGACATCTGAAAGGGCAGCAGCAGGAATGCGCCGGAGACCCCCGCCATGGACGTAAACAACGATATCGCGAAGGCAACCAGTGGCGGCAGCAGAGGCGAGACCTCGATGCCTGCGGTGGCGAAGTGCGTGTCGTCCTCCCAGACCCAGTAGCCGTCTTGTCCAGCTCTATTCTAGCGGCGACTGTTGCAGGATGACGCCAGCTACACGAGCTCCCGGAACAGCTCGTTGGAGAGGAGCCACCCGCGAGGAGCCAGCCGTACTGAGTTTTCGGCGCGCTCGGCGAGGCCAAGGCTGAGAAAGTCCTCGAGCTTGGCCGCGAACGATGGGAATACCGAGGCCGCCTCTGCCACACGGTCGCAGGCAACGCCGCGGGCGAGACGCAGCCCGAGGAGAACGTCCTCCGCGAGCAGCTCGTTGGGTTTGAGAATGGTGCTCCAGGCGAGGGGCCTGGTTCCCTGTTCGATCGCCAAGAGGTACGCGTCCAGGTTCTCGAGGTTCGCCCATCGCCGATTCCCGTCGTGGCCGTGCGCGGCGACGCCCAGAGCGTGGACAGCAAGATGGAGCCAGTAGCGCGTGTTGTGCTGCGCGGCGTGCCCCGGGAGGGCGAAGTTGGAGATCTCGTAGTGCTCGTAGCCGGCAGCGCACAGTGTCTCGTGAACCAGCAAGTACAGCTCGGCCGCCTCCTCGTCGCTCGCGAAACCCTCTGGGTGGCGGCGGGCGAGCGCCTGCAGCCGATGGGGCTTGTCCATCTCGAGCAGATAGACCGAGAGGTGGTGAGGTCGGAGCTCGAGCATCTTAGCCAGGCTTCGCCTGAGAGATGTTCGGCTCTGGCGGGGAATCGCCAACATCAGGTCGAGGCTCACCTGGAACCCGCCGTGCTCGAGCACGAGGCGTGCCGAGCGCTCGGCGGTGTCAGCGGTGTGCCGGCGGTCCAGAAGCTCGAGCTCCCCGGGGAGGAATGACTGAACGCCCATCGACAGGCGGTTGATCCCGACAGCTGACCACCTCTGCAGGAGCGCCGGGCTCACATCCTCCGGGTTGGCCTCGGCCGTAACCTCGGCCCCCACAGCGAAGGGGAAACGTGACGTCAGCCGCTCGAGGAACGCTGCGAGGCGATCGGGTGGAACCCGAGACGGTGTGCCTCCACCCACGTAGAGGGTCTCGAGGTAACTGCCGGCCGCGAGGTCGATCATCTTCAGCTCGTGCTCGAGGGCATTCATGTAGGGCTCGAGAAGCCGGCTCGAGGTGGAGACCACAAAGGTGCAGTACGAGCACCGTGACGTGCAGAACGGCAGATGAACGTACAGGCTGGAGCCTTCCCCACTGACGGCGTTCCGCGATGGCTTGGAAGATCCTCGCGCAGTCAGCGTGTCGCCTCCGGGTGACCCGCTACCGCTCGAACATCGATTCCGGCTGCTTCGAGCTCATTGCGGACGACTTTAGGATCGACGTGAGCCGTCGGCAGCGGTTCGGTGTTGGCCAGCTTCCAGAGCAGTGCCGCGGTGACAGCTGCGGCGCGTTGCTGCTGTCCGAGGTCGAGGAGGTCGAACGTGTCACGAGCACTGTGGTAGGCGGCGCCCACGGCGGCGGCGAGACGCGAGCGCAGCACCAGGATCGGCACACCGGCCAGGAGGAAGGGTTGGTGGTCGGAGTAGAGCCCGGGTTGATCGGGCACCTGGTCCGAAATACCGAATCCGGCCAGCTGCTGCGCCAGCTTGGTGAGCAGCGGCGCGGCCCGGGGTTGGAGCATGGTGGCAAAGCCGGTGGGCTCGCCGACCATGTCGAGGTTCACTACGGCGCGGATCGACTTGAGCTGGGCGGCGTGGTCCCGCACGTACGTCTCCGATCCAAGCAGCCCGAGCTCCTCGCCGGTGAAGGACACGAAACGAATCGTGCGTCGCGGGCGCAGTCCCTGCTCGACCAGGGTCCGCGCCGCCTGCCACAGTACGAGCGTTCCCGTGCCATTGTCTCCCGCTCCCTGTCCCTGATCCCAAGAGTCGAGGTGAGCACAGGCGATGACGACCTCGCTCGAGTCGCGGCCGGGGAGGTCGGCGACGATATTGTAGGCGGTTGCCGGAACACGGTCGGCGAGGAGAGTCACCCTGACCTCGGGGTTGGCGCCAGCCGCCGCCAGGCGCGCGAGCCAGGCGCCGGTTGTTGCCGGGATGCTGAGAGCTGGGATAGGACCCGGAGCACCTGACAGCGTCACGGTTCCGGACCGTAGCGGCTGCTCAAGGCCGGCCGGCGTGTACAGGAACGCTGCGGCGCCGGCACCGGTTGCGGCATCATACTTGCGGGTACGGTGTATCCAAGGTTGCCCTTGAGGTACGCCGGTCCGTACCAGGAGGGCCACCCCGCTGGCGGCATCGCCGAGGGCGGTGATCTCGTCTGGGGTACCGAACCCCGCGTCCACAACCCGAAGCAAGAGGCCTTGCGGCGGCGTCGAGGCCGAGTTTGCGAGGGGGACCACCGGCGGTGAAAAACTGGTGGGCTGCACCAGCACCAAGCTCGCCCTGTGAACCTCCCAGAGCGGCACGCTCACCGGCTCCCGGCGGACCAGCGGCACGCCGGCCTCTCGGAAAATCTCCGCGGCAAGGTCCTCTGCACGACTCCCATTCGGTGTTCCGGCAACGCGCGGGCCGACGCGGTCAATCAGCCGTACCGCCGCTTGGCGCATGAATGGCGAGCGAAGGGCAAGCCCAAGCAGCCGATTGATCTGGCCGTCGTGGGAATCGGCGGCGTTTGCCGTAACGATGCCGAGGACGACAAGAAGGACGGAGATGGTGGGCAAAACGGCGCGGCGGGAGGCGATCATGGCACATATGGTACCGCAGGTGGAATTCCATGGCGGCAAGGAAATTGCTAGGGTTAGTGACGTGCACAGCGACCGCGGTCCCTTCCGCAGAGCGCTCGAGGTCTCGCTGCTGGTCCACCTGCTGCTGGTCTTCCTGCTGCTACCGCACCTGAAGAGGGTTTGGCCGGCGACCTCGTCGGTGGCCGAGAAGATGACGGTCCGCCCGCCGGTCGACGCGAAACCGTTGAAGTTCGAGCTCGTGGAGCTTCCGAACCAGCGCCAGGAAAAGCCGGCCGACGAAAGTCGAGCGGCTGCCTCTGATCTCGACCGCCGAGCGCACGGCGGCGAAGGAGAAGCCGGGGCGAGCCGACCCGGCAGCCGTGGCAACACACCGGAGGCGATTGTCGCCGAGGGTGGAAGACGGCTGGGCGTAGGAGCGCCGCCGATGCGCCGCGGGCCGCAGCAACGGCCGGTGCCGGCCCCACAGCCGCGGCCTGTGGCTCGGCCGTCTCGCGAGACCGAGCAGACGCAGCGGGAGGCGGTCCTCAAGGAGGGAGCGGGCGAGCTGAAGCCGGAGCCGCCGGAGACCAGGCCGGCAATCCAGCTGCCACCTGCTGGTGCGTGGGCACAGCCGCCGGACGAAGGAGGGCTGGCCCAAAACCCGGATCGCAAGGGTGGGCGCTTGGATACCGGTGCGCTCTCCTTTGATACCCAGTGGTACGACTGGGGGCCGTACGCTGCAGCCATGCTGCGCAGAATCCGCCGCCACTGGCGGATCCCGGAGCTGGCGAGGCTCGGCGCGAAGGGCGTGGTCAGGATCAGGTTCTTCATCGAGCGCGACGGCACCGTGAGCGGGCTCAAGATCATCGACGAGTCCGGGAAGCCGCCAATGGACTTTGCGGCCCGCGATGCAATCAGCGATTCCTCGCCCTTCGACGCGCTGCCCAGCGATCTGACCGGAGTGACGCGCGAGGGCGTAACCATCTCTTTCTACTACAATATGAACCCGCCGGACATGAAAGAGTGAGGAGCACTACGTGATTGACATACTGATATCGGGCGGCCTCGTGATGATCCCGCTCGGGCTGCTGTCGCTGGTCGCACTGGCCATCATCTTCGAGCGGCTGTGGGTGCTGAGGCGTGGCAATTTCGTGAACGACACAACCGTGACCACGCTGGCGCAGCTCTTGGCCCAGCGCGAGTATGTCCCCGCGCAAGAGTTCTGCAGGCGTCACCCCGGTCCCTTCACGGAGCTGGTGACGACGTTGGTCGAGAACCGACACGCCCCGTACGATGAGCTGCGGGAGATCCTCGAGGACACGGGGAGGCGGCAGCTCAAGGGGCTCGAGCGTGGCCTGCCGGCGTTGGCGACGGTCGTCGCCGGAGCGCCGCTCCTCGGGCTCCTCGGTACCGTGCTCGGGATGATCAAGATCTTCACGGTGGTGGCGTCGACCGGAACCAGTGTCGCAGAGCAGCTCTCCTCCGGCATCGCGGTGGCCTTGATCACGACTGCAACCGGTCTGATCATCGCCATCCCCGCCCTCTTCGTCCACGCCTACCTCGAGGGGCGGGCCGAGGCGATTCTGTCGGAGATCGAGGCCAAGCTGCTCGACTTCATGCACCTGGTACGTAGGCCGATCGTGGCCAACAACAAGGATGCGTGATGCGTCTGAGCAGACTCGGTCGTCGAGGCAAGCCGGAGGTGCCCATCGCGCCGCTGATTGACGTGGTGTTCTTGCTGCTGATCTTCTACTCGGTGACAACGCAGTTCGTCTCGGATCAGCGCCTCAAGCTGAAGCTGCCGGAGGCAAAGACGGCGGAGTCCGCCGGGGTGAAGCGGGAGCACCGTTCGCCGGTTGTCACGGTCGCGGTTGACGGCACCATCTGGATCGACCAGAAGCTGGTTCCCGAGGCCAGGCTCGAGGCCGAGATGAAGCAGCTCGTGCAGAGTACGCCGGACCAGACAATCATCCTCAAGGGTGATCGCGGCGCCAACTATGGCATCGTAATCCACGTTCTCGATGTGGCACGCTCGGTGGGTGCCAAGACGATTCAAATGTCGGCCGTGAAGCCAGAAAAGTAGGCTCCGGGCCGAGCTCAACACAGTGGCCGGTGACCGTCGGCCGGGGGAGGAAGCATGAGAATCCTGCACACCATGATTCGCGTCGGCGATCTGGACCGCTCCATCGCCTTCTACACCCAGGCACTGGGAATGCGTCTGGTGCGCCGACGGGACTACCCGGGCGGTGAGTTTACGCTCGCATTTCTGGGTTACGAAGACGACACGGCCCAGATCGAGCTGACCTACAACTGGGGCCGGTCGACCTACACGCTCGGAGACGGCTTCGGCCACGTCGCGATCGGAGTGGCGGACATCGTGGCGGCCTGTGATCGGGTGCGCGAAGCGGGGGGCGCCGTCGTGCGCGAGCCGGGCCCGATGAAGCACGGTACAACCGTTATTGCCTTCGTGGAGGACCCGGACGGCTACAAGATCGAGCTCATCCAGGAGTGAAAGGAACTACAATATGACCCGGCCAATTGACCTTCTGTTCCGGCCCTTCCCGTTCGGTTCCGTCAGGCTGGCAAACCGGATCGTCATGGCGCCGATGACGCGCAGCAAGTCCCCGCGCGGTGTTCCGACCGCTGAGGTGGCGGCGTACTACCGTCGGCGAGCGGAGGGCGGCGTCGGGCTCATCGTCACCGAAGGCACCGTGGTCGACCACCGGGCCTCGAACGGCTATCCCGATGTCCCGAGAATGTTCGGTGAGGATGCGCTGGCAGGATGGAAGCACGTGGTCGATGAGGTTCATGCCGTGGGCGGAGTCATTGTCCCGCAGCTTTGGCATGTTGGGAGCTACCGTACGCGCGGCATCCCACCTGACCCACAGGTCCCCGGTTACGGACCGTCGGCGGTGCCACATCCTGGTCACGGCGATGACCCGGAGCTGCCTGTGGCCATGACCATCGATGATATTGCACAGGTGGTCGCTGCCTTCGCGGCGGCTGCGGCGGCCGCACGCCACCTCGGCTTCGATGGCGTCGAGATTCATGGCGCCCACTGCTACCTGATCGACCAGTTTCTGTGGGAACGAACAAACAGGCGAACCGACGGCTACGGCGGTAGCCTCGAGCGCCGCCTGCGGTTCGCCGTCGAGGTGGTGACAGCCGTCCGCGAGGCGGTCGGTCCGGACTTTCCGATCCAGTTTCGCTTCTCGCAGTGGAAGATGGGGGATTTTCGTGCCAAGCTCGCGCCCTCGCCAGAAGAGTTGGAGAGGCTGCTCACTCCGCTCGTCGAGGCGGGCGTGGACATCTTCCACGCCAGCACACGGCGTTACAGCGAGCACGAGTTTCCCGGCTCAGAGCTCAACCTGGCAGGGTGGACCCAACGACTGACCGGCAAGCCGGCGATCACCGTCGGCAGCGTCGGGCTCGATGCAGACTTTCTCTCCTCCTTCCGTGGCCGGAGCGCAGCACCGGTGGGGATCGATGACCTGCTCTCGCGGCTCGAGCGGGAGGAGTTCAGCCTGGTGGCGGTCGGTCGTGCCCTGCTCGCCGATCCGGAGTGGCCGCGCAAGCTCCGCGAAGGCCGGGAGGACGAGATCGTGCCTTTCGCCCCGGAGTGCATGGAGCGCCTCGTATAGACGGCGACCGCGGTGACACGAGGGCCCGGCCCACCGAAGGGACCGGCGGGCCGGGCTTGGATTCACGTCGCGGAAATGGGCCGGATCAGAACCGCTTCAAGAAGCTGACCCGGATGCTGCGCGCCGGGAGACGGTAGTACTGGGCGTCTCCGACCTCGCTTTCAGACACCGGAGGCCGTGTGTCATTCAGGTTGTAGCCCTCGATCCGCAGGTCCCAGGAGGTGAAACGGTAGCCCACCGTGGCCGACCATGTGGTGTAGGCGGGTGCCTCGGAGTGGTTGCGCATGTCGAGGAAACGGCGGCCGACCCGATCCGCCAACACCACGGCGTGGAAGCCGCGGGACGGCGAATAGACAAGCCCGGTCGAGGCCAGGGTTCGTGCCGAGAGCTCGAGCCGGTTGCCGTCAAGCCGGGTCGGTACGCCATCGAACGGGCGCTCGTAGTCGGTAAACCGTGCGTCGTGCCAGGCCACCGTCGTTCGCCACCTGAGGTCGGAAGCGAGCCGGACGTCAAGCTCGAGCTCGACTCCCTTGAAACGCTCCTTGCCGGCGTTGGTCAGCCCCGGTTGCCCGCCCTCGGTCAGCTTGGCCACGACGAGGTTGGCGAGGTCCATCTGGAAGGCGCTGAGCTCCCAGTCGAAGGCGCCGTTGCCGTGGCGTCCCTTGAACCCGAGCTCGTAGGAGTGGGAGGTCTCGGGCTTGAGAATCTCCCCTTCGGCGTCCGGCCCGAAGTCAAGAGCGGCGGGCTTGAATGTCCGGCGGTAGTCGGTGTACGCCCAAACGGCGTTGTCGCTGCCGCCCCAGACCAGCCAGCTGACGCCGACGACGCCGCTGCCGCGGCTGAAGGTCCGCACATCGCCGCCGCTGTCTCCGCTGCCGGTATCGAGCTCAACCGTCGAAGCGTCTATCGACTCGCGCGTACGGTTGAGCCGGGCTCCGATCTGGACGCGCCAGCGCGGTCCCGGGTTCCACTCGGTCTGCAGGTACAGGCCCGAGAAGTTGCGAGTGTCCTGCATTCGCAGCCTTCCCTGCGCGGGGAGGTCGTTGAGACTGGGCACCTGAGTGCCGTCAAGCGACGCGAAGTAGTCAAAGTCCTCGGAGCGCTGGTCGGCCTTGCCGTACAGGTGGTCGGCGCCCATCACGACCTGGACGTCGGGATGCGGTGAGAAGACGACGTGTGTATCGAAATAGACGTCGTCCAATGAAAGGTCCTGGCGGTAGCCGTTGGCGTTGGGGTCGTTGGTCGAGACATCGGTGAGGAAGCCGCGGCCTGTGCTGCGGTTGGTATGGCTCACCGACAGCGTCGTCGACCAAGTGGCGTTGCTGAGCTTCCTCTCGAAACCGGTTATCAGGGTGAGCCGGTCGTCGTCGATCTTGGAGCCCCTTGGGTTTTGGTTCGCATCGATCGGCACCAGTGGCGACAACACCTGCCCGGTGCGTGGGCTGGGGCTGGCCGGGTCCTGCCGGACGATGTAACCGTCGATGTCGAGACGGAAGGTGCCGCTGCGCGTGGTCCTGGCTGAACGGTACAGAACGTGGGTGCGGTCGAAACCGGTGCGGTCGTCACGGAACCCCTGCCGCTCGCCGCTGATCACGAGCGAGTGCTTGAAACCCCTCCCGGGGAGGAGAGGGGCGGTGTAGGCCATGCTGCGACTTCCGTAGCTGCCGATGCCGAGGCGTAAGGTCCCGCCGGGAGTGCCGGCCGCGCGGTGGATGACCTGGATCACACCGGAGAACGATGTCGCACCGTACATGACCGGTGCCGCACCACGCACGATCTCGATGCGATCCACGTCGGTGAGGTCGAGAGCGGGCAGGGCGGGGTTGAAGGCGCCGCCCCAGGGTACTCCGTCGACTACCAGCAGGAAGGCGTCGAACTCGCGCAGGCCCCACAGCTCCGGGATCGAGCCGGCGGGACCGCCGTCCCCCCCGGGTGCGACTGCAACGCCGGAGGCCAGCGCGAGTGCAGAGCCGAGGTCGGTGGCGCCACGCGCCCGCAGCTCCTCACCTGAGATGACGGTGACCGATGCCGGCACCGTCTCGACGTCCTCGGGCACGCGGGTCGTGGTCACCTCGATCGTTCCGGAAACCACGGGCAGCTGCAGCTGACTGGGTGTTTCCTGGGCGAGCGCCGGTATCCCGGTGGCTGCGCACAGGCAAGAGACAACGAAGGCTCTTCGCAGGACATACATGGATCTCTTCCTTTCACGGTTTGGCCGTTGGTCCAACGGCTCCGTCCTGCCGTACCGGCACGGTGCTCGGGCCGGTCGGAGGCTGCACGGACTGCCATTGAGATCTGCCGGCCATGACGTCGGCCCTTCCATCGCACGAGTCTCCCCGATTGTGGAATGGGCTCTGCGCTGTGGGCTGACCGTGAAGGGTCTACTCTCGCTGCGGCGTTCCGAGGGGACGCAGGGGAAGCAGTCGCACACACCTAGCGGCTCCGGCGCGCAGGCCGTGTGGACGCTGGAGTGGCGTGATCCCGGCAGAGAAGATGATCGGAAGAGGCTCCTCAGTTAGGAGGGCGAGAAACGTCTCCGGGGCCTGATCCCCAGCAGGTCCGAGGTGGGCCTTCCGCGTAGGGATCTCGGTTTGCGAGGTGCCCGCTACCGTGGCCGTCCACCACTCCCCGCGAGCGAAGTGCACGGTGGCCAGCGGTGCGTCAGAGTTGCCGATGATCGTGAACGCGGCGCTGGTTGCGCTCTCGATCTCACGACCGCCGAGGCCGACGCGCAGGCGCAGGCGTGCTCGCGGCGTCGGCAGGTTGGGGACGAACCAAGCCAGCTCTCGGGTCGTGCCCTCGAGCTCGGGCGTCAGACGGACCATGTACTCGCGCCCGCCGTCGAGCGACAGAAGCAGCTCGCACTCGCTAACTGCGGGCGGCAGCGCCGTCCAGCGAACCTCAACGCGCTGACCGGAGAATAGGATGTCGCCGGCCGTGGGGCGTTCAATGTGCCCGGCGACCATCTCGGCCATCGATTCCATTGGCCGAACGGCCGTCGCATGCGCGGCCAGCGGTGCGCACAGGAACGCCGCGGTGACGCAGACCCATCCGGGCCACCCGAACCGAATCCCCCCCAAGGTTGGCACTGGGCGAGATCATAGCATGGAGCTCAGCCCACTTGGGGCGTCCATACCACGGTCGGCTACTCCTGCGGGGGCAGCCGGTCGACGAGCACATGGCGGGCAACGCTGTCCTCCACGGCCAGCAGCGTGCAGTCAAGCTCGATGACGAGTGCCGGACGACACTGGAGGACGCGGACCTCGAGGCCGGGGGACAGACCGAGGTCGGCGAGCTGCGATCGCGTGCCATCGAGCGCAGCGGCGAGCTGTACCACGGTGGCCTTGTCGCCGGGCCGTAGCTCACTGAGACGAGCTGTCGTCTCGGCTGGGAGTTCTACTGTGCTCATGCCGGGTTGCCCTTCATGACCTTACGGAGCCAGCTGACGAGGCGGGACTCCTCTACGAAACGGTAGTGGCAGCTCGGACAGCAGTAGCTGTGGCAGCCGCCGGCCATCGGGCATCCGGACGGGCAGGACTCCTGCCCCAGGAACCGAGCGCCGCACAGCGGACACTGCACGGTTGGAGCTACAGGCTGATGGCGAAGAGGCGCAAGATCCAATTGAGGAGACCCCCGACGGCGAATGCGAAAGGAACGATGAAGGCGGTCTGGGCAACCGCAGTCTTCAGGCCGCGCTCCTTGATCATGACGAAGAAGTTGGCGATGCAGGGTACGAAAAGAGTGATCACAACCAGCGAGACGACGGCCTGCAGGTTGTCGAGCTGCCCTTGCTTTTGGAGTAGGAATAGCCCGGCGGCACCGTAGTCGCGGCGCAGGAAGCCGATCAGGAACGCGTCGGCAGCGCGGGCTGGGAGGCCCAGGATGCCGACCACCATAGGCTCGGACGCGCGTTCCAAGAGAGGGAGGAGACCGGTCGTCGCGAGAGTCCACAGGATCAGCGTTCCGAGAAGGAACAGGGGCACCGCTTCCTTGAGGTACCACTCGGTTCGGGCGACAGTCTTGATGAGGATGTTACGCACGCTGGGCACCCGCAGCGGCGGGATCTCGATGATGAAGTCCGAGGCGCGGCCGGGGACGACTTTGGATGCCGCCCAACCGACCGCAACCAGAGTCAGCAGCACTACAGCACCCCAAATCAGTGTGCCGGCAAACGAGATCGAGCCCAGCATGGCGAGGATGACGCCGAGTTGAGCGGAGCACGGTACTCCGAGGGCGAGAAGAAGGGTGACCACGACCCGCTCCTTGCGGGAGGGGAGGATGCGTGTCGTAAGAGTCGCCATGGTGTCGCATCCGAGGCCCAGCACCATCGGCAGCACAGCCTTGCCGTTCAGACCCATGACCCGAAACAGGCGGTTGACCATGACTGCGAGCCGCGGCAGGTACCCGGAGTCTTCAAGGACCCCGAAGAAGATGAAGAACGTGCCAACCACGGGCAGCACGATGGCGATCGAATAGGTCACGCCCATCGTGATGAGGCCGTACTGACCAACGACGAGGTCGCGAGCCCACCCCCACGGCAGCAGCCGGCGGGCGACGGCAGTGGCGGCCGGGTTGATCCAGGACCCGAACACTGTTCCCTCGACGAAGTCAACCAGGGTCCCGGCGCCCAGGACGCCGACAAACTCGTAGGCAGCCAACAGCACGAGGGCGAGAATCGGAATGCCCCACAGCGAGTGGACGCTGGCCGCACCCAGTCGCTCCCGCAGCCTGGAAGGACGGCGCCTCCGACCTCGCTGTGTGCTGTCGAGAAGAGCTGCAACACACGCGTGTCGCGCCTGCGCAATGGCGGCGGCGGGAGTGTCACCGACAGAGTTCTCGATCTCGTCGTGCAGGCGACGGGCCAGTGCTACTGCCGCCTCGCCCGCATGACGAATGATGCGCTCTTCGAGACGCGCGTCGCCGCTGAGGAGCATGAGGGAGAGGCCGCGGCGACAGCTGCCGAGGTGCTCGGGGAGCATCGCTGAGACCTCGATCGAGGCCTGCTCGATGGCCGGCGGGTAGGAGACCGTAACGGCTCCGATCGCAGCGGTGGCCAGGCGCTCCGGAATACGCTTGATACCGAGGCCGCGAACGGCCGTGGTCGGCACCACGGGGACACCGAGGATCTCCTCGAGGTCACCGCTTGGAATCTCGACGCCGAGGTCGCGCGCCTCGTCCTCTAGGTTGAGGACGAGCAGCTGGCGGCGTCCGAGCTCCGCGAGCTGAATGGTCAGGTAGAGGACGCGCCGCAGGTTCTTCATGTCGCCGACCTGAACCACCGTCGCGTGCGGCTCTGCGAGCAGAATGTCACGCGTGACTGCTTCGTCGTCCGAGCGGGGGGTGAGCGAGTTGGTGCCCGGCGTGTCGATGACCTCCGGACTCTCGGGAACCGCCTTGCCGGTGCCGCGCGCGATCTCGACCGTCGTTCCCGGGTAGTTGGAGACCGTAACGTACCGGCGCGTGAGCGCGCCGAAGATGACGCTCTTGCCGACGTTCGGGTTGCCAACCAGGAGCAGGGGAGGTGTTGGCTTGCCGGCGGTTGCTGGACGGCTCATCAGAAGCGGCTCCTTCGGGCGCCCAGTCGGCGCACGTGGACGATACTAGGTCTACGTCTCAGCGCTGTCAAGCATGCTTAACGAGTCTGCGACGAGGCGTCGTGCCGACCCGCATCCTTCACTGGTGCGTCAAGCGAAGCGTGCAAGGTCGATGCTCGCAGCTCGAGCCTCATGATCCACCTCTCCCAATCACTGAGGTACCATGTGCGACTCCCGAGGTCCGGCGAGTTTGCTCAAGCCGCGGATGCGACGAGGGGACCCGACTGCTGTAAGACGCTGAGGACGAGAAGGGAGCGCCTGCCGGTGAGTCAAGAGAGCCGGGAACGGGTACTCGCCCTGCTGCTCGGAGCGGCGGTGGTCGTCATATGGGGCGTATCGTTCGCGGCGACACGAGTCGCCGTGCGCGAGGTGCCGCCGATGACGCTCGCGTTCCTCCGCTTCGCGCTGGCGGCGGTCGTCCTGTGGCCGCTGGTCAGGCGCCGCTGGCGTTTGCACCCGCTGCGGCCCGAAGATCGATGGGCCGGGTTCTTTCTCGGTCTGACCGGAGTCACGTTGGCCTTCGTTGGCGAGAACATCGCTCTCAAGCTGACGACGGCGTCGCACGCGGCGCTCATTGTCGCCACTACGCCCCTGGCGACCGCGGTGGTGGAGGCGGTGGCGTGCCGGCGGCTGCCGCGCCTGGCCACTGCGGGGGGCCTGCTCGTCGCCCTCGCTGGAGTCGTCCTGATTGTCGGCACTGCGAAGGGTTCGGAGGGGTCCGTCACCGGCGACCTGTTGATGCTGGCTACGGTCTCCTCGTGGGTCGCCTACAGCTTCCTCACCAGGAGGCTGACGGCTCACTACCCGACCCTGGTCGTGACGCAGATTGCGCTCGTAGTCGGCGCCGCGACCCTGGCGCCGCTGGCGGTGGTGGAGTCGATCGTGGTTGGCTGGACGAGGCCGACGGTGGTGACCTTGTTGGCACTCGCCTACCTGGGCGTCTTCTGCTCTGCCCTTGCCTACCTGTGGTGGAACCGTGCCATCAGGGTGCTCGGCGTGACGACGACCAACAGCCTCATCTATGGGATTCCTCTGGTGGGCGTTGCAGCGGGGGTGGTTGTCCTCGGGGAACCCTTGACGGCCACCGTCGTGGCCGGGGGTGCGCTCATCATCGTCGGCGTGACCGGCGCGAGCTGGGGACCGCAGCGCAGGGCACGGGTGCGGTGAGGGGCGTCTGCGCTTTGCCACTTCGCTAACCAGCGGCAGCCGATCCCTGATGGCCCAGGATGAGCCGCTCAGACCATCACCTTCGCCACCGGCAGCTGGCTTGACACCACCCGTTCCCCACACCACCATGGGCGCATGACGGTGGGAGCCGAATGATGAGCAGGGGTTCCGGGGACCGCGTGCCCGCCCTCGTCGTCGGGCTCAACGCGGTGATCATCGCGGTGACAGATGAGCACCCACGGGTGTTGACCGTGTCTCTGCCGGCAGACGCTCCCATCGAGGGCGGCTCGCGCCCGGAGGCCGACAGACCGGGTATCGAGGCGCTGCCGACCGGGCCGCTCGACCCGGCGGGCGATAGGACGCTGGAGCGCGCCCTGCGCCGCTGGGTCCTGACGTTCACCGGCATGGAGCTCGGGTACGTTGAGCAGCTTTACACCTTCGGCGATCGTTTTCGCGACCCGCGCGAGCGCGCCGGTGGTCCGAGAGTAGTGTCGGTCGCGTACCTTGCGCTCGTCCGCGAGAGCCGGCTGCCGCGTGGGCTGGCCGCCAGGTGGCGGGAGGTGTACGAGTTTCTCCCCTGGGAGGATCGGCGCGGCGGACCTCCAACCGCTCTGGCCAGCGGCATCGACACCGTTCTCCGCAGCTGGGTCGGCGCCGCCGCCGGTCCTGCGGAGAAAGCGAGCCGCCGCGAGCGCGCCGGCATCGTCTTTGGTCTCGACGGCGCGCCGTGGGATGGCGAACGCGTGCTGGAGCGCTACGAGCTACTGTTCGAAACCGGGCTCGTCCCCGAGGCGCGGCGCGAGGGCGGCGCCGACCACCCGGCTGCGGTTACCGTCAAGGCCGGGCGCGAGATGGCCTTCGACCACCGCCGCATACTCGCCGCCGCGCTCGGCCGCATGCGCGGCAAGATCAAGTACCGGCCGGTGATCTTCGAGCTGGTTCCCGAAACCTTCACTCTCTTGCAGCTGCAACGGACGGTCGAGGCCCTGGCCGGTGTCGGTCTGCACAAGCAGAACTTTCGGCGTCTGGTGGAGAAGGGCGGTCTCGTGGAAGGTACGGGAGCGCTGGAGCATCTCACAGGCGGCCGGCCCGCTGAGCTTTTTCGTTTCCGCCGCGGAGTACTGCGCGAGCGTCCGGCGCCGGGCGTCGGCCTTCCAGGACACCCCCGGTGACCTTTCGTGCGTCAGCCTACGGGTGGTGGTGGTTGAGCCGCGTTCCCTGACGCGAGCAGGGCGTGCTCACCTTGTCACTCCTTCACAGTCTCCCCCCGCGCCTCGGAATGGGAGCTCCGTGAGGGGGCTTGACAACTAAAATACTCAGAGCTAGCATAAGTGTGGCCGGTCAGTACCGGCCTCTTCTTGAGCGTCAGTTATTCTCATATTGAGTATAATTACCGGAGGCGCAGTGACTACGAAGACCCGAGGGATGGAGCTCCGGCAGACGTATGAGCAGGAGGGCGTGGCGCTGGCCGCCGCCCGAAAGCGAACGCGAGCCGTGATCCCCGATGTGGAGTGGGCGGTCTACGAGCCGCTCATCGCGCGGATCAACCGCCTGAAGAGCGAGCGGCAGGCAGTGATCCTGGCTCACAACTACCAGACACCGGAGATCTTCCACGGCGTCGCCGACGTGACCGGCGATTCGCTCGCTCTCGCGCAGCGCGCAGCTGACAGCGACGCCGAAGTGTTCGTGATGTGCGGTGTGCACTTCATGGCCGAGACGGCGAAGGTCTTGAACCCGGAGCGCATGGTGCTGATTCCGGACCTTCGAGCAGGCTGCTCGCTGGCCGAGTCAATTACCGCATACGACGTGCGCCGGCTGCGCGATGCCTACCCCGGGGTCCCCATTGTGACCTATGTCAACACCTCGGCCGAGGTGAAGGCGGAGTGCGACATCTGCTGCACCTCGGCCAACGCCGTCGAGGTCGTGGAGTCGCTCGGTTCCGAGCGGGTGGTCTTCGTCCCCGACGAGTACCTCGCCCATCATGTAGCTGCGAATACCGACGTCGAGGTCATTCCATGGCTGGGACACTGCGAGGTTCACGAGCAGTTCACGCCTGCTCAGGTCGCGGTCTACCGCGAGCAGTTTCCGGGCGTGACGGTGCTCGCGCACCCGGAGTGCTCCTCCGGCGTTCTCGAAGCGGCGGACATGGTCGGGTCCACGTCTGGGATGATCCGCTTCATCCGCGACCGCCGTCCGCAACGGGTCGTGATGATTACCGAGTGCTCGATGAGTGACAACGTGGCCGCCGAGTTTCCGCATGTCGAGCTCGTTCGGACGTGTACGATCTGCCCACACATGAAACGCGTCACTCTCGAGGGGATCGAGCGCGCGCTCCTCGAGCTGCGGTATCCCGTGGAGGTGCCGCCGGAGATCGCCGAGGGCGCGCGGCGTTCGGTCGAGAGGATGCTCGAAGTCGGCAGGGGGGGGTGCGGATGAAACCGCGCTTGCTCGAGGAGACTCGCGCCGACGTCGTGGTGATCGGTGCCGGAGTTGCGGGACTGATGACCGCTCTCCACGTGGCCGGCCGGCCGGTGCTGCTGATGGCGGACGCGGCTCCGGGCAGCAGTGGATCGAGCTCGGCCGCGCAGGGAGGCATAGCGGCGGCCCTCGCAGGCGACGACTCACCGGAGCTGCACGCAGGCGACACGTTGGCCGTCGGCGGCGGGCTCAATGATCCGGATGTAGTCCGCCTGGTCACTCGCGAGGGGCCGCAACGGGTTCGCGAGGTGGCTGCGCTCGGTGCCGCTCTCGATCGCCTCCCCGACGGCCGCCTGGCGCTCGGCAGGGAGGGTGGTCACGGGCGGCGCCGGGTGGCACACGCCGCCGGAGACACCACCGGCGCCGAGCTGGTGAGGGCCATGGCAGCGGCCGTCGCGGCCAGTGACCACGTTCACACGGTGATCGGCCTCGAGGCACAGGCGCTGCTGCTCGAAGGCGAGCGTTGCGCTGGCGTACTGGCGAGCGACGGCATGGGCCGGACGGTAGTGGTGAGCGCTCCTGCGGTGGTGCTCGCCACTGGGGGCATCGGCCGGCTGTACCGCCACACCACGAACCCCGAGCCGGGAAACGGAGTCGGCCTTGCCCTGGCGACGGCGGCAGGCGCTCGCCTCGCCGACCTGGAGATGGTGCAGTTCCATCCGACGGCGCTGGCCGACGGATCGGATCCGATGGCGCTGTTGACCGAGGCATTGCGCGGCGAGGGAGCCAGCCTGATCGATGATCAGGCATTGCCAATCATGGACAACGTGCACCGGGACGGCGACCTGGCGCCGCGGGACGTGGTCTCGCGGGCCATCTGGCGCCGTCTCGCCCGAGGACGTCGGGTCTTCCTCGACGCAACGTGCCTTGGCGATAGCTTTGCCACTCGCTTCCCCACGGTTTGGAGCCTGTGCCGGAAGCGCGGTCTCGATCCGCGCCGCATGCCGATCCCGGTCATGCCGGCGGCGCACTATCACATGGGCGGGGTGCTCGTCGACACCTGGGGCCGGAGCTCGCTGCGCGGCCTGTGGGCCTGTGGAGAGGCTGCCTGCACCGGTCTGCACGGCGCCAACCGGCTCGCCAGCAACTCGCTGCTCGAGGCGCTCGTCTACGGCGCCAGGGTGGGGGAGGACATCTCCGGAGCGATCCTCCCGGTACCTTCCGGTCGGGCTGCAGCTGTGGCAGCGGCCGCAGTGCCAGCCGGTGATGCCCGTACCGCAGAGAGCCTGAAGGCCGTGGCCGAGGTGCGCCGGCTGATGTGGGGCCGAGTCGGCATCGAGCGCAATCGCGCCGGTCTCGAGCTCGCTCTGGCGAACCTCGACCGTCTCTGCTCGGAGTCTTCTGGGCAGCCGGCTGCGTTGCGTGGAATGCTTCAGGTGGCACAACTCGTCACGCGCGCAGCCCGCGCCCGCGCAGCGAGCTGCGGCGCCCATTTCCGGACCGACGCGCCGCCCCAGGACCCAGAGCAAAGGTACCGCTTGGTCTTCGATGGCGACGGGAGGCTGTGGCGAGTGCCGGTCGCCGCGGCCCACCCGATGGTCAGGACCGGAATGGAGGTCTCGTGATGGGGGCGCCTGCCGGCCTGCCGCGGATTGTGTATCAGCAGGTGATCGAGGCGGCCCTGCGCGAGGACCTTGGTCGTGCGGGCGACATCACGAGCAGTGCCGTAATCCGCGCCGAGACCCGCTGTGACGCTCGGATCGTGGCCAGGGAACCCGGCAGGATGGCCGGCGGGCAGGTGGCCGCCGACGTGTTCCGCACTCTCGACTCCGGAGTGGTGATTGACATCGTGATTCTCGACGGTGAGGAGATCGCTGCCGGCGACATGGTCCTGAAGCTGGCAGGACCAGCACGGCCGATACTGGCCGCCGAAAGGACCGCGCTCAACCTGCTGGGCCGCCTCTGCGGGATCGCCGCCCTCACCGGCCGTTTCGTGGCCGCCGTCGAGGGAACCGGCGCCAGGGTGGCGGACACGCGCAAGACGAGCCCGGGAATGCGAGCTCTCGAGAAGTACGCCGTACGTTGTGGCGGCGGCATCAATCACCGCTTCGGTCTCGACGACGCCGTGCTGATCAAGGACAACCACCTGCTCGTCGCGGGAAGCGTGACGGCCGCCGTGGAGCGCGTGCGGGCCGCCGTGGGGCACGCCGTCATGGTCGAGGTCGAGGTCGACACTCTCGAACAGCTGAGCGAGAGTATGGCCTGCGGCGTCGACGCCGTCCTTCTCGACAACATGGACGTGGGGACACTGCGGCGCGCCGTCGCCATTGTCACCGGCCGGTCGGTCACCGAAGCCTCCGGTGGGATAACGCTGGAGACCGTCTGCAGCGTTGCAGAGACCGGCGTCGACGTCGTGTCCGTAGGCGCCCTGACCCACAGCGTGAGCTCACTCGACCTCTCCTTGGAGGTCGAGACGGTGCATAATGCCTGAGTGACCGAGGAGCTGCGATACGGAGCCGACATGGGTGGCCAGGAGGTGGCTGGCGGCGAGAGCGCGGCCACCTCCGGCGGAGGCGCCTCGTCGGTCCCCTGGTGGCGTCGCCCCCTGCGGGTCGTGCCGGTCATCATCGGCATCAACGTAGTGGTGTTTCTTGCCTGGCAGCTGTCGAAGGCCGTCCCACAGCTACGCGGCATCATGGTCGTCAACTTCCTGACCAGCCCACTGCATCTCGAGCACAGGCTGTACTGGACGCTTCTTACCTCAGTGTTCTCGCATGCCGAGCTCTGGCATCTGGCGATCAACATGATCGTGCTGTACAGCTTCGGCGCCGTTCTCGAGCGGCTGTGGGGACCACGGACCTTTCTCGGATTCTACTTGGCGGCCGGGATCTTGGCCTCCGTCAGCCACTGTGCGGTCACGCAGTGGCTGTTGAGTCGGGGAAACGTGTCGGCGCTCGGTGCCTCGGGCGCGATCTCCGGCCTCCTGTTGGCGTATGCCCTCATCTTCCCCCGCCACAAGATCCTCGTACTGGGGATCATCCCGGTGCCGGCGGCGGCGGGTGTTGTCGCCTTCGTGGGTCTCGATGTCTGGGGCCTGATCGCTCAGACCCGAGGCGGCGGGCTGCCGATCGGGCACGGTGCCCACCTCGGCGGGGCGGCTGCAGGAGCCGTGCTGTACCTGCTGTTCATTCGCCCAAAGCTGGCGGCGCGGAGGGGATATAACGGCGCCGGGATGCCGCCGGCGTTGACACGCGAGGAGTCGCGTCGCCTCGAGCGCCTGCACAGCAAGGTCGAGGAGGAAGGCCGCGAGTCGCTTACGCCGGAGGACAGGTTGTTCCTGCATCAACTGCGGGAGCGGTTCCGGGACGTCCGCGGCGGCAGCTGACTACAGGTCGCCGCAGCGGGGTGAGATCCTGTTCCGGCGGATGACAGGAGCGGCTTCCGGAGTGGCGGCGGATGCATTCGTAGCTTACAGGTGCGAATCCTCAACGCAGGTTGTTAACGCCAGGGTGCTGACCCCCGTTGACATTGTCTGAGCCCAGGGCTGGATGCTGTGCTGTCTTGAGACGATTCTGCTGTGATGAGAGTCACTGACGCATCTACCGCCCTGGAGTGAGATAGTAGATGCCCTTCTGTGCTGCAGCGCCGGGCGCTTGGATCCGTAGCGGCCTTAGAGAAACCTTGCATTGCTGCTGAGGGGGAGGGTTTGCCATGAAAATCGACACCACAATCCAGATCAAGACGAAATTCGCAACCTCGACAGGAGAGCTGGCAACCCAGTGGGAACGGGTAAACTCCGGACCGGCCACGTGGACTGGCGGCGCCCATCTCGTGCTGCTGCCGACCGAAGGCTGCAACCTCCGCTGCGTTTACTGCTATCAGGGACACCATCCCATCACCATGTCGCCGGAGATCCAGACGGCGGTGAAGCGACTCATCAAGCGTCTCGTCAACGAGCAGCGTGTGCCGTGGCTCCATCTGGAGTGGTACGGCGGTGAGCCGCTGGCGGCATGGGGCGTCGTCGACGAGGTTTCGAGCTACGGGCAAGGCCTCGCGGAAGCACGTGGCATCGGTTTCTCGATGTCGATGACCACCAATGCGACACTGTTGACGGCCGAGCGGTTCGCGCGGCTGACCGAGCTGAGCTGCACGGACTACCAGGTCACGATTGACGGTCCGCCGGAGGACCATGATCTGCGTCGGGTCAGCGCCGGCGGCCGCGGCTCTTTTGCCAGCGTTTGGTCGGCTCTGAAGAGGATGCAGGAGAGCCCCGCCGACTTCCGGGTCGTGGTACGTCTCGGCTTCGATCGCTCCAACATGGAGGCGACCATCGACTGGGTGCCTCGCCTTGCCGAAGCGTTCGCCGGAGACGAGAGATTCCAGTTCTACGGCCGACCCATTTCCTACCCCAACGACAACGGTCTCGGCTGCTCCGCCGACGAGGCCAACCGGTTCGCCACCGAGCTCGCATCGGCGCTCGCCGCCGCCGGCCTCACAACGGTCAACATGGCGCGCGAGACACGGCCGGGAGGTCTCGGCTGTCACGCCGGGCTCGCGAACTCGGTGATGATCGGCGCAGCCGGCACGCTGCACAAGTGCTCCGTGAGCCTTGAAGCCGGGACCAACAACGTTGGTCGGATCCGGGAGGATGGAACGCTGGAGCTTGACACCGACCTCTGGAACCGCTGGATCACGGCCGACGTCCCATGCCATATCGTGGCTGGTGAGCAGCGGGACGCCGCCTGCCCCAAGTCGCCGGAGCTCGCGTGTCCCAAGGGACCGCAGCTTGCCTGTCCCAAGGCGCCAGAGCTGGCGTGTCCGAAAGCACCCGAGCTTGCGTGCCCGAAAGCCCCTGAGCTGGCCCGCCCCGAGGGACCGCAGCTCGCCTGTCCGAAAGCGCCGGAGCTGGCATGTCCGAAGGCGCCTCAAGGTATGGACCTGAGCGCGTTCGCCTGTCCGAAGGCTCCTGAGCTTGCGTGTCCCAAAGCCCCCGAGGCCACCTGCCCGAAGGCTCCCGAACTGGCGTGCCCCAAGGGTCCGCAGCTCGCCTGCCCGAAAGGACCGCAGTTGGCCAGCCCGAAGGCGCCTCAAGGTATGGAC